>Ga0233414_10000521_pt1 | contig 15711 bp, 13 predicted proteins | sample Na_anoxic_10_MG_FD_189020 | JGI IMG/M metagenome (GOLD analysis project Ga0233414, IMG submission 189020) | Seawater microbial communities from Saanich Inlet, British Columbia, Canada - Na_anoxic_10_MG | ecosystem: Environmental > Aquatic > Marine > Inlet | place: Canada: British Columbia... | reverse complement strand
AAATTAATTTAGACAAAGATAGTCTACAAGAATTTATGCAAGAAATTTATAATGATTGTGTAAATATAATGAATAGTGCTAGAAAAGAACTAAATGAAAGAAAAACTAGGGCAGAGATAGATGATGTGAATGATGAATACCAGATTGGTAAAGTTAATAATGAAACGCTTAAAATATTAGAAACTGCTATAGATAAAAAATTATCATTAGCTAAGTTACAAAGTCAAATAGTTACAGATAAAAGTGATAATAGTGGTAAAGTTGAAAATAATGGCATTAGTGAAGAAGATAAAGATATCTTAAGAGAATTATTTAAAGAAAAAAGTAATAAAGATAATACAGAATACGATGTTTAATTATTATGGGAGACAAGTTTAAAAATGTTATATGTAAACCTAATGACGTAATAGAGGGATTAAAAAGACAGATTTTCGAATTAATTTCTCTAAAACAAACCACCTGTAATAATTTACCTAACCTAGAAATTCCAAATACATTACCAGATGTTCCAGACTTAAATCCTAGTCAGGCGGTTATAGATTTTTTAAATGATTTAATTGCCATTCTTACTGGTATTAATTATGATGAAATGCGTATGCAATTAATTAATTGGTTAGTAGAACAATTATCACCATTGGCGAAGGATTTATCATTAAACCTTAAATTATCATTAAAAAAATGTTACATCTGTAAAATAGAACCTACTATCCCTGGATGGTTATTTCAAACACAACCTGGTACAACAACATCAGGAATAGGTTTTAATGTAGAATTAAATAAAATAGATTTAACTTGTTTATTTGCTGCCAATCCAAACAGTGACGTGGGTGAATTATTTTATGATGGGAATGTTAACAATGATATGAATGCATTCCTATGGCAAGTTATACAAGAAGATGGGGCACCATTAATATGGAAAGACCCAACTAACAATAGAGAAATTGCGGAATTCAGATATTATGAAGATAATCCCATTGCATATATTTCATCATCAGGGGCAACATATCAAAACATAGAACAAACCCCAATGGTTTTTAATATGAGAATAATGGATTCATATCATGATAAATCATTAGTGACATTTATAAATGACTATTTCAATAGTCAAAACCCTTTTTTTGATGTTGACAAAGTAATACCAAACGTTATTGATATAATATATGGTACATTAACCAATAAAATAAATTTACCTGATGAGTGTTTAAATAAGGGTGTTGAATTAGAAGAGGCGTTAGTAGATTATATTAATAACGGTGGTGACAACGCAGAAATCGTTTTTGATGATTCTTTTTACGATTTTGATGAGGCACAAGTTAAAAACATAAAAAGAATTGCAGCACAAAAAAAATTAGGTGTTAAACAATTTAATAAATGTTGTGGAAAACAAAATAGTTCTATCTCATTTGAAACATTAGATGGTATTAATAAAGATATTAAAAATTCCTCAAACCTTCAAGAAAAAATAAGTTCCTATACTCGATCTATGGACACACTAATAGATGAATCAACTGTTGGTGTTAAAAATTTAGATATGAATAATGCGTCAGCAGAGTTTATAGCCAATTTTATAACATCTTTACAAATTGCAATATCTAAAATGATTTTAACACCTAAAAATTTACTTTTAGTTAATATGTTATATTTTTTTGTTAATGGTGTACCAGTAGAAGAAATAAAAATTAAAAAAATTTTAAAAGAATATGAGTGTATTATTAGAGATTTAATTCGTGAGTTAATTAGAAAATTAATATACGAATATTTATTACCTTTAGTTTTAAAGTCACTAAAAAATTTAATTATTTGTTATATTACAAAAAAAATAAAAGAAGAAAATTTACAATATATAAGAAGCGTTATAAGTTTATTACCTGGAGAGATAAATGATAAATTAGAAAAAATGAATGAATTAGCTGGTAAAGCTCAAGGGGCTGCTGATAAGGTGGCTGGGTTTACAGATAGCATCAATTTAAATTCTTTAAATAACATAAACATACAATCTACTTTAGGGAAAAAGGGTAGATTTTGTGATGATTAAATAAATATAATATGGCAACAGATTCAAGTGGTATAATGGGGTTATTAAGTACAGTCGGCTCTTTATTGAAAAACGCGTTTAATCCACCAAAGAAGTTAAAAAATATTCCAAGCGGGTTAATTTTGTTGGGTGCAAAATTTAGGGGTGGATTAAGTTCTATAGATATCGCCTCAAAAATAATTGAACGTAAAAAAGAAATAGGTGTTGGTATTGGACCATTACCTAGTGGGGCAAGAAATATAGACATCCAGATGGAAGTAATAAGGGTGGAGGAAATAGTTAATGCATTAACAACTAACGCAGTTATTGAAATAGAAATCCCCCCAGGTATACAATTGACAGCTGCAGGTGCAAATGCAGGTGGACCAATAATAGTTCAAGGTGCCACAGTACAATTAATTAAAACAAAAGGAATAATTAGGTAACGATATGGTAAACAATACAAAAGATTGGGATAATATAAGTAATGCGGCCATTAAGATGAGATTACAAGAGTTAGAAAATGAAATAAAAGGTATTAAACATAATATACTAAAGTTGGTGGATAATTTAGAAAATATTGAAAAAGAATATTATTATGGTAATAGTATTTTAGTAAAAAGATATAAAGGAGAAGAATAATGTCTGACAATTATTATAACGATAGTACAAATACTAATATAATACCTATTATTAAAGTCGGTGAAGTCATCGTAGTTAAAGATAGTACAAAATCTGGTAGAATTAAAGTTAGTATTACGGGTGTAGATGATTTATCATCAGATGGTAAATTAATTGAATGTGTACCATTATTACCCAAATATTTAGTTACTCTACCTAAAGTTGGTGAGTGTGTGTTCGTATTCCAATACGAAAATAAATTAGGTTCACCAACATCATCATTTAATTCAAAAAGATTTTGGATTGGACCACTAATAACCCAACCAACAACCTTAGATGGTGAAGACTATAATAAATCTTTATCTATTCTTCCCGATGGTTATACAAAATTAAAAGACCCAAATATTGAAGATGGTGTTTATGGTAATGATGAAGATATAGTTTTACAAGGTAGATATAATACAGATATCATACAAAAAGATAGACAAATTTGGATACGTACTGGTAAGTTTATAGAAGGTAACCCTAGAAAATTTAATAAAAAGGACATGGGGTTTATACAACTAAAATATGGTGGGGAAAAATTGAAAAAGGAAATAGTTAATAAAAAAATAGTAACAAAATTTAAACCTCTCCCTAAAATAAATATTAAAGTAAAAATTGATACGATAACTGCTGGGAGTCCCGAAGGGTTACGAAATGACGCACCACCTGCTAGGTATAGAGAATCCGATGTAATACTTACTGATCTTTTTATACGTGTAACTGATATAAAAACTGCTGAAGAAAAGAGCATCTTTGAAGAACAATTTAATACTGGTGCTAATTCTAGGGAAGATGCATTAAAAAGCGCTCAAAACTATATAAATAGTCAGGGATTAAAACAGTACCAAATAAAATCAGATTCTATTGACTTAATTAAAATTTATAAAGGTGCGAATGGTATTGCAACATCTAATGATTTAACACCCAGAGAGGTTGTAAAAAATGTACCACAAACTAAGTTAATTAAAAATAAAGATAAATCAAGTAGTGTTGTAAATGTTGTCGCGAATAAAATAAATTTATTAAGTCATGATGGACCTATTGGATTTGAGTTATCGGACCCACATGGATTAATTACAGACGATGAACAAGAAAAAATTAATAATGAATCCCAATCTATTGTGTATGGAGATAAATTAGTAGAATTTTTAGAACTATTACAAAAATATGTTAAATTACATGTTCACCCTTATCATGGATTAAAACCTGACCAGAGTACTATCACTACAGATGTTTCAGGTTTTAATTTAAATAGTCTACTTAATAAGAACATTAAAAGTATTTAATATATTTATATAAAAAGAAAAAATGCTAATTAGAACATATATCGACAAAAATAATACTATTATAAGGAATACTCAGATAAATACGGGTAGAAACCCTATCGCAGAAATTTATTATGGTGGTAAAGAATCAGTTACTGATTATACAAGACACTTACTTTATTTTGATGTTGCGGATTTACAAGGTAGATACAATGCTGGTGAATTAGGTGACTTATCTAATGTAGTACATACTTTAAGAATGACAAATAGTTCATTTTTTGATAGAGATTTACAAGCCCAAAAACTATTGGATGGTAAACAAAGAACGTCATCATTTGATTTGGTATTATTTAGAGTTGATAAAGAATGGGATGAAGGTTGTGGGTATGACTACCAACAGGTAATTAGTTTTGAATCAGAAGATAATATTACTTTTGTTGAATCGGCTAGTAATTGGTTAAATTCTACAACTACTACAAGTTGGACCGAAGGTGGTGTATATTCGGGATCACCATCAGGGATTACAGTGGCTACACAACATTTCGATAAAGGTAATGAAAATATAGAAATGGATATTACAGATGAAGTTAATAGTTTAATAACTGGGGGTACAACAAATTATGGGTATGGTATTGCGTTTGAGAGAGATTTAGAGTTATTAATTAAAAACCCATCACAATATGTTGGATTTTTCACCAGACATACACAAACATATTATGAACCATTCTTAGAAACAATTTATAATAATCCAATCAGAGACGACAGGAAGAATTTTTATAAGGGTAAGGTTAATAGACTATACTTTTATACTAATATAGGTGGAGAACCCACTAATTTAGATAACAACCCTAGTGTAACAATAAAAGACGAGGATGGTAATGTATTTTCAGCTATTACATCAGCACAAACCATACAATCCACCATAGGCGTTTATTACGCAGAAGTTTTTGTACCTATTACGGAAGATGATTGTGTTTTATTTACAGATACTTGGGGTGATATTAATATAGGTGGAATTAGTAGACCAGATGTAACTTTGGATTTTGAAGTAAAATCTGATGATGAATACTATAATTTCGGAGATAGTGAGTCACTACCCATAGACTATATGGTATCTTTAAGTGGTATTAAAAGAGATGAAAAAATTAAAAGGGGTGATAAAAGAAAAGTATTTGTAAACGCCAGACTTCCTTATACAATTAACCAATCAAGTGTTATAGACGGTTTACAATATAGAATGTGGATCAGAGAAGGCACTACACAGGTTAATGTTATTGATTGGGAAGATGTAAATAGGTCATTCCTTAAAAATTATTTTGTTTTAGATACTTCTTGGTTGATTCCTAACGAATATTATATTGATATTAAATTAACCTCTAATGAGTTAGTTAAGACGTATACCACTAAACTTAAATTTAGTGTAGTAAATCAAGTAGAAAATTTACACTAACCTTATTGGTTCTACACCATTAGGTAATTCGAAAGTATTTGATTTAATCTTCTCTAAAACATCATTATAAATGTCTGTTAAAGTTTTTAATATATTTTCTTTAGATAAAGGTTTAGGTACTGGAACCTCAAATGTCATCCAGTCCATAATTTTAAACCCCTCAGTAGGATCGTCATCAGAACCAACTCTTAAAGTTACCTGAACTTTAAATTTATCGGGGTCACCATCCCAACCATATGTATCTTCTGTTGATATTTTTATTCGGGATATTGCAACACTAACCATAATTAATCTTGGGTCAGTTTCTTTACTATAAAGATATTTTTTATTTGGCCATTCACCCACTTCAGTTGCCCGTAAAGGTATGTATAACGTAAACCCATAACTATTCTCCCACATTAATATAGATCTATCTTCTACCTCTGTTTTCCATTTACCAAAATCATCACCCTCAAAATTAATATTAATCCTCCCAGTATTTTCATCATCATCACTATTTGATTTAGATATTAAATCTTTTTTTAAGTTTCTAGTCATATCACTAAGGTGCCTAAATAATATTTCGCTTGGATTTACTCTTTTTCTTAGTGATTCTGTTGTACCAAATAATTTACCACCATTATAAAAATATGTAGTTGAAATTTCATAAGCTAAATCGTAAGGTATTTCAAACAACTCTATTAAAAAAGCGGCTGCCTCCCATATATTAAAGGTGTGGATATCATATGGTCCGTATTGTTTATTTAACACAAACAATAATCTTTTTTCCTGTGGACTAAATTCACTTAACGAATCTAATAAATTAGATTCCATCAACACATGTTTCTTTTTAATTCTCATAATCTACTAATATAATAATAAATATATTATAAAACAAAAAAAGGGTGAGAAATAAATCCCACCCTTTAATATTAACTTATAAATTAAGATTATCTTAATTCATTAACATCAAATGTAACAACACCGTCAACAGTAATCGTTCCATAGAATCGGTTATTAACCATCTTCTTAGCGTATCTAGTCATGATACCCTTTGTTGGAGCGAAGTTGAATGGGTTTTGCAACGTTGGAGTAAGTTGTAATGGTACGTAAGGTGCGTAAATGTACCCTGTATCCAATAAAGACTTACCTTTATGTCCAATGATGATTGAGTTAGCTGGTGCGTAAGGATCACGATACACAGTGTATCTTCCTCCTAATGAACCTACTTTCTCAATACCCATATTGTATTGATCTTGCTCTGGATTAGCGTTTGATACGTGGAAGTATTCCAAGTCATCGAAAATCGCAGAAACTTCAGACGATACTACGATAAAGTTCGCACCACCTCTTAAAGTTGCTTTGTGAATTTGAGCCGAAATCTGATTAACTTTGGTAATCAACGTTTGATTCCACTCTTTTTGAGTGTAAGCGTTGAAACCACCGCTAGCAGTTCGTTTCCATCCATTATAATCCCATCTCAATGACCAAGCTCCACCGACTCTCAAATCTCTCAAGATCTCTCTATCGATTTCAGCCGCTACTTGTTCAGACAATAAAGCTGTTAATTCAGCTTCAGCATCAATGTTATGGAATGCACTAACATCTTGTGCTAGTTCAGGAGACCAAGTTGCTCTCAACTTTCTCTCTGTTACAGAAACAACAACCTCATCAAGTTCGAAAGATACTTCTCCCATTTCAGTTGCGTATTCTAGAGATGCGTATGTCATCCAAGCAACACCAAACGATGCACCAGAAGTACTAGCATCAGTACCACCAACATAACCATCAAAAGTATTAGCTGAACAACTAACACAAGCTGGAGTTGTAAGATCCACTTCAACTAATAGACAACCATCAGGAGTACAAATATCACCGTAATCAACGATACCTCTTCCGTATTTTTGTGCTACCAATCTAAATGGTACGTTAGCGTTAGCCGCTATAACGTTATTACCACTACCGTCACCAGCTACAATTGCTGAAGCTCCGTTAGTGATGTGTAATGAAGCTAAAAATGCTTCAGTGTCCATTTCGTTCCCGTCAGGACCTGTAAGTCTACCTGCAGCTGTTTCACTGAAACCAGTAACACACATTGTAAGACTTCTTCTACTACCGTCACCAGCTAAAGGTTGATCAGCAAACGCTGTATCAACTGTTACTCCATTAGCACTTAAGATAACTGGATTAACACCACCAGTAGTAATAGTAGATTGTCCTTTGGATGCATCAAATAAACCATCATTATAAAAGATATCGTAAAGATTCTTTTCTTCAAATGTAGTTAGTGATGTTCCGTTACAAGCTGAAAATACACATTCTTGTCCTGGTAAAGCTGGTCCGTTTAAAGGGGCGTGGTCTCTACCAGATGTTTTTGGTACAAAGTAAAATAATTTTCCAATTGGCATGTTCATCGCTTGTACCGATACGATATCATTCGCCAATAATTTTGAGAATACTCGTCTAACGATTGGAAAGACGACAGTCTCAAATGAACCTGATGAGTTTGAACTCGTAGATTCATTCAAAAGAGATGATGCTTGGTTTTCATATAACTGAGCAATGTTCTCTTTTACGTGACCTTTTAAACCTTCTAGGAAACCAATTTTGTTCCACTTAGAAATGGTTTTAGATCTTATTTGTTTCAAGTGTTCAAGTCCGATATTTCCGACTTCACCTGAGTTTAATAAATGTCCCATTTTTTTTAAAATTTTAATTTATATTATTATTATGATATTCTTTTCATTAAATCTTTTATAGCCACAATTTGAGGATCTACATAAGCTGTAGACTCATTTAAATCAGACTTGGAAGATTTAACAGTTTTATTAACTTTATTTTCAACAGACTCGCTAATCGGTGCTTTTCTATCTAACTCAGACTTAATAGTCTTATAAGTAGACTTAGATTCTTTCACTGATTCAGCACTATCAAACCTTTTAAGAATTTCCATTTTTTCTTTCTTGGTTGTAGAGTGTTCAGTGAATAACCTATTAACATAAGCTAAGTTAGTGTTGAATAACGCCACTTCATTGAGTTTGTCTTTAAATACATTAAGAGCTTTTTTGTATTCGTTGTTTTTACTTTTTAACTCTTTGTATTCTTTCATTATTTTTGTTTCGGAAACTGTGTCAGTTTTTGGTTTTCTACGAACAACTGGTTTACGTGAATTTCTAGATTCAGACGTTTGTCTATTTCTATGTCCACCTTTTCTTTGTCGACCTTTAGTTCTAGCTAATGTATGATCCTCTTCCATTGGAGTTTCTTCTTCCATAGAATCATCTTCATCAGTTATTACCTCTTCATCTTCATTCATTTCGATTTCATAAACAACATCGCCATCTTCATCCATGTTAGAACCACAATCTTCATCAAGGTCATTACAACCTTCTGTCATTCCATCCAATTCTTCCAAACTTTCCTTAATGTAATACTCTGCTCCCGTTTCATTATCTGTCAAATGAATTCCATCAGCATCTTTAACTACTTCAACTTCATCGTCTGGACCCAATTTCTTAAATACAGTAACAACTTCATCATCTGAAGCCATTGTCATATCTAATACATCGTCACCCATACCTAATTCCATTCCCATAGGTTCAAGATCTAATTCTAGTTCTTCATCACCTTCACCAGCATCTAAATCTAGATCTGTATCAAGGTCTAATTCTATATCAGCCATTTCTTCACCATCATCTGGTAAATCCATAACATCCACACTTAACTCTTCAGATTCTTCTGAATCTTCATCTTCATTGTCAAGATTTAACTTAACGTCTTCCATATCATCCGCGGATCCTTCTATATCGTCTACTACATCTTCACCTTCTGGTGAATCTATAACGTCTACATCTTCGTCTTCCAATTGTTCCTTTAAAGACGACTCTACGATACTCTCAATTTCTTTCGACATATGAGCCGAAAGCATTTCTTTCGTGTTGGCCTTTAAGGCATCCTCTAAAGACTTAGCATCTAACAAAGCCTCTTCGATGATTGATTTTCTTTTTTCAGCCATTTTAATTTTTTTTAAAATTTTATTTTATTATTAATAATAATGCACCACATGCATTTTTTAATAAATATGCAATAAAATATAAAAAACTTACTTTTAAGTGATTTTTTTTAATCTAATAAAAAATTATTCAAAGAGTCCGTTAAAATTTTATTCTCATTTTTCTTATTTGACTCTGACATTTGTTGTTCCCGAGATGGTTCCTCATTGTATATCCAAGACCCTGGAGTTGACGGTGAAGTTACGATATCCCAACAGATTAATTCAAAATCATCTTGAACAATATTCTTACCATTTTCTTTTTCTAAAGAACCAACACCTCTTGAAGAAACTCCTATTTTTAACCCTTGACGTATATAATTGGCAACTCTATCACCTTCACAAGAAATAATTCCTTGATTAACAAAACCTGGTGACATAATAATTTCTAACTTACCCATTAATACATTACCTTCCCACCATAACTCAACAACATTATGTGATATTCTACTTACAGCAACAATAGAACTCTCTGGGTGATCAGCTTCACCCATTGCCCTTTTTTCTTTTATAAGTTTAAGATAATTTTCAGCTTCTCTTCTTAAGATAGCTTCAGGATATACTCTTTCATTCTTATTTTCTACACCATACTTTTGCATAACGGCATAGACAATTAAAGGATCACTTACTACTTGTTGTCCTTGTGATAGTTTGTTAACTTCATTAACAAATTTTCTATTGTCTTTCGGTGAAATGTATCCAGCATCATATTCGATTAAGATGCCTTTTTTATTTATTTCGTTTTTTCTAATTATTTCCATAATAATGATATACTTTAATTATAAATATATCATTACAATAAAAACTCTATTTTTTAGTTTTATAAAAGGTAAAATAATTGTTATTATCTAAACAACTATTTACAACATCATAAATTACTTTCTTTGATGACTCCAATAAATTCGATTGATTAATAGGTAACCCCTTTTTTTGATATAGTGTTATTTCACAAGACATAAAACTTCTTTTCGTTGATGCGAATCCAGATGTTCTCATATCTAAATCAACAATATATTTATTATTGTGAAATAATTCTTTGTTTAGATTACTATTTAATTTTTGTTTGATTTTTTTTCTTAGACCACTTACTACGGAATCGTAATTAGTGTTATTATTTATATTTCTTATTTCTCCCCACGCAGTGAGACTTATATAAATACTTTTTGATTGTTTATTATTAACCGTACCAACTTTAGTCTTATAATTTGGTAATAGGTTTAACTTTATTTCTTTCCCAAGTTTCATCCATATTTTTTTATTTTTTTATTATTAATATAATACAAATATAATGATAATATTAATCAAAGTCAATTTATGAAAACTACATATAAGTAATCTTATTTATCGATTGAAGATACGGATTGTTTTAGGTCGTAAACTTTATTTATATCAGTAATAAAGTTTTCGTTATCGAAGTTCATATTTAATAATTTGTCTTTAACCCTAAGTAATTTATCCTTTAGGTCAACATCAGAAGACTCAGACAATCTATTATCAATAATATCAATACACTCTCTTTTTAAAGTGTTATACGTTTCTTTTTTAGTATCATCATCACCGTTTAAAATGGTTTTAATGATTTCTTTTTCAGATTCATTAATATTAGAATACTTAGTATTGAATTTGTTAACAGCCAACTTAGTTAATACACTTGGAGGTAATTCAGAGTCTATTTGATTGTTTTTAATTTCAGAATCTTTTTCTAACATCAATCTTTTAATGTAACTTATAGAATCATTAATTTTTTCTATAGTAGTAGGAGTCTTTTCAGTTTCTAATAGAATTTTAATATGATTATAAAATTCATTATTTTCTTTAACAATTTCTTTACCCTTTAAAAGTTTAAAGAGTTTTTGATTACCTTTTTTCACTTCCTTCTCATCTAATGATTTCAATAGTGAAATATTTTCTTTAATGTAGTCTTTAGCTTCAGATGGATCATCGAACTTCTTAGTCTGTAAATTTTTATAAATTAGATATTGATCAGCTAAGGTATTATTTTCCTTTATTATTTTAACAAACTTAGAAAACAACTTCTTACCATTATTTTCTTTTTTTAATACCGATTCTATTACAATATCCTTAAACGTATCTTTTATATTACCAAAATTTTCCATGCTATTTTTTATATATAAATATCAAGAGTTATTAAAAAAATTAATCTTTGATTATTTTATCTATTTCTTTTGTCATATCTTCTATCTTGGTATTTAATTTATCAGTATCTTTTTCTACTGAATCTAGATCATAAATATGTTCATTATTGTCTAAACTTTCTGTAAGTCGTTTAAGGTATATCCCCTGATATCTTTTGGTTTTTTCTTCTAATTTTCTTTTAGTTTCTTCCATTAATAGATTTTCTTTCTTCTTTGTAGACTCTACCGCTGTTTCTGTTTCTGCAGCCGCAGCTTCACCACCAGCTAAACTATCGGCAGCGCTCTCAACACCTGTGTCAAATCCACCACCAGTATCATCACCAAATCCACCACCAGTATCATCACCAAATCCACCACCAGTATCATCACCTGCCGCAGTATCACCTTCAGCAGATCCACCCATTACAGTGTCAAAGTCACCATATAATTTATCAACCTTATCAAATAAACCAGTTTTCTTAATAATATTGGCGGTTTGTTCCATCTCAGCCGCAGCAGCTTTTTCTAATCTTTGTTGTTCTAAATCGTTTCTAATTTCTTCATCTGACATCCCTAAAATTTCTTTTCTTGCCCTTGTCATTGACATAGAACCAAAACCGTTACCTGCGTCAGATACGGCATCTTTATATAAAGTAACTTTTAGTTGGGTTTGTTCAATTTTCAACATCTCAGCCTGTGTAGAAGGATTATTCAATGTAAGTGTAAAATTTTCTAACTCATCCTCTAACCCTAAAATATATAAATGTATTATTGCAATTTTATTTAATTCTTGTAGCATTGATTGTTGTATCCTATTAATAGTTCTTGCGAATCTAATATCTTGTAAGGCTAAATTTTTACCTTCCCCATTAGCCTCTTCAAAACCTAAAAATGGTTTTGGTACTCTAAGTGCAGTAAACAATTTTTTCTGTAAATATTGTATATCCGCAATCTCTGAAAGATTAGTTGCTCCTGGTAATGTGTCTATCGGACTTGGTGCATTTGGATCCCTAACAGGTATAAAATAATCTTGATCTTGAGCCATTTGATTATACCTAGTATCAATCTGCCCTGTATTCTGATCAATAACTGGACTCTTTTTAAAATTATTAGCAATCTTTTGAACGTATGATGGTACATCTTGTTCATCAATATTACCAACAAATATTTTAAATATTCTCCTTTCAGGTGCTCTGGTAACTCTATAGATTAACATAGCGTCTTCGGAAAGTAATAATTGTTTCCAAATACGTCTAGCCTTTTCTAACATAGATGTACCATAAGGTAATCTTCTATCATCACCTAACAACCTAAAATGTGCAATTTGCCACGCATTAAATTCAATATCTCTTTGACCCCATACAAATTTAACTGGGTTAAAACTATCTTCTTCAGAATTTACAGAATTCTCACCAAACCCCTCATTATCCTTTCTAGATATTTCAATATTAGGTAATTGTTTAACCCCTGTTATACCTTCTTCACTATCTATATTTAAAAATAAAAAATTATCACCATATTTACATGTGTTTCTTGTCCACATAGGTAATGTAGTATGGATATCCAATCTATTGAAAAATAAATCCTCTAATATTCTTCTAACTCTTTTACTTTCTGAAAATATGTTTATAAGTTTATTATCTGGGTTTAATGTTGTAGATTCCTCCATCATTATATCTAAAGCTGCTGCGATTTCTGGGAAAAATTCCATACCCTCAAAATCTGCATAAGAAGCCAATCTTGTGGTTTCATAATATATTGAGTGTTGATAAATTTCATTATCAACCTTTTGCCACATACCAGACAAATACTTATCCTGTTGTTGTTTTAACTTCTCAAAATCGTACTCTTCTTTAGATTTAGTTTTTAATAACTCTTTATCACCTAAAGAATATCTTGACTTATTTTGTGGTCTCTTCACTTCTGGACCAAATAAGTCATTTAACTGTTGAAATATTGTTTTTCTAGCCATTTTATAATTATAATGTTTATTTTATAATAATAAATATCAAAAAGTTTTAAATGTTATTTAATACCAAATAACCAATTGTATTCACCATTATCATTATTGTCATTATTTGGTTGTGTTGGGTGATAAGTTGGGGTATTACTATAAAAAGGGTTTGTAAATTTTTTATTAACTTTATCAACCTCATTTACTGAATTAGTGTTAACCCAACCTTCTAACATTGCTTTTGTTTGTTTTTCTATTGTTTCTAATTTTTTAAATGTTGTTTGTACCACAAAAAGTGGCATCGCTAGTGCCATAATTATATCATCATGATACCCATCCATATGATCCGGTCTACCATTTCTATAAACAAAAGTTTTTAACTCCGAAATTAACCTAACTGATCTAATAATGGTTTTATTTTCTCTGACGTGTTCTTCTAAATCACTTACCATTTGTAACCTACTACTACCAACGTTAAACCCAGGAACCTTCTCACCCTGTTTATAAACACTTTTAGCATACTTTTCACTTAATTTTCTATTTTTAGGGTCATCATAATGAAGATGTTTATACCCCATTTCTAATAATTTCATTACTGTAGAAACACCCATACCACCTGTTATATCCACCACAGTATATGCCTGATAAAGATTACCATATTTATAAACTATTTCTGCTAATAAATCGGGTGGTAATTTATATTGAAACTCCGCCACCTGCTCCAAACCATCAAAATCTAATATTACTATAGTAGAACTATCTTTCCCATCACCCCTAGAAACATCTACACCCATAATATATTTATGACCTTCTTCTGGTTCTTTCCATATCCACATAGATTTTTCCATTTCTGCCATATATTTTGGATCTTTAACATAATTTTCGTTTTGGTATTCAATGTATTCATCGTCTATAACGTTACCACCAGAACTAACAAATGACACATCTAATTCTTGTGCTATTTGTTTTTTATCCCCATTCATATCCCTACACATTTCTTCATACCAAGGAGATGTTGCTTTCCAACCATCTTTAACCATTACACTATAATCATTAATGTTATTAGCGTTAGTTTCATATGTTTTACCACTATATTCCCATCTTAACTTATCTCTGCCGATACTATCACATATAATTTCTTCATTTTCATTTCTTATCCACCTTAAACCTCTATTATATCTTATATCTTCATGCCACCTCATTTCAATAATTTTAAAATTATTGTCACCTTTTTTGGCACCATCATATGTTCTATAATATAATGCATCTTGACCATTAGGTGTTGATATTAATGTAACTTTACCACCAGTACCCAAAGAGGTTAGTGCGGCACCAAACACCTCTGCACCGTTATCGATAAAAGCAGCTTCATCCATAATTAAAAATGTAGGCGTATACCCCCTTAACGCATCTTTTGAGGTTGCTAAAGCTTTAACTTCACATTTAGTGGATTTAGTTTTTATATGCCCCTTAGCTTCAATATCTAAATAAGAGTCACCTTCATCTACTCCCCAAACCCATGAGGGTATCTGATCAGTAAAATCTTTAATTTTTTTAAGAAATTCTTGGGCTAATGTTTGTTTATTTGCCAATACCAAAACTTTCCAAGGGTTATTTGGGTCACAAAACGCAATTTTAACTGCTATATAAGCAGCAGTTGTTGTAGACACTCCAGCCTGTCTTGGTTTAGTAACTATATTACGATTATTTTCTTCATATGAATTAATTATGTCTCTTTGTTTATGAAATAGTTTAAAGGGGACATACCCTTCTTGAGTTAAATCGTATGTTTTAAGAAACGTTTCTATTGCATAAATTGGGTCACCTAAACATTTAGCAAATATTTTTAATTTCTCATTTCTATCCATAATAATTTTTTTAAAACGCCACTACTTTATTATTTTCCCAATTCTCATAGTTTGGGCCTAGTTTATATGTTACATTAGAACCACCACCTACTTTTTCTATAATACCAGCATGATTAGCAGCTGACCAAAAATGTGAATATTGTCCACCAGAATAGTGTGACCCTATATAATCTAAAAAACCTCTCTTTGTTTTTTTTATGTTACTTATATCTTTCATATAATTTATTAAGTCCCTAATCATACTATCATCTTTTCTATTAAAACTATACCCCATATGTTTAGATATTAAAGTTATCCCATTTTTATTAGCAATTTCTTTTGCTGTATCA
>Ga0233414_10000516_pt1 | contig 15758 bp, 30 predicted proteins | sample Na_anoxic_10_MG_FD_189020 | JGI IMG/M metagenome (GOLD analysis project Ga0233414, IMG submission 189020) | Seawater microbial communities from Saanich Inlet, British Columbia, Canada - Na_anoxic_10_MG | ecosystem: Environmental > Aquatic > Marine > Inlet | place: Canada: British Columbia... | reverse complement strand
CGGATCGCACTCGTACATGAAGATCTACGACTGGACATTCCGGTTCCATCACGGGGACGACGTGCGCTTCCAGGGCGGCGTAGGCGGGCTCTCGGTTCCTTTGGGCAAGGCGTTGAGCAAGTGGGACACGGTTAGGCACGCGGATCACACCATTATTGGGCACTGGCACCAGTTGAAAGACTTCGATGACGGCATCGTCAACGGAAGCCTAATCGGCTACAACGCATTCGCCCTGTCAATCAAAGCAAAGTACGAGCCCCCGAGACAAGGGTTCCTGTTTGTCGACCGGGACAGAGGCAAGCTGGGCTTGGTCCCCCTCTACGTCGAGGAAGGGGAGCAGAAGGCTGACAGCATCTCAAGGAGGATACGCTCAAGTCCAGGCAAGGGCGGCCTGTTTATGGAGGATGAGATTTGAGCATCGACAATGTTGAGTTGACATGGATGGTAGTCGCCTCAATCGCATCGATATTCGTGGGGATAGGCTCGATTGTAGAGGGGTTCAGGTCAAACAGGGACATGGCAAGCCAAATCAGGGACCTCTATGCAGAATCCATATCCATTCGGGAAAGAATCGCCATCGTGGAGGCAAAGGTTGAACTCGCAAGTCGATATGAAGAGGCAGACGATGAGGCAACTGAAGATTAGGTTTGGCTCGGTCATGCTGTTTTTTGGAGTCTTCATGGGGTCTTCGGCCGTCTCCGAGGTGAGGGAGGATGACCAGATGGAGATTTCATGCTGGAGTGGAGGGCACTTGGTATTTTATGACATTGCAAATACGTCTGACGTGAAAGTCGGGGGGTCTAGCTGGTCAGGTGAAACGACGGGCGGTGACAAGTTTGCTGTACAAGGGGATTGCGTTGCGGTTCCTGTAGGGTATGAGGGTTAGGTGCAGTCGATTGCGTCGATCTCAGTCATCTATCTCGACATGGACGGGGTACTTGTTGATTTCATTGGGCATGTGTTTAGTCTTTTTGGGGTGGACGGCTCCAGGGAAGAGGACCCGAGAGAGCAAGTAAGGGGATGGGATGGCATTACCGAGGGGCTGTCGCGGTCGCTGGGCCGGGATGTCACCGACGAGGAGCTTTGGGGCAAGATCGCAGGCGAGGGCATGGATTTTTGGGCCACGATCCCCTGGTGCCCCTGGGGAAAAGAGCTTCTGTCGATATGCAGCAAGGTTGCCCCGGTCGTGATCATGTCGACCCCGACGAGAGAGCCACTTTCGGCGGCAGGGAAGGCCGCTTGGATTCACAAAAACATAAATGGCGGGTGGATGTACGCCTTGTCCCCGTGCAAGCACCTTATGGCTCACTCAAGAGCGCTGCTTATCGATGACTCTGACAACAATGCAGACAACTTCGCGCGCATGGGAGGCATGGCGTGCCTGTTCCCCCAGCCGTGGAACGAGGGGCGCGGGGTGATCGACTACAGTGACCGTCTCAGCGGCGTGAGAGCGGTCCTTAGAGCGGCGTCGTCACTGGACAGCATGATGGTTACTCCGAGCCAATAGACTTCATCACGGCGTTCTGGAAGTGCCCTCTGAAGTCGTCTCGGTTGAGCCCGCGTAGCTGGTAGGAGTCGACCATCATGTTGGGGATTCTGACTGCGAAGAGGTCGATTGACTTTTGCGTGTAGCCCATCGACTTCATCGCGCGCGCGGACTCGCAGTAGCACTCGATCTCGACTGCTGCGCGGAACCTACGCGACATTAGATATTTGCAGGCAAATCGAACCTTGCCCCATTTTCGCCACTGTTTCGTGTGACGCCATTCATGAGCCAGGAGGTTTGCTTGCCGGCGGGGTTCCATCTCTGCCCAGTTTGACGGGAGCCGGATCTGCCGGTAGTAGGTCGTCGCCATCTTCGAGAGCCGGGTAGATCGCTTTGGCTTCACGACGAGGCGGTACTCACCTTTGCAGAGTTCGACGTAGTGACCAAGGACCTCTTCTGGAGTGTGACTGTCATTCAGGAAGGCGTCTTCTCTCGATTTGTCATAGGCGATGTTGATGTGAGGGCGTTTGAGTTTCAGATTCGGCCAACCCATAGATAGGTTTTTTACAACACTTAGGCCGAATGCCGAAAATGCGGGAGCGCAGTTCGCGATATTGGTTGACCTTTCTCACCTGCAAGATCATAGTGGTCCTCGTGGGTGTAGGTGGTTCTCGCCGCGACGAAGAGTTCAGGGTGACGTTCACGACCGAGATGAGCGAGCGCTTGGAGAGGCACGCCCACCATAAGGACCTGTTCGTATCTTCGCTGATACGCGAGATCGTCGAGTGCTGGGTGATCGACGCTGACAAGATCTCAAAAGGTCATGCCATAGCGAGCAGAGAGGAGGCGATTATCTTGCTAAGAGATGAGATCGTCGGACTCAACGCCTCGATCTCGGCCATGGAAGAGCGGAAGCGGAACCTGGCAGACAAGCTAAGGCGCAACATGTCGGAGAGTTGACAAACTAAAAAATAGGGTCTAGCATCGAGGGCCGTGGTCAAACTGAGAAGTGACGACGACTTGGCCTTGGTCTTGGCCCTGGCCTTGGCGTTTTGTTTTGGAGCCCTACGCCTATGGCATTTGATCTCTTAGCATTTATCAACTCAGCGATTGACGTCGCGTCTGTAATCGTGAGCCCGCTAAAGTCTTCAGCACTTGCGGCGATGCTGGTCGGCCATCCAGAGATTGCGGACGACTTGCAATCCATTTGTCACCGCGAGTCTCGATGCACCGCAGTCAGGGTCCACGAAATCGACCGTCATCTTTCAGATCGCGGTTGGCACGGGCAGGTGGCTTTGGGTCACCTGAATCCAAAGTGCCAGCCATACGAGAAAGGGCAGTGGGCGACAAGGGGCGCGTTTGGGCTAAGCGCAGCGTCTCACTGGGGGTATCTCCCGCCATGCTATCCGCCGGAGATCTTGGATGTCCCCATTGTCTCAGCGATGATCGCGGCGAAGAAGTACGTCAACCGATGCAAAGACAAGCACGAAGGCTGGTGCCGAGTTCCAAGAAGGGTCAGAGCAAATAACAGATGGCAGTAGCTTGGACAAAGAGAGAGATGACTTTCTCGGGCGTGCCGTCGTTCTCGGAAGATAAGATCGGCAAGGTTCCCCCATACACGAAGGTTCGCACGCTCAAGGCAAGGGGCAGCATGCTAATGCTCAAGCGCAGACTCGAAGAGGAGAAGGGCGTCGAGTACAGCGTGGTAAGGCTCGACGGCGTTGAGCGATGCGTGAGGACTAAGGACTTGATGACAGAGGAGGAGTTCAATGCTCGGAGGATACGTCTCCAGAAGGAAAGAATTCTACGCTAGAAGTAGCGGTGGCTTATGGGTTCGCTCTGCGCTCGACACCAGCGCAGGCTCAATCGTGACCGCGTGGCAGGTAAGGCATGCAGTCGATTGCGGGAGCATCGTAAGGCTTGACGAAAACGGAGAGGAGATAGACAGGGCCTCGATGAGAGAGGTGACCTTTGGGGAGGAGTGGGTTTCAGTGTGCGAGATCAACCTGGATGACCGCAACCTAATTGACATGGCGCCCCCGCAGACCCTTAGCAGGGTCATCAAGGGACTCATGATTCACTCAGCGACAATGGTTGCGGCAGGATGGGGCGACACCGCCGACGAAGTAGGCGAGTGGTACCGCGAACCGTGGCGCGGTGACTTCATCACGGGCGATTATGTCGTGACGAATCCAGATGGCCCGTTCATCGAGATGAGCCGGATGGGGTTCCATGTGGATAAGTGGGAGGACAATAGGCTCGATGGGACCATAAGGATCACGGGCGGCCCAGAGACGTACTCGTTCAGTATGGACGAGGAGAGGCTACCTGCATGGCTCCTTATGACCACGACGCCAGACTTTGCGTCTTCGCAGTAAAAAATAAAGTGAAAAAAGTTCCCGATTGCTATTGACTAACTGGGTAATAACCTTTATTCTACTTGTGACTGGAGCGAACGAAGCCCAGCCGGAAAGAGGAAAAGAGCCATGACAGCAGCAGTTGAGACAATGATGTACGTCGGGGAAGTTCCCTGGCACGGGGAAGGAACTTATGTCGGGGATCGGGATGTCCTCTCCTCACAGGCAATCGAGGCAGCGGGCCTTGACTGGGATGTCAAGGTTGAACCCGTCTTCCTTGGGGACGGGAACGCGATTCCGGACCAGGGCGCAGTCGTGCGACAGACCGACCGCTCGGTCCTCGGCATGACAAGTGCCAAATATACCCCGGTGCAGAACCGGGAGGGATTCAAGTTCATGGACTCCCTGGTGGAGTCTGGGGAAATGAAATACCACACCGCCGGAAGTCTTCATGGCGGGAAGAAGGTCTGGATTCTCGGCAAGATGCCGGGTCAGTTCGAGGTCGTTCCCGGCGACATTCACGACAAGTTCGTGCTGCTCGCCCTCGGCCATGACGGCAAGACCAGCATCCAGGGCATGCCCACGACGGTGCGGGTCGTGTGCGCCAACACGCTTGCGGCTGCGATGATCGCGAACAAGGGCGACGAGGGCAGCTTCAAACTCAAGCATGTCAAGAGCGTGCATGATCGGCTCGCGGAAGCGCGTGGCATCCTCGCCCAGAGCGAGGCGGAGATCTCCAAGTACGAGGAGTTCTGCAAGGGGCTCGCGGGCAAGTCGATGACCGGCTTCCAGGCGGAGCAGTTCTTCATCGATCTCATGGGAGGTCTGCGAGAGAACAAGGCGGGCGAGAGGGTCGTGAAGGGGCAGTCCCAGACCTTGATCGACCTGTTCCACGGCGGTCGAGGGAACGAGATGAACGGAGTGCGTGGCACCCAATGGGCGGCGTTCAACGCGGTGACGGAGTTCGCCAACTACAAGGTAGGGACGAAGGGTCAGCGTACCTCGAACTTCGGCGGAGTGATGTTCGGCAGCGCTGGGAACATCATCGGCAAGGCTGCCAAGGCGCTGGCGAAGGTCTAGCCTCCAGGGGCCCCTCGACAGGGGGGCTCCCTTTACATCTTATTGTGGTAGAGTGTCCTCGATGATGGTTGAGGACATTCTGCCGCACGCGCTTATCGAGGGGCTCTTGTCAGTCCGGCTTACGGACACAGAGCGAAACAAGGTGATCCAGGCGAGGGTATATTTTCGCGAGCATGGGAGCATGCCGCTGAAAGTTGTATCGCTGCTGCGGCGCATGTATAAGAAAAAAAGTCGCTCGATTGAGAAGGTCCAAGCAGCACGCGAGGCAGCGCGGATATCCGTCGCGAAAGAGAAGATGGGGCTCTCGGACAAGGCCGCCAAGGCAGCCGCAGAGAAGCGCATCGAGCGTCTGAAGGACTCAGCGAATGACCTTGGATTCTGACACGCCTGAAATCGAATCGCCCCTGGAGGCGCTGGAAGACCTTGTGATCTCAATCGTCGAGGCAGTCGTGGACAAGGAAGACTCCGTGGCCGTATCGCTTGAGCAAGGGGAGCGCTCCGTCACCGTGATGCTTGAGACAGCGAAGAGTGACGTCGGGCTTGTCATCGGACAGAGCGGCCGGGTGATCACGGGCATACGGTCGATCCTAGACGCTTTCGGCGGCAAGAATCAGATGCGAGTTGACCTTGATTTCGTGACGGAAGAGGACGCTCCCAGGCGGAGGCCGCGTCCGAATCGGCGCGTTCCGAGGAGATAGTTCTTGACTAACATTCCATAAGCCTCTAATGTTGGCTGGTGTCAAGAGGCAAAAGCCCCAAGCTCGCGGCGATTAGGTTGCGCGAGAAGAATCGAGAAGGGCGAGCCTTGAAAGGCAGAGTGCATGTAGATATCGACATGGACGATCTTGTGTTTGGGTCCATGGCAGAAACGATGCGGAAGATGATGGCCTTGGATGGATGCGGAGGGGCGGAGGCAAGCGTTCGTATCGGTGATTCGGACGTGACGATTTCGAGGGACACGCAGATGGGTTGGGTGGAAAGGCTCAGGGGGTTCTCAAGCCTCGCGCAATCGGTTGCACCTGAAAAGCAAGCGGAGGCGTGCAAGTCGATGCTTGAGGCGGACGGTTGGGTGCTCGCCGGGGGCACGCTGAAGACCCCATCATGGATGGAAGAGCATCACGAGGCGCCCGTTGGGGACGCAAAAAAGATCCCAGGATTGGAGTGGCTTGGAGAGATTTAGGGTCGGGGACCCCGTGCATGTCGCGGGTGTGGGCGACGGGCATGTATGCGAGGTGAGGACGTTCCGCTCCAAGCTCAGGATGATGACGCCCGAGGATGCAGTTGTGTTCGGCCGGGATGTGGCTGCCAGGTACGGGTCCAAGGGTCACGAGACATGGCTAGAGGTGATGGTGTCGTTTAGCGGCCCAATGAGGTGGTTTGAGTCATCGGAGGTGAGCAAAAGATGAGCCGTGACAAGTTACTTGCCCTGAGAAAGAAGGCGCTGGAATCCAAGGCCAGGACTGAAGCAGTCAGGGAGGACGGAGTTGCGAAGAAGGCCAGGAAGAAGGCTCCTCCGCGAGTAAATGAACTGACAGCAAAGCAGCGGGGAAGGAGGGTGAACTCAACGCATGTTGAGGCGTGGTTCAGGGAAGGCATTTTTGACCTGTACGGCAAGCGATTCGTCGTCCCTCAGTGGACGGTGAAGCAAAAGAAGCTCGCGAAGAATCTGCTTGAGATCTATGGAGAGGCGTTGGTCAATGAAGCTGTTGCCCACTTTTGCAAAACGTGGGATAGTGTTGTTGGGAACAGCAATGGCAGACTTTCTGGATCTCCAACGATCAACCTTTTGTGGGGTATGCGAGAGCGGGTTTTTGGCGACATCCAAAACAAGGGTCGAAAGATTGAGTCTAGGAAGAACAGCGACGAGTTCAAGGGCGACAGCGGAGCGCCCGATGTGGGGTGGTAGGGCATGAGGCGAGAGTTGACAGAATCGGACCTGTTGAGGATGAAGGTCCCCAAGCGTCACTGGGGTGCGTCGTTTCGCGAGATCTCTGACCAACCAAGAGAAGTGGTTGAGAAGTACCTCGATAAGTTCGATGAGTTCATGGGCAAAGGCGTAGGCATGCTTTTTTGGGGCGACAACGGCCTCGGAAAGACAGCGGCAGCCGTAGTCGTGGGCAAAGAGGCTCGGAGGCGGGGGAAGACAGTTCTTTTTGTGGAGGCGGCAGACCTGAAGCGCTCGGTAATCGAGAAGGTTTCTTTTGATGAGGAGACAAGCGTCTGGGAGCGCGCGAGGTCGGTGGACGTCCTGATCCTTGATGACATCGGGAAGGGAGTCCAAGACAGCACCGGGTTCGGGGCGAGGATGCTCGACGAACTTGTTCGCCATAGGAATGCGAGGATGCTCGCCACCTTCCTTACGACGAACATGAGCCCAAGAGGAGAGCAGATGGAGGCGGAGTTCAAGACGTCTACGCTTCACACATTCAAGGAGTGCATGCTCCCTGTTCGTTTTTCGGGCAGGGACCGGCGCAAAGATGCGGAATCCGAGATCATGACGATGCTCGGCTAGAGGACAAAGCAAATGGACATTGAAAATGGGCTGCTGTACGCGGCTTCGCGCTCCGACGATCTTTTTGAACGTGTTGAAAGACTCGGCGTGTCCGCAGAGGACTTCGACAGCGATGCGCACCGCCGGGTGTTTCGGTTTTTTTCGGAGCACCTGCGCGACCATGGCTCAGCCCCAAGCGCAAGCCTTGTGGCTGACGTATGCCGCGTCTCGCTAGACTCGATTGACGCTGAGGACTCCTTTGTTGTCACGGAGTTCATGAAGCGGAAGATGTTCCGACAGGTGGCATCGGCGCTAGACCAAGCGAGCGGCCTCCTCTCCGCCAATGACCCTGAAGGGGCATTCGAGGAAATAAGCGGATTCGTCAGCGGGTTCGAGTCTGTGACCCGAGACGCCACGCCTGCGCGAGTGTTTGACCTTGGCGAAGGGGTGATTGAGTTCATCGAGAAGATCAAGGGCGGGTACATGGGGGTGGAGTTGCCCTGGCCTACGTTGACCGAGATCACGAACGGACTATGGCCGGGGACTGCAACGTACATGCTCGCGCGCCCAGGCGTAGGAAAGACTTATGTCGCCGTCCTTAGCTCAAGGCACCACTGGCGGTCGGGTGGGACGCCTCTCTTTATCTCGCCAGAGATGCACAAGATGGAGTTGGCGGAGAGGTTCTTCGTGATTGAGTCTGGGGTTTCGGCATCCAACGTGATCAAGGGGACGGTGACGGACTTTGAGATGCAAAAACTCAAGGCCAGCGTTGGCAAGAGGCGACAGGGTGACTTCTACATTCACGACTACGAGGACGGCCTCAAGGCGTCGCAGATGGAGGCCGCCATCCGAATCGCAAAGCCAACGATGGTCGCGATTGACTCGATCTACATGCTGGACTTCAAGGGCAATCGGACGGACAGAACGATCCAGGCAGTCGATTGGATTCGCTGGGCAGGCAAGAAGTTCAACATCCCATTCCTTGCTTTCCACCAGTTGAGCCGCGACGCAACCAAGTCAAAAAAGGCGGGCGGCGCTGGTTATTCTGGCGAGGCTATCGCGCTCACCGACCAGTTGCTCTGGGACGCACAAGCCGTTTACTTGATGGAGCAGGACACCGACATGAAAGCCGACAAGCGCATGAGCTTCCACGTCGCAAAGTTGCGCCGAGGGTCATGGAGCGGAGGACCAATCGAGGTCAATTGGGATCTTGAGAAGATGGATTTCTCCGAGATCGGCCGAGAGAAAGAGTCAGAGTTCAAGGACGAAGACTACGAAGACGTCGAGATTCCTTTCTGAGCACAAGCCCCCCCTGTGGTAAGCTAAAGGCTATGGGGAAGAAGATAACGACACGAAGGTCGATCTCGGTCAAGGGTCTCACCTACCAGAGAATCAAGAAGTTCTGCGACTCCCAAAACATCCCCGTAAGCGGATGGCTGGAGAGCATCATCGCTGCCGAACTTGACGCTAAAGGCGTGCCAGAGGAGCTAGTCCTTGCGCCGAAGGCTCAAAGAAAAGACGCCTCCGAGGAGATTGTCTCGCAGCATTTCACGTTCTAAGAAATCCGTTGACCAACGGGCGCATAACATGATAAAATCCTTGGGCGGTTCGGGAGGGTTTTTGGAAGTAATTACTAATTAGTAATTGGTTTTTTGAGACGCAATCGGTTGCGCGGAAAAGGAGCGAAAATGGAGATTGAGTCAAAGGAGAGGATGGCGTTCAAGGCGACCTATCAGATGGGGAAGCTGCTTGACATGGCATCATGCAAGGAGGACCCCGATGATGCCCTGGCGTCGGTTGAGAAGATTTCTGGCGCAGCGATCTCAGCGAAACTTGTGGTCCCCCAGTCTTCAGGCGTCTGGTACGTGTTCAACGGGGAGGGGACATGCCTTTTCCCAGAGGATGGGTACGGATTCGAGTCGAGGGAGCGAGCGTGGGTCTACTGGCTTGGGCTTGGGTGCCCGGAGGACGCGGAGATCATCATGGTCCTAGACCCAGAGATGGAGTCAGAGCGCGTCTTTGGCCGGTACATGGAGATTGAGGAGATCGATGAAATGTTCGGCGCGCCCAAAGGCCCCAAACTCGAAGTTCTCAGCGGTGGGACAATCGAGTCACCGCTTCCAAAAAAGATCGGCAAACTGACCCTCGTCAGCTAAGGAGCCCATTGAAGTCCAGCGACGTAGTTGAGGTGCTCGGCATCTTTGGCTCCGCGAACGTGCGGCTTCACGGCGCCAAAATCATCGCGTCATGTCCGTTCTCCAGGTGGAACCATGAAGGCGGCCGGGATGACTCGCCCAGCTTTGCAGCATGGCGAACAGCCGGAGGATCTTGGCGCTACAACTGCCTTGCCTGCGGAGAGCGTGGATCGATGTTCGGGCTTTTGTGGCGGCACGGGAAGCTGTCGGGAACGATCTCGGCTCGGGCGAACTTTCTCATTTACTCGCCTTGGAATGAGGAGATCGAGGCCAGAAGGCCGTGCGTCTCGATGGACTACTCTGCCGGAGGGAGCACCGTTTCCAAGTGCTCTGCGCGTGCGATGCCATCGCCAGGCGACAGCCACGGAGAAGGCTCGCAAGAGAACCTATGGGGCATGGCTGACCCAAGCGACGGAATGGCATCCCCGGCCCCTCCAGAAGAGATGCTTGAGAGATTCAGAGAGGCGCTCCACCCCTATTGGACTGGGGCAAGAGGCATGGGGCGAGACTCTTGGTTTCACTGGGACATTCGGTTCAACGAAGTCGCGAAGAGAGTTGTGTTTCCCTGCCGCGATCACGAGCAAAGACTTGTCGGATGGACCCAAAGGATGACGTGGACTGAGGAGCATTGCTTTCGGTGCGGCGCAATCATCAAAGACGAGGCAAGGTCTGAGTCCAAGGGAAAACTTGTCCACATCCCACGCTGCAAGTGCGGACAGATGTACGTCAAGTACCAGCATTGGTCTGGCAAATGGCGCAACAACGTCGTCTACGGAGAGAGCCTGTTTAGCGGAGGTGCGCCCGTCGTGGTAACGGAAGGGCCGATGGACGCGATTCGCTTATGGGAGCACGGCGTCACAAACCCGTGCTGTATCTTCGGCGCAGAGATGGGCCGGGGGCAGGCAGCGTCGATCCTTAGACACGCAGACAAAGTGGTTCTCATGGGGGACGGCGACCTTGCGGGGCGTAGGATGATGGACTCAGCCACAAGGCTCCTGACAGGCGCAGACGTGACGACCGTGACCCTCCCAGACGGCATGGACCCAGACGGCATGGACTCCGAAATGGCTCGCGAGATGCTCCCAGGGGCGTGTTTCTCACGTAAGTGATTTTTTTTATCGAGCAGGGTTGACGAACGCTCAAAAGTGCGTATGATGTACTTGGAAAGAGGAGAGAGCCATGACCATGAACATGACCGAAGAAATGACCGCCCCTGAGAAGGGGGCTCCCTGGATGATCGAGGCCGGCTTCACCGCCGAGGAGATCGCGGAACATAAGGCTGACTGGGAAATCTCGGTTGCTCGCGAAGAGATGACCGTCTGGTATGAGGACGAGGAGTACACGGTGACCCCCGAAGGCGGGGTCGAGTGCTTCCACAACGAGCCGGAGATCGGGGCCTACGGATGGCGTCCGGTGGACGAGCCCGAAGTCGTTGCCGAGGTCATGGCAATGTGGGAGGGCAAGCGATGAGGATGGAAATCCCAACCAAATGGGCGATGTACACCCTTGGGGGTGACGAGCGCCTCACAACGCTTGCCAAGCGCGCTGCCGATAAGGTCGAGGCGCTTGGCAGCGCGGGTAAGATGACCCACACGGGGGCTCAAAAGGTCTGCGTGGACTTCATCGCAGCGTGGGTGAAGATGGAAAGATACAAGTCCTACGGCGAGGCGAGCGACACGGAGGTCCGCGAGTGTGTCGCAGATTTCCACGACCGCCTGTACACTCGCGCCACGGGCCGTGGCGACTCCCAAGCCTGGGAACGCCATCGCCACATGGAGTGGGAGGGGAGACGCAAGTGAAAACCAAGGTCACACTGACAATCACAACGCTTGAGTTGCTGGACCCGGAGTTCTTCGCAGAGGGCAGCGCTCGTGCGAGCTTCAAGTACACGCGAGTCGCGATGATCCCGTTCTTCCCTCGCAGGGGCGACTGGATTTCTTTTGGTCGCAGGGACGGTGAGGGGCTGGACGTTTACTACGCCGTGGCCCGGTCGGTGTTCGACATCGACTCCGGTGAGCTTGACGTGGAACTGGAGGGCTTTGACAGCAGCTTCCCTGCGCTGGAGTCAGGGTCGTACCTCGACGCGGAGTCTCTCATTTGGGATTACAAGGAGATGACCTTGCCCGAGCAGTTCACTGACCGTGAGCGCAGTCTCATAGGAGGAGAGGTTTTCGCCGCATCTCTTGGGGAGCAGCCGCGTGGCCTAGTGGAGTCGAAAAATCGATATGGCAAAATCGAGGAGGATTTCTAGTGTCACCGCATAGCGCAAGATTCGGGAGCCCCGCGGTTCGGCTCAACACGGCTTTGCTGGACCTTGGATTTCCAGTCGCGGACGTTCAGTCAGACGCAGGGGGAGTCACGGAGTACATTGCGGCGATTATGTTTACGGTCGGTGACGGGTGGCGGTACAGCGTGATGCTTCAGTGGCTTCCGCACTCAGTATCGCGGATCATGGGGATGGGCCAAGGACACAGCGGCCGAGAGGGTGGTGGAGGCATGTGGATGCTGAGCATCAAATCTTCAGGCGGGAGCAACAGGTGGAGGTCGATGGTCATCCCAGAGCACAACGATAGCGAGAGCATTCTCCATCCCTCCTACTTGGGAGAAAAGACGGGTGAGAGCGAGCATCGTGCGATGGTGATCGCAAGCGTATTCAATGTGATGGTCGGGAATTCAAATTATGGGAAATCGACCTTGAGAGAGATGCTGGATGCAGGAAAACTACGGGCTTAGCCCAAACAAGAGGAAAGAAGAAAGAGGAAAACACATGAGTAACATTGTAAAATTTGGTGGAGGATTTATCGCGTTTGTTTTTTTCGCAGGCGTTTATGGCTCCGCGAAGAACGAAAGTGACAGAAACTTGAAGAGCTACGAGGACCACAAAGCGAAGCTCTCGGGCTCAGCGGCGACATCGGTCAAGCAGGAACCGGCACCGCCACCGCCGCCACCACCGCCACCACGAGAGTGCTCTCCCTTCACAGCGAAGGAATTGAAGAGTGCGATGGCTTCCAATGAGGCGAAGACGGCTCATGTCTGGAAGAATGCGGGCTGCGCTTCGGTAAGCGGATCTGTTTTGACCATCGGCTCGGATTTCATGGACGACCCGTTTGTGGTTATCGGTACGGGGAAGAAATATGAGTTCGGAGGCATTGTCCACTGCACTCCAAAGAACAAGACCGCAGCGTTCGACTTGAGCAAAGGGCAAAAGGTCACTGTCCGCGGCACGACCGGGGGAGAGATGATGGGCACCTTGATGCTTGAAGACTGCGAGTGGTGATGGGATGGGAGGGGTTCCCGGTGCTGGAGCCCCTCCGCCCCGGCCGGGCCAAGGTGGTTGACGAACGAACAAAGTTCGTATAATGTACTTGGAGAAGGAGAACGACAATGAATGACGAAAGAGATCTGATCGTCGCGTATCTCCGCCGACGTGCCCGCCGATACGTGGGAGCAATAGAGGGAACGCCGGACCCACATGATAGCATCGCCGCGACGCTCAACTTCCTTGGTGTCGCGCTGAAGGAATGCGCCGACGCAATCGAGCGTGGTGAACACCGGAAGGATGACGCATGAAGGTTGATCGGATGGAGCACGATCCTGACAAAGAGTGGGAGTTCTGGTGCAACCACTGCGAGGCGGGCTTTGATGATGCAGATGCCGACTTTGCGGTGTGTCCTCAATGCGGATCAGTGAACGGCGTCCACCGTGCGTCGGAGTCTGCTTGGGCTGGAAGCGGAAAGCGGAGACGGGCGGAGATCACCGTAGAGAGCAGCGACTACGACAAAGCAGCCGGAATCCTTCGCTTGCGCCTTCGACTCACGAAGGACATGAAGTACACCGCTATGGGATTTGAGTTCAAGGAGAAGGACAATGAGTGACCATCGGATGGCGGAAGAACGAAGAATGACCCCAGCCAAAGTCATGAAAGCCTACGCTGAGGCGGGGTATTCCTGCGCAGCATGGCAGGTTTGGCTGCTCCCCTGGAATAAGTGCGGGTGCGGGAGAAGGGCTGTTCTCCGGTGGTGGAAAGGACGTTACGTCCACGCTTGGTTTCGGAAGGCTGGGCAAAAATACAAGAACCGTTGCATGTGCGATGAGTGCTGGAAAGTGATTGAAGTATGAAGATTGATGAAAGAGAATTTTTGTTAGCGAAGTCCTTGGTGCCAGGAGATTGGTTTGCGGTCGTCTCAGTCCCAGTTCAGTTTGGGGACGATCTGTCGTGCTGGGACGGCATTTGGCTGAGGATCGCAGACCCTTCGCTCGACGTGGGGGCGACCTACGTCCCCGCAGCAAATATGATATCAGGGGAGATCAAAGCGGTCCCCTCGGCGGCGCAGGTCGGGAAACAGGTGCGATCCTTTGATTTCCAAGTGGCCAAGCCAATGGCGATGAATTGATGGACCCAGACGTCCCCGAACACATAGTGCTCTCTCTTCGGAGAGAGGTTTCCGAGTACGACCAGTCGGACAAAGAATCGATCTGTGCGCCCGTTCAGTTCATGCGTTCACTTGTGAGGGCAATCGGCATCAAGGCGTATAGTGGGTTCACTGTCTGGGGGATGGAGGGCAAGGTTTTCGCTTTCGACAAAGAGGGGTGGCTGTCAATCAGCGAGCCTAAGAAAAGGAGGGCATCGCTTCCTGAGTCGATGAAAAGGGCGCTTGACGAAACATAAGAAATGCGATAATAAGACACGGAGCACACGGATGCTCATAAGGAAAAAAAAGAAATGCTAGGAAAAAAATTTGGAGAACAAGGGTGGGACAACGCTGAGGCTGAGGAGTCTTCGGCAAAGACTGAGTACGGGCCTCGTAGGTTTTGGATGCCCGCGCAGGCCACGAAGAGGATCATGTTCCTCGATAGCGACCCCTTTTGCTTTTACGAGCACGGATTGTATGCGATCACGGGGCAAGGCAAGGACAAAGCGGTCTGCCTCAAAAAGAATGGCATCGATGACAGGGGCTGCCCGCTCTGCGAGAAGGAGCACTGGCCAGCGTACACTGGGTATTTCAGCATCATCGACATGGGCGATGTGAAGTACGATGAGACAGAGGCTGTCCTTACCGGATGGACATCTAACAAAGGCATTGTCTACCAGTTTGACCGCAAACTTTATGGAGCGAAGCGGGGCGGCAAGGACAAGCCTGGAGTCCTCCCTAAACTCCATCGGCTGGCGTCGAAGCGGGGCGGGAGCCTTGCGGGGACGGTCTGGGATGTTCACCGCAGCGGCGCAAAGGTAGAGGCTGTTGGCGACGAGTTTGAGTTCATCGAGCGCGTCGACCCATCCGAGTGGAGGTCGTACCTCATGGACCTTGGGGCCGCCGAGGAGCGGCTTGAGATTGAGCCCATCGACTACGGCGATGTCTTTACTCCAAAGCCATACGAGGACTTACAGCGCCTTGTGGGCGGGGCTCAGCCTACCGGCAGCGGCCAGCGCTCCGAAGGGGCAGACTACTAGGGGAGCGGGGGCTTCGGCCCCCGTCTTTTGCTATGAAGGTCACAATCGACGGGATGGCGTGGCTCGACGCCAGCGCCATGACAGAGGGTCAGCGGCGGAACCTTATGGGTAGGCTGACAGTGTACCCGAGGGCTGCGACAGGGTTCGGGAAGGCTCAGCCAGAGCCAATCTATCTCTACGAAGACTGGGAGGAGATGGGGCTTATCGGCATCCCTCGCGGCTTCTACGCCACGAACAAAAAGAGCAGCCACGAGGAGGTCGTGGAGGTGAGTGACGGGGGCGCGATGTCGGAAGACGTGAGGTCTTTGATGAGATTTGACGGCCCATTTGCAGAGCAGGCGAAAGCCTTGACTGTCATGGAGGCAGCGTTCGAGAACAAGGATTTCGGAGGCATAATCCTCAAGGCGGGATGCGGGTTCGGGAAAACGAACACTGCCCTGGAGTTTGCGTACAGGCTCGGGCGCAAGACGCTGATCCTCGTTCACAAGGAGTTCTTTCTGCGCCAGTGGAAGGAGCGTATCGAGACGTTCCTCCCAGGCGCGCGCGTGGGATTCATTCGACAAGACAAGTGCGAGTTTGAGGACGTGGACTTTTCCATCGCGCTCGTGCAATCGCTTGCTAAAGACGGCGACGGTGACAGGTATCCGCAGGAGATCTATGATGCGTTTGGGCTTGTCATCACCGACGAGGTTCACCG
>Ga0233414_10000515_pt1 | contig 15780 bp, 9 predicted proteins | sample Na_anoxic_10_MG_FD_189020 | JGI IMG/M metagenome (GOLD analysis project Ga0233414, IMG submission 189020) | Seawater microbial communities from Saanich Inlet, British Columbia, Canada - Na_anoxic_10_MG | ecosystem: Environmental > Aquatic > Marine > Inlet | place: Canada: British Columbia... | reverse complement strand
ATCAAAGAGGTGGTCGTGCTTGAGCCCGAGCTTTTTGGATTCAGAAAAGAACCTGGGAAGAAGGAACTGGATTCTTTCATCGAACCAGCCTCCCTTTGCAGCCAGGAAGTAGCCGTTTTCTCCTACTTCAATGATGTCGTTTAAGTAGTTCTTGAAGCCTTCCACTCCTTTGTAGATGTATGCGCGCTCTTCTGCAACCTGCCTTTTGTATTGCTTTTCTAATTCCGGCAGAATTGAGCTGACTCTCACCTCCTTTTCCCGGATGATGTCCAGAAGCCTGGAGGGGTTGATTGCGCGGTAGTATTTTTTCCTTTCTATAAATGCTTCGGAAACAAGTCCTTTTTCGATTAGCTTTGCTATTGAATCGTATATATTCCTCCTGTGGACTTTGGACTTTACTGCAAGGACCTCTACCGGGGCTTCCTTTAGGCGGATTAGTGTCTCGTAGATTTTGGCTTCGTTTGTGCTCAGGCCAGCTTCGCGCAGGATGTTTTCATACATGTGGTGATAACTATCACCAACATTATTTAAATACCAGCTATGCGTTATAGTTGCAGGGAGTTAGTGTGAAGGATTAACTCCAAAAAAAGGTGATGTGAATATGTGTAAAACGAAAACTATTGGTGTGAACCCGAAAAAAGCTGGCCCGAAGAGCCCGATGTCTCTGCAGCAGGCATTGGCTTCGTTCAAGAGAATTAGTAATATGCGTGCAACGTTGCATCAGCGGCAAGACAGAAGGCGGGTTGAAGACGACTTCAGAAAGAAAGGAGGGAATGTAGAAGAACTCCGTAAAGCCTGGAGTCCAGACGAGTTCGCTTCTTATTCAGATGAAGAACTAAAAGATAGAGAACGCGGAGAATACAAGGAGTTTTGGGATGCACGATTAAAGGGTAAGGACCTGTTCGGAAAGGGATGGAACTGGGAACCGGGTTGTGAAGGGTTCATTCTGGTGAATGATAAAAGTGGGAGCGTTCATCGCTTGTATGGACCTAAGTTAGATCTGCTGCTGCTCCTTTCAGAACCAACTGAATCAGCATATGAAAAAGCAGTGTTAAAGAGGAACATTAGTTTGGGCTATGACACTAACTCGCCATTGGATATCGGCAAAACGATTGATGCGCTCCATGTCAATGCAGTTGCCAGGCTTATTCAATCTCTGGAAGGAGAACAGATTGCCAGGACCATCGAGTTGTTTGGCTACAAAGAAGATGAAGATGTTCAGCTCCTTGGAGAATATCCATTGCAGAAGATACTTTGGTCATTAGAAGAAGCCCAAATAGAAAAACTTGGGGACCATTTTGCCACCAACCGCATGGGGGGACTGTTGGTTTTCAAAGTACTAGAAGGGGCCGGCGAAGAAGGCAAAGCAATAATTAGAAAAATCGCTCAACGCCTAAGGGAGATTGTGAAATGGACAGAAGAGCAATTGCATCAGTTGAAAGGTGCAGGGTATGAGTAGTGGAATCAATGCTCCAGTTTCTGATCCCCTAAAACCAATCCCCAAGCCCCTTCTGCTTCCCCCCATGCTTCAATTCATACTCATCATACCCAAGCTCTTTTAGAATTTTCATAACTGATGGCAAAACCTGCCTGTCAATATAATATTGGGGGTCATAATTCGGAGCAAACTCCAGCAACTCCGCCTTATCCGAAATGCTCCCTCCACTGCGCGTAATTACATAAGAAATAACGCTTCCCCTGCCAAGTTTCTTCCCGCGCTTAATCGCCTTTTTTGTAGCAGAAAGTTCAGGAGACATAATATCATAGTTATCAGGGTTTTTCTTAAGTTGAGTATATATTGCAACTTCTTCCAAGGGAACAGAGCCTGTTTTAAGGCGCGCAATAGCGTCCCGTGCAATCTTCATAGCCTTCTCTTTGCTCCCGTCTTTTAGGATTGCTCCAAGAACCGCCCTCTGCGTATCTCGCGCAATACGAGACCAATCCCTTCGCACAAGTTCAAAGCCGCGAATTTTGATGCTCCCGTCCTCTGAGAGCATTGCATATTTCTTTTTTGCTCCGCGCTCTTTTCCGGTTTTTTTGCTTACAAATACTCCACGAGTATAGAAATCCTCGAGCTCTAATTCCATCTTTCCAGGAAGGTCTTTGTTTACTGAATCCAAAAATTTCATTGCTTCCTCCTTCCCCCTATCTCCAAGCAACAAGAAAACTGAGTCTGTGTCCATGTAGAGCACTCTGAACCCTGCCTCTTCTGCTTTTTTCTCCAGGTCCTTTATGTGGGCGCGCCCCCATGCAGTAACGCTCTCAGCACACTTGCGTGCATACCAGCGGGACCTGGCATACCCCAAATATCCATAAAAGGAGTTTGCCAGAATCTTCAAAGCATAACTTTTTGCATAAGCTTTCTTGTATTCAACTGAACCCTTCTCCAGGGTTTTAAGCTTCTTCTTAATTTTCCCCCGTCTATCAATTAGGAATTCGAGAACATCAGGAATAAGTCCAACAGGTTCTTTCAAGAACCGGGCCCCGGTAGGAGATTCATAACTATCTCCCTCACGGTCCAAACGATCCGGGTCAATATTATACGAGCAGATTATGCTCGGGTACAGCCCACGAAAATCAAACACAGCAATATTCTCATAAATTCCTGGTTCGGGCAACTTTACGTATGCTCCCTTTATTGGATTTTTTAGGCGTGCGCTAATTGCTGCCCCGCTTGGTTTTTGGGGCACAACCATTCCCTTCTTGATTGCCTCGCTCATCAAAAGGGCCTCTACGAGCTGGCCACTGGTAGCGTATGCAACATCAAAGAGGGGCATACGAGTTATCTCCGAGAGCTCCATCTGGATTGGCAGGATGTGCTCTCCAATTTCATAGGTGGAAACTGCATCCATCAGGGAATAATCCGCAAGTTCATCCAATTCGTTATCATCCCACATCTTCCAGATGTCTGCGCGCTCCACCATTAATTTCTTTTTTCCAGTAATTGCAGTATATACATTCTTCAGGGTATAATCCCCGGTTTTAATCATTCCGGTGTATCCAAAGAAACGAACAGAAGGGTACAAATCCACATGCACCCTCCCATTTATCTTAAGGGGGGAAATTAGCCCTTTTTTGATTGTGCGGTAACTTGAGCCATCACGCCCTATTGGAAGCTCTATTTTGTGCACTTTGGCCCGCTCTTTCAAATATGGAAGGTCAAAGTTAGTACTGTTATATGCTGTTAAAATATCCACATCGTGCTCCTTTAGGAGCGCACAGAAGCGCTCTAAAAGTGCTTTTTCAGATCCCACGACCTCTACAAAGCTCTTGGAAGGAATCTCCTTATATGTTACTACTCCAGAGTGCTTGCCCGTAGAGTAGCTGAGCATAATTATTGGGTCCTTATTCATTCGTGGGCCCCCTTCCGGGTTATGCGTTTCAAGGTCAAAAGCCATAGTGTTTAGGCGCCACCCGGCGTGCTCAGCAGATTTTATGAATTTGGTTACGTATTGCCCCTCCCGCTCATAGTGTATCACTGAAAGCGGCACAAGCCCAAAATCCATCAAAAATCTCCGCCCAAAGGGAATTGAGTACTCATAGCAGGGAAAATCAATTTTGTCTTCGATAACCGGAACGTCGCGCGGAGCATTGCAATATAGTTTCAGGAGCTTCTTTTTCTCCCCGTTTAATTCCCGCTCAACCTGCTCTATTCTTTTGGGGGAAACAATTTCTCCGTCTTTAGCTTTTGCCACAATTCCCATAAGGGCTGCCTTTGCGCCAAGGGGCGCATCCACATAAAAATAAGGGTCATATTTGTAATACAGGGTAGAGCCGCATTTTCCCTTTACTTCCAAGCGTGCAAAGGTTTGCCCTTCTTGTATGCCATAGCCGGAACTCAGCAACACTGCCTTTTTCCTCACAGTTTGTGAGTGTGTGGAAGCATCTCCGGCAGAAGCAGGGGAATTTGCATTTTTATTGCTATTCATAGCTTTACGCCTTAAGGTTTGATATTGATTCCCACTATTTATAGAGTATACGTATCTAGCCTACAAAATTCTAAACAATTAAATAAAAAGAAGGGGGAAAAAGGAAAAAAGTTAGTAGCTGCCCTTTCTTAGGGCAAGCTCTTTGTCGATTAATTCGGCAACCACATCACGGGGGATAAATCTCCTTCCACTAATCTTAACATGTGGGATGCGGTTTCTATCCAACCTTCTCTCAAAGGCATTCCTCTTAATCGTCACGTCTCTTTTGTGAAGCTCTTTTAGTGCCTCGCTTACAGAATAATATTTCTTTGCAACATGGCTAAGAGAGTCAATTGCATTCTTTGGAATGAGTCTTTTTGTGCCGATTTTCAATGAGGGAATTGAATTCTTCTCGACTCTTCCGATAAATGCCCTATAATTAATATTCTTGTTATATTTTTTATATACTTCATATGCTCTTCTTACAGTGTAGAAATCATCACTGATTCCAAGCATGTCTGCAAGTGCATGCATAGGAAGATATCTCTTCTTTCCAAGCTTAACTGAAGGAATGCTTCTGCGCTCAATTCTTCCTCCGAATGCCCTAAATGAGATATCCATGCCCTTAGACCTAAGAAATTCATACGCATCCTGAATAGAGTAAAGCCCCGCTTTCCTGAGTGCCTCATCACTGAGTTTCTTCCTGGCACTCATTTCCTTTGCGGCTTCCATGACATTTTCTATAGATGAAGACAACTGTGTCTCTACGGTAGTCCGTTCGCCTTTAAGTTCTTCCATATCCAAGGACTTAAAGTCATCAACTTTATCATCGTCTATCTTTTTGTTTATTACAATTCTCCTTCCCCTCGGCACATCTTTCACCTTTTTCCGTTTTTATTAACAATATAATTACTCATAAAACGTTTATAAACCTATCGTTATTCCTCTTCGGAAAGCCCTCGAATGTAGCTCCAGACCGCATATGCAAAGGCCAAAACCACTACAATACCGACGATGATAAGGATCAGGTTGCCTCCTTCTTCTTCCACCGGAACTTCAGTTTCACCATTTTCCTCCACAGACGGGGGGTCATCCTCTTCTTCTTCCGGAGTTATTAAATACTCCCCATTTAGGGTGTTCATGTTCCCTTCCATATCATGAGTCGTAATTGTAAACCTCAAAAGAGTATTTGTCGGGGGGGCAGGTATCTCTACTGCGTATGCTCCACTCTCGGCATAAGGGACCCCACTTTGGGTTACTCCACCAATGGTGTAAGTAACAGTAGTCTCATCCAGGTTAGGCCCGCTTGCAAGGACATTCGGGTCGTGAATGTAGAAGGTTATTTTAATGTCATCGCCTTCCCTGACAATATTGACATTAGTAATCTCAGGAGGAGTAAGGTCAAAGGATACAACGTATTCTGTTTCTTCTGCCAGATTCACAGCAACAGTTTTTTCAATTGAGCCGTAGACTACTCTTACACTGGGAGTAGGAAGAGCCATCTCAGCGATATCTACCCCACTAGAATAGAACTCTTCATTTTCTACAAATATCTCTGCAACCAGGGGTTGCCCAAGATCATCTACGACGCTGAGCGCAAATGGGTACACTCTTGCCCGCAAAGTGTATATGGTATCATCGACTACAATGATCTCCTCAGTTAGCACCCCATGCAGATATGGAACTGCAATATCCACAGTGCCTGCATTTACAATCACCCCCACATACCCAGTCTCACCAGTATCCCTGTACATCTCATTAATTTTTACTGTGGTATTGGCAATTGGCTGCCCATACTTGTCAATAACAGTAAGGCCAAGCAGGTATGCATCCTCAAAGCGAAGCTGGATTTCTGCAGAATGTGCATTTGCATCAATTTTGCGTGTTACAATTACTCCATCGTATTCGGCCTGGATTGTAATTCCACAATCCACCTTGCTATCAAAAAGTTCTGTATTTCGTATTGTTTCGGTAACCTTGCCGTCGGCTCCCGTGTATTGTGTATTAGTAGTTACAAATCCTTTCCCGGTGCTTTGGTCCTTTTGGTAGCTGACATTAACCAATGCACCTTCAATTGGGCGATAATGGCGGTCAATTACTTTGATATGGAGAGTGTCCTCAAAGCCCGCTTCACAGGTTTTTGCAAAAGCATCGCTTGCCATAAATAAAAGTGCAAACACCAAGACCTTCTTTAAAATCGAGAGGGCAATCAACTTCTTCAGGGATTCCCGGTTTATGGCTTTTTTCCACATATAATCACACTATTTCCTTCCTTTTAGTTTAAATCTATTCCGTTTTCTGTTCCTCGGTTTCAGTTTGGGCTGCTTCAGGATGTTTTATTGAAACGTCTTTGCTAACGGCCACATCGGTTTCCTCTGCAGCTTCAGGTCCCCCTTCATCATGTTTCATTACAGTATATGAAGAAACTTTCTCATTTTCCTTGAGTTTTGCAATGCGCACACCCATAGTGTTCCTTCCAATAACTGAGATGTCTTTTGCACCCATTCTTACAATTCTTCCGCGGGAACTTACAACAATTACTTCATCTTCGTCGTCAATCGCCTTTACGCTCACGACACTCCCGTTTCTTCCGCTGGTTTTAATATTGATTATTCCCTGGCCGCCTCTTCCCTGTATGCGGTAGTCCCCAACTTTGGTGCGCTTTCCATAGCCGTTTTCTGTGATGCTTATAATATATGGTTTTGTGCATACTGCAAAACCGACTACCAGGTCATCCTTTTTGAGCCGGATTCCCCGCACCCCAATGGATCCCCTTCCGGTCTCACGCACATTCTTCTCATTAAAGCGGATGGATTGCCCTTTCCTGGTTCCAATTAGGAGGCTCTGGTTTCCGTCAGTTTTCTTTACATCTATTAGCCTATCGCCTTCCCTGAGCGTTATCGCCTTAATTCCACCTTTTCTGGGCCTGCTGAAGTTGGAGAGCTTGGTCTTGGCCACTGTCCCATTCTGGGTTGCCATTACCAGCACCATCTCCGGGCTAAATTCATCCACTGAAATCCAGGCAGTTGCCTTCTCATCATGAAGTTCCAGGAGGTTCACAATAGGCTTTCCCTTTGAGTATCTGCTTCCCTGGGGAATCCTGTAGGTTTTTAGCCAGTGCACCCTTCCTGCATCGGTGAAGAAGAGCATGTACTTGTGATTGGTTGTAACAATCACATCCTCAATGAAGTCCTCTTCCACGGTTTCTGCGGCAATTACACCGAGTCCCCCTCTCTTTTGCGTTTTGTATTCTTCCAGGGGCACACGCTTAATGTATCCACGCTTGGAGAATGTGATTACCACTTCCTCGTCGGGAATAAGGTCTTCGATATCTCCATCTTCGCCTTCAATAATTTCAGTCTTTCTCGCATCCCCATAGCGTGCTTTAATGTCTTGTGTTTCGCGCTTTACTACTTCCAGGATTTTGGATTCGTCTGCAAGAAGGCTTTCTAATATTCTGATGTCCTCTTCCTTTTCCTTCTTTTCATTTTCAATTCCGCTGCGCTCCATGTTAGTTAATTTCTGCAGCTTCATATCCAGGATTGCGGCAGCCTGTTTCTCTGAGAGGCTATAAATTTTTCCCAGGGCTGCCCGTGCTTCTTCTGCGTTGTTAGCAGCTTTTAGCATACTGACAATAGCATCAATATTCTGCAGTGCAACAGTGAGCCCCTCTAGGATGTGCAGCCGTGCCTTTGCCTTTTCCAACTCAAAGCGGCTCCTCTTGATAATAACCTCTTTTCTGAAATCGATAAATTCCGTTAGCATTTCATGAAGTGTGAGCAGTTTGGGCTTCCCACCAACAAGCGCCAAATTAATAATCCCAAAACTCCTCTCCAAATCAGTGTGGGCATATAATTGCCTCAGGATTATTTCCGGGTCTTCTCCCCTCTTTAGGTCAATTTTGATGCACATTCCATCTTTGTCTGAATGATCATTGAGCCCGCTTATTCCCTCAATTTTTTTCTCCTTAACCCTGTCTACAATCTGGTGGATCAGGTTGGTTTTATTCACCTGGTAGGGAATTTCAGTAATTAGGATTTCCTTTTCCTTTGCCTCTGCGCGACCCCGGATTCGGATTATTCCCCTTCCGGTTTTGTAGGCCTGCACAATTCCCGCATTCCCTACAATGTATCCCCCTGTTGGGAAATCCGGCCCCGGGACAATCTGGAGCACCCTCTCCTCATCTGCCCCATCAATAATTGCAATAATCGCATCACAAATTTCAACTAGGTTGTGCGGTGCAATGTTAGTTGCCATTCCCACTGCAATTCCTGCAGAGCCGTTGACTAGAAGGTTTGGGACTCTTGAGGGGAGTACGGTGGGCTCTTTTAGTGTTCCATCAAAGTTGGGCGTAAAATCTACAGTATTCTTTTCAATGTCTTTAAGCAAATCTTCTGCGATGGCTTTCATGCGCACTTCGGTGTATCTCATAGCTGCAGCTGAATCTCCGTCGACACTTCCAAAGTTTCCCTGCCCATCAATTAGGATATTCCTAAGGCTAAATGGCTGCGCCATTCGTACTAATGAATCATAAATTGCCGTGTCTCCATGAGGGTGGTATTTTCCCAGCACTTCCCCCACAATCCTCGCACTCTTTTTGTGAGCCTTAGTATGGGTATTCCCAAGTTCATGCATCGCGTAAAGAATTCTCCTGTGCACAGGCTTGAGCCCGTCTCTCGCGTCTGGAAGTGCCCTGCTTACAATTACACTCATTGCATAGTCCATGTACGACTTTTTCATGTCCTCTTCAATTGGAATATCTATTATTGCCATGCAAACTCACCTACACATCTAAATTCTCTACCTCTTTGGCATGCTTCTCAATGAATGCCCGCCTAGGTTCTACAGCATCCCCCATAAGCGTAGTAAACAATTCATCTGCGAGCATCGCATCCTGGATTGTGACCCGCTTTAGTGTTCTTGTTTCCGGGTCCAGCGTAGTCTCCCAGAGCTGTTTTGGGTTCATCTCACCGAGACCCTTGTACCTCTGGATGCTTGCGTTTCCCCCGAATTTCTCCAGGACAACTGCAAGCTCTTCATCGTTGTATGCATATTCGCTTGCCTTGCCCTTCTTTACTTTGTAGAATGGGGGCTGTGCAATATACAAATAACCCTGTTCAATTATTGCTTTGAAATACCTATAGAAAAGGGTGAGGAGCAAGGTTCTGATATGGCTTCCGTCCACATCCGCATCCGTCATAATTATGACTTTGTGGTAGCGGAGCTTTTCCGGGTCAAAATCCTCCCCAAAGCCGGTTCCCAAACTCAGGATAAGGGTTTTGATTTCTTCATTTTTTAGGATTTTGTGTATCTGTGCCTTTTCCACATTCAGGATTTTTCCCTTAAGCGGAAGAATAGCCTGGGTTTGCCGGTCACGCCCCTGTTTGGCCGAGCCCCCGGCGGAATCTCCCTCGACAATGAATATTTCGGACTTTTCCGGGTTCCGCTCAATGCAGTCAGCCAGTTTCCCTGGAAGCACACTGCTTCCAAAGACGTTTTTCCTGCGGATTAATTCCTTTGCTTTCTGTGCGGCTTCCCTTGCATGCAGTGCACCAAGCATTTTTTCCCCAATTCTTTTTGCCTCTACCGGGTTTTCATTTAAGAACTGGATAAAACTCTCGTAAACTACGCTGGAAGTTATTCCTTTAACTTCTGAATTTCCTAATTTAGTTTTAGTTTGCCCTTCAAATTGGGGCTCAAGTACCTTTACACTAATAATGGCAGTGAGCCCTTCCTGAACATCGTCTCCACTAATTTTTTTTCCTTTGAGGGCTTTATTGCCCTTCATATATTCGTTAATAGCACGAGTCAATGCCATCCTGAAGCCAACTAAATGGGTTCCACCTTCAATAGTGCCGATATTGTTTACAAATGAATGCACTACCGGAGTAAAGTTCTCAGTATACTGAACTGCGTATTCAACATCCACATCATCCAATGTTTTTCCATATCTGAATGGCACCTGTATTGGTTTTCTGGATTTGTTCATGTATTCAACGAAACTGGTGAGCCCTCCATCATATTGGAAGGTTTCTTCCTGGCTTGAACTTTCATCCTTGAGCAACAACCTCAGCCCTGCATTAAGGAAAGCAAGTTCCCGGATTCTTTCTTTTAGGTAATTAAAGTCAAACTCTCCAGTAAATATTGTCATGTCTGGCTTAAAGCGGACAATTGTGCCCGTATAATCAGTTTCCCCAATTACTTCTACAGGGCTTACTGCTTTTCCCAATGCGTATTTTTGCCTGTGGATTTTCCCGCTTCTATGGACTTCCACTTCCATCCATTCACTCAGGGCGTTTACCACTGAGAGGCCGACTCCATGCAACCCCCCACTTACCTTGTAGGCCTCTTTACCGAATTTTCCTCCTGCATGCAAAACAGTAGTTACAAGTTCAAGTGCAGATTTGCCTGTTTTTTTGTGCAAATCAACTGGAATCCCACGCCCGTCATCCCGAACCATTACTGAATTGTCTTTTTTGAGTATAACTTCAATATTCTTGCAATGCCCTGCAAGGGCTTCATCTATACTGTTATCTATAACTTCATAGATTAAGTGGTGGAGCCCTCTTTTTGCAGTATCTCCGATGTACATCGCGGGCCTTCTCCTTACTCCTTCTAGGCCTTCAAGAACTTTGATTGTTTCAGCGTCATATTCTTCACTCATATTACTCACACTCCCGTAGTTTTTGCTTCGTTTTTATTTCGCTTATGATAGTTTTTCCACCATCGAGTTCCAGTCTTCTACCACTTCCCTGATTTTGGATTTATCAGAAATAATAAAAGCCTGGTAATTCTCATGGCTTACATATACTGCAGCATTCTTTTTTCCTGAAATTACAAACCTCTTAACTTCACTTGCACCCATCTTTTTGGCGAGTGCACCCACATAGGATTTAAGCTTGAGGAAAAGAACTTCTACAACTGTTTTCTTTCCCTTATGGAATGAATTATATACTTCTACATCCTGTGAGAGGAGAACCGCCTGCTTAATCACATTGCGCTTCATAAGGCTCTTTAGTTTCCTAACCAGAATCTCATCTATCTTTACTTCACGCCTTACAATAGTGTCTCCTTCCAGGGCATATCCCTTGGCCCTGTTTTCACTGATGTATTTTTCAACTGCCCATTCTCTCCACTGCATTGGGATAAATAGGAGGGTGTTAAGTGCGACACTGTCGCTTCCCACAAGGGCCCGTGAGAGCTCTTCTCTCCATTCAGGCCACTTCTCATTCATCACATTTACTTTTTCATCCAGCTTCTTATCCAGGGTCTCCAAGCGCTCACTGTTAAAGATGATAAGCTGCTTTGCCATTCCCTGCTTTCCAGAAGCGATCATCTGCTCCAGCCTCTCAATTGGAACCGACACAATAATTGCATATTCCTGGGTTACTACCATTCCTGTTTTGGAGAGGTCCTCCACCCTCATTCGAAGTGCCTGCCATTTTTCCCGCAATTCTGCAAGCCCTGCAAGGTTCTCTTCCTTTGTGGCCCCCTTCAATATATAATAATCTTTTCCAAGAATCAATCCCTTGAGAATGTCTTCAGCTACCAGAAAGAGTGTGTATACCCCAATTACAAAGAGGACAATGCACACTGCCCCCACAACATCTGAGCCCACATTCATCAACAGGGACTCCATCTCAAATACATTGGATTCTACTGGAGTAGTATAAGTTATGTTCAGGATTACTGAAGCAGCAATCAGGACAATCCCCACTGCCACATATATCTTCCAGTCTGCCATTGGAGCGCCAAACGCATCCAGGAGAACCTCCTTCGTATTTTTCTTGTCCATTGCAGCCCGTAAGGTGTAGTATCCGATTTCAAAGGCCAAAATGAGCAGGAACAGGAGAATTACCCATACTGAAATTGCTGCACCCACTGCTGCATAGAACCCCAGGAATGAGAATATGCCAAATACTGCAGCAGAAAGTGAGAAGATGAACTTCCCAATCGGGTTCTCATAAATGATGTTCAGGTAGCTGAGTGCGGTAATGTTGCGCTCCTGGATTTTTGGGAATTTCCACTTGGACATTACTTCTTCAGTAGGTTCAGTCTGAGAAACAAAATCATAATATACAAATTTGTGAGGGGCATTCACTTCCACTCCGTCCCACCCAACAGTAAGCGGCTCCTGTTCATAAAGTTTTCCATTTCCAAGAATATCCACGGAAAACTGCTCCGGCGTAATTAGTAGCGGAGGGCTGTCTTTTAGGTACAGCTCAATAAACTGGTCTTCATCTCCACCTTCAATTAAAATCAAGACCTGGTATTCGTAGCTATAAGTATCAATTTCTACGTCTCCAACAATATCCAGCGCTTCTGTGAGTTTATCAGTATCATACGTTGGCTGGGTGCATGCACCAAATGCATTAGGGTTAAATAAAAGATTAGTCTGGAGCTTTGTAGAGAGAACCAATATAGTAGTGAGCTTTCCCGCAATCAGGTCTTTTTGCTCCTGGGTTGCAGCAGAATCCATTGCATTAAGCCCGGTAATGAGATGATCTACTTCCTGGCTGTTGTAATTGAATTGGTATAACTCCTGCCCAAAGCTTTCCCGGTTATATTCTGCCACCACAGCGCAGGTTGAACCGCTGCAGCTTTCCAGGCAGGAATCCGAATCCACGCACGCAGCCCTATTGAGGCCCAGTTTTGAGAAGCAGATGCCCTCTCCCTGATTTTTAGTAGCCTGGAATTCACCTACCAAGGTTTTGATTTGCCCAAGGTCCTGAGGTGTTACTTCAGAATAATTTAATATCGACACTTCCAAGGATACGGGATACGTTGTTACTATTTTTTGTATGTAAATTCCGACTTCCTCATTAATGCTTTTGGGAGTATAGGCGTAAGTCCGAATGCTGTTTACCCCATCTCCAGTGAGGTCCACACTGCTAATTGTCTGTATTTGCTCGTAACCTGTAATGCTTACCTGGCGCTCTTCTACGCATCCATAAAACAGAAGGGCCATAATGAGGATTATCGGTAGCCATCTCATGCCCAGAATTTAGAAGATTTAGCTTATAAACCTATCTTTAATTATAATAATATAATACCGTCGTAAAAATTGGCTCCGTCGAAAGTTTTTTCTGCTGTTTTACGCTGCTGTAAAACTTTCATGAAAATATGCCCGTTCATTAGTTATAAATTGTGTCGAATTGTTTAAAAACCTCAACTATCCCCCCAATTAAAAACCTTTTTCGCCCAGTTTAAATCCAATGGAGCTCAAAAAAATCTTAAAGCAGATTACTCCCTCGAGAGCGCAAGCAACAGGCGCAAAAAAGCTTGCAGAGAGCACTCAGCGTGCCCTGGAAAAACACCTTCCCAAGGGGGTGAAAACCCTCCTTGCAGGCTCAGTTGCCAAAGGCACTTTCCTAAAAGACGCAGGAGACATCGACCTTTTCGCTATTTTCCCCATTTCCTACTCAAAGGAGGAAATGTTCAAATCCCTGGAAAAAGCCGCCAAATCGGCATTTCCACGCGCCAAGCGCGAAACTGGATATGCTGAACATCCCTACCTCCGCATATACCTCAAAGGGAAGCGGCTGGACTTAGTGCCCTCCTACAAAATGAAGAAGGGGGAAAGGGTAAAATCCGCCGTGGACCGCTCCCAGCTCCACGCAGAGTATGTCCTCTCAAAACTGAAGCCCGCACAGGAAAAGGAAGTTCTTCTCCTTAAGCAGTTCCTCAAGGCCAATCTCCTCTATGGAGCCGAAATCAAGACCAAGGGTTTCTCAGGATATCTCTGCGAGCTCATGATTTTGCATTATGGGAGCTTTCTGAAGTTCCTAAAAGCCGCTTCTATGTGGAAGCTGCCTGTAGTAATTGATCAGGAAAAACAGTACAAAACCCTTCGTGCAGTCCCGGATTTCAAATCTCCACTTACAGTTATTGACCCGGTGGACCTTATGCGCAATGTCGGAGCAGTAGTCACACATGGAAACGCCCAGCGGTTGATTTTCCTCTGCGCAGCGTATCTGGATAATCCTTCTATGGAATTTTTCTTCCCAAAAGATCTGGATTCCGAAGAGCTTTCCAACAACCTGAATGAGCGGGCGATTTTTGCCCTCGTTTTTGAAAAACCAAAAGGAGTAGTAGATGATATTCTCTGGGGGCAGCTATGGAGGGTTTCTGGGCAATTTGAGTCTTTCCTAAAAAAAGCGGAGTTCACTGTGCTTGGTGTGCATCCATACGCAAGCGAAACTGAATGTGTAATCCTCTTTGAACTGAGGTCCCCAGTACTTCCTAAAACCCAGACGTTTCGCGGTCCCTACCTAGACCAGCATGAGCATGTTTCAGTATTTATGAAAAAGCGAAAAGGTCCATTTTACTTTGACCACGGAAGAATCCATGCAATGGGGGAGCGCCCACTCTGGAACATTGGGCTTGCAATAAAACAATTCAAAAAAGGAAAAACAGCGCCCTCCCATGTTCAGGAACAGATTCCAAAGGCAAAATTCCTGGGGCACAAATCCATTCTGGAAGATTATGCGGATGCACTAGAAGAATATTTCAGGGCAAACTGGTTTTCAAACTAATCGTGTTTCTCATATTTTTAGCAATTCGCTTTACTCAGAAGACCTTGTTTCGGCCTGTTGGGTTGGAGCAGAGAGTGTTTCTTTTGCATCAGCAACACCATTTGCCCAAAGAGCAAAGAATAGCATTGCTGCTCCTAAGGATACGAGAGCAGGAACTGCATTCTTATTGAAAGTAAATTTGAAATCATTTGGGACGAGTGACACCTCAAAATTATTCATCTCCATATGCAAACAATACTTTTCTTTTCTCTTTTTTTTGCCCCATATGCCACGCTCTGCTTTGATCCTTGCAAACTCATTAGTAGTAACAAGTTCTGGAAATGGATTATTATTGCTCTCATCTTTTCTATACTCGCTTGGAACAAGCCCAGAAGGCCCAATTATTCCAGGCACTTTTCTCCTGCTCCTGAGTCCATCTATTGTGAACCATACAAATGCAACTGCAGAAATAACCGCGAGCACAGGCAGAGGATTAACTGAATCTATTATTTTTTCATGGGATTTTTCTTCTACCATCATATATGTCTGGTTGTTGGTGTGCTCCCCTAAAATATCACTTTCGTTGCATGCAGTTCCCAGCAACGCAAGTCCACCGAGTCCTGCAGCCGCAAGATATGTTTCTTTGGATCTTTTTCCGGCCGGATTCTCTACTGCGGGCAGAATGTTCCTTCCCCAAGGCTTAATGAAATGATTTTGAATCTGGGCTTTTGTCCCTATTGCCCGCACTCTTCTTTGCGTAATCATCCTAGTATGGGTTACTCTATGAGAAGCATGATGCATATTTGATGGTTTCATATTGTTATAATATGTGGGAAAACGTTTATAAACATTAGTGCCAAGACTGGAAACTTACGACTGTCTCTTAATCACAGTATTTTTTCCTTCATCTGGTTCCACATACCAACATTTTTAAACACTACTATACACTAATAATAACATGAGCCAATCCATAAGCCCCAAACCTGTGGCCCTCAAGGGAGTACCAATTCCCAAATCCCTAAAACTTAAAATCCGCACTCTCAAATCTGAGCTTAGGAGCTTCCACAGCTCAAGTACAAAAGACCTCAGGGGGCTTCAATCGAACCTTAATATCGCAAGGCAAATGCTTGAGTCGCCTAACCTGGAAGGCCCGGAAATAAGCCAAGCGCGCTCTTCACAACCACTAACCTGCCAACACTCCAAACTTCCAATTTCATTAAATGAGCTTACCCCATCCGGACTCCAGAATGCGTGGGAAATTCTTACTGACAGGGAAGAGGTGGTAGATGGCCTAACTGAAGACATTAACAGAAAGACAATCGAATTGATAAACACACTTCCAACCTCCCCCTATTTAC
>Ga0233414_10000514_pt1 | contig 15817 bp, 13 predicted proteins | sample Na_anoxic_10_MG_FD_189020 | JGI IMG/M metagenome (GOLD analysis project Ga0233414, IMG submission 189020) | Seawater microbial communities from Saanich Inlet, British Columbia, Canada - Na_anoxic_10_MG | ecosystem: Environmental > Aquatic > Marine > Inlet | place: Canada: British Columbia... | reverse complement strand
GAAGAGATTATGTATGGTGATCACATTGATGCCAAACAGTTTGCCGATATTGATGAACTTACATTACTAAGGGCTATAAAGGGTCTTCAAAACGGAGTTGATATGGCAGGCATGGAATTGAAGGGCTCCCCTAAATTTGTAACTGGTTGTTCCATTAAGCCAGCTAAAAATGAGATTGCCCTCGAAGCAGAATTAGAACTCGCTCAGAAAAAGGTGAAGGAAGGTGCTGAATTCATGATAACACCTCCGGTCTTTAACATCAATGCCTTCACCTATTTTATGGAAAAGGCTAAAGGATTAGGTATCCCAGTGATCGCGACTGTTTTTCTTTTAAAATCAGTTGGTGTTGCCCGATATATCTCCACTAATGTTCCCGGGCCCCCTATACCCGAAGAGATGATTTCACGGCTTAGGAAGGCCCCTGATAGGATTAATGAGTGTATAAATATAGCAGGTGAATTGATCACATCCCTTAAAGAACTCTGCCAGGGTGTTCAACTGGTAACAATGGGATGGGAAAATCGGCTTCCAGCCATCTTAGATGCAGCAAAGATCTGAAAACACAATAAACTCTTAAAGGATAAAAAACCCATGTTTTATTCTATCAGTCTGTATATCTCACTTGCAATCTTTATTGGTGGCCTGATCTATAAGATATATACCTGGCTCTCTCATAAAATAGGTGTAGATTCAAAAGATATACCCATTTCAAGAAGGCTTTCATCAGCACTTAAAGGGATAGTCCTTACCATATTCAGTTCAAAAATCCTGACCCTGATCAATGTATTTTTTCTTGATATCATATTTCAGAGAAAGGTGTTCAATGAAGACTTCTTTAGATGGTTGACCCACATCCTTATCTATGTAGCATTCATGCTTCTGCTCTTCATGCATGCCCTGGATAAATTCATTACCTCAGCTATATTTCCCAACTACTCGGCCACCCTCAATCCCTTTCTCTTTCTAAGAGACTTTTTTGGTGCCCTGGTGATAATTGGTGTATGTATGGCCATATACCGTAGATTCATCCTTAGGCCTCCCAGGCTAAAAACAAATCCCATGGATACCTATGCCATAATAATATTAGCCGTTATTATGTTCTCAGGTATCATCTTAGAAGGCACAAAGATAGGCTCTTACTCTATATATAAAAGCATGGTCACTGACTATGCTGGCTTGGAGGAAGGAGAAGAAGAGTTTAAGGCCCTCACTGCCTTCTGGGTAGATAAATTTGGCATCGTCTCCCCTGACCTAAAGGCGCCTTTTGAAGCCACACTCCTTAAAGAAGGCAAAGAACTCCATGAGATGAGCTGTTCAGGTTGCCACTCAAGACCACAATGGGCATTTATAGGCTATCCAGTTGCAAAGGCATTTAAAAGCGCTGCCTTAGGCCTTGATAAGGGTGGCATTCATACATTGTTATGGTATATACACTTCCTGGCATGCTTTATAGGCCTTGCATATCTCCCCTTCTCTAAATTCCTTCATATAATTACTTCTCCCTTAAGTCTCCTTGCAAACAGTGTAATGGATAAAAAGGGATCAGATCCTGCAAATATAGCAACCAGGCAGGCCCTGGAGTTGGATGCCTGCACTCACTGTGGGGCCTGCACATCTCGCTGCTCTGTAGGTATCATTGTTGAGCAGAGAGATAATGTCAATATCCTCCCCTCTGAAAAGATACAATCGATCAAGGGGATGGTTGCCTCTAAAAAGCAACCCCATGAACGTGAACGGAGACTCATCTTAGAGGGAACCTATCTGTGCACGAATTGCCATCGATGCACTGATGTCTGCCCTGCCGGCATAAACTTAGAAGATCTATGGTTTAATGTAAGAGAGGACATGCTAAAAGCGGACTCCCCTGAGTTTTCCGTTCTTTCCCCTCTTTCCTTTTACCGGGGACTGATGAGAGAGACGATACCCACAGGTGAGTATACCAGGCCAGTACTGAAGGCGAGAGAAGCGATTGCTGCACCATGTGATCTCATGAGGGTCCCGGATACGGTAGTAACCCTCACCCCGGCTAATAAAGAACTGCAAGGCAGCCTGCTCCTCTCTGACCAGGCAGCTACCTTCTCTGCCTGCTTTGGCTGTCAGACATGTACCAATGCATGTCCAGTCGTGGCAGCCTATGAAAACCCAAAAGAGGTCTTAGGAATGCTGCCCCACCAGATTATGTATGCCGCTGGATTGGGAATAAAAGACCTGGCATTTGGTTCACAAATGCTCTGGGATTGTTGTACCTGCTACCAGTGTCAGGAGCAATGCCCTCAGGGAGTACATGTGACAGATATACTCTATGAGCTCAAGAACTTAGCGATAAAGAATGTAGAGAGTAACGTTAGGTCGTTGAGTGGTTAAATTGTTTACTACTTAACTACCCAACGATGTGATCACTGAACCAAAGTTAGGAAAACAACTATGAAATTTGCACTATTTTTAGGCTGTACCATTCCTGCCAGACTCACCCAGTATGAATCATCTTCAAGGGCAGTATTAGCAAACTTAGGTGTAGAGCTTATTGACATAAAGGAATTCAACTGTTGTGGATATCCCTTGCGTAACATTGATTTTAAGGCATCTATACTTGCTTCAGCAAGAAATATTGCCCTGGCAGAAAAAGAAAACCTCCCTATACTTATCCTTTGCAAATGCGGGTTTGGAACCCTTAAACATGCAGATCATATATTAAAGGAAGACCCCTCCTTACGGAATGAGATCAACACGATACTGAAAAAAGAAGGCCTTGAATATAACAAAGGCGTTGCAATACGTCACCTTCTCTCTGTGCTTTACCATGATATAGGGAGTGACGCTATACAGGAAAAGGTCACACGACCTTTTAAAGACCTCAAGATAGCAACACATTATGGCTGTCATGCCCTCAGGCCCAGTGAAATAACCCAATTTGATGATCCGGTTAACCCCACTCTCTTTGACAACCTGGTGGCACTCACTGGTGCTGAAAGTATATACTGGGAGAAAAGGCTGGATTGTTGCGGTGCTCCGTTAACTGGAGTGAATGATGATCTATCTATGGATCTCACAGAAAAAAAGATTGTAAATGCAAAACAGTCAGGGGCTGATTTTCTCTGTGATGCCTGCTCATACTGTCATATCCAGTTTGACACAGTTCAGAGTATGATTAATAACACAAAAAGAAACAATAATCTTCTCCCTGCCATCCTTTATCCTCAACTTCTTGGATTAAGCATGGGTATTGATGGGAAAACATTAGGATTAACAGAGAATACAATAGATATAACATCTATTGAAGGGCGTTTGTCAGAATAGGAGAAATATAAATGAAAGAAGAGATAATCAAAAATCAAAATGGAGCAGTTTTGGTTATCGGTGGTGGTATCGGTGGGATACAGGCAGCCCTTGATCTGGCAGATTCTGGCTTTTATGTATATTTGGTTGAAAAAACACCAGCCATTGGCGGCAGGATGTCCCAACTGGACAAGACATTCCCCACCAATGATTGCTCCATGTGTATTATGTCACCAAAGCTGGTGGAATGTGGCCGGCATTTAAATATCGAGATAATCACCTATGCAGATATTGAATCCATAGAAGGATCTGCTGGAGACTTCGAAGTAACAATTAATAAACGGGCCCGCAGTGTCAACACAGATCTTTGTACTGGCTGTGGCAGTTGCGTTGAAAACTGTCCAGTAACAAATCAAGCAATTTCCATTTCAGAGGGATAAGCACATGGAAGAGGAACATTCAGCCAGTTCTCATCAGCCTGTTGCAATCGATTACATGGAACTGGATACGATCATCGAAGAGCAGTTTAACGGAGATAAAGAAAACCTCATTATGATTCTTCAGGAGATTCAAAAGCGATATAACTACTTACCACAGGAATCGCTCATATATCTTGCAGAGAAGATCGATATTCCCATCAGTACAATTTTTGGGGTTGGCACATTCTACAGTACCTTTAGCCTTGAACCACGGGGCAAACACATCATTTCTGTCTGCCTTGGGACTGCCTGCCATGTGAGAGGCGCTGAAAGGGTTCGAGAAAGAATGCAAGAAACATTACACATACGAGATGGCCAGACCACAGAGGATATGTTCTTTACCCTTGAATCTGTCCGGTGTCTCGGGTGCTGTAGCCTTGGGCCTGTTGTAAGAGTTGATGATGATATTCATGGCCGAATCACATCGGATATGGCAGGAAAGATAATAGAAAATTATAGGTAGAGTAGAGAGGATACACTCATACAGTGCAGGGTGAAAGAAAAATTCAGTCCATTAAGGACCTCGAGACGATCCAGCAGGAATACAGCAAACACCTGTATTACCCTGATGGCATTAAGGTGAATATAGGGATGGCATCATGTGGCATAGCAGCCGGCGCTAAGGCATCCCTTGAAACGGCACTCAACACATTTCCTCAGGGCAATGGCACCCACATCTGTCAGACGGGATGTATCGGTTTCTGTGAGGAAGAACCCTTGGTTGAGATATGTGCAACTGGCAGACCACGGGTTATCTACAAACATATGACTGCAGACAAGATCTGTGATGCAATCAACGGGTATATACAAGGGGAGTATAACAAAAAGTGGATCCTGGGGCAGATGCGCGATCCCCGCTCTCTCTTAGAGAGCGAGAGTGAAAACCCCCTCTTTGACGTTCAACCAGTAGAAGACATCCCGTTTGTAGAAGATATTCCGTTTTACAATAAACAGATAAAGATTGCCTTACGGAATTGTGGCTATATTGACCCTGATAGCATTGAAGAATATATCGCCAGGGGAGGCTATCGCGCCTTTATGAGCGCTCTTGCACAGATGGAGCCACAAGAGATCATTGCCACCATTAAAGAATCCGGATTACGAGGAAGAGGCGGTGGGGGGTTTCTCACAGGGGTGAAGTGGGAGACCTGCGCAAAACAGCCTGGAGAGAGATATATCATCTGTAATGCTGATGAGGGGGATCCTGGCGCCTATATGGATAGAAGCATTTTAGAGGGAGATCCCCATAGCATTCTTGAGGGAATGCTGATTGCAGGGATTGCCATTGGATCGAATCAAGGCTTTATCTATGTCAGACATGAATATCCCTTAGCAGTCAAACGGCTGATCACCGCACTCAAACAGGCACAGGACTATGGCCTCCTGGGGGATAATATCGCAGGCTCTGATTTTCACTTTCATATCAAGATCTCCACCGGGGCAGGGGCCTTTGTGTGTGGTGAGTCAACCGCCTTGATGACCTCTTTGGAGGGTAATGTGGGAAGACCCAGGGCCAAATACATCCATACCGTGGAGAAGGGGTTCAGGAATCAACCCTCAAACCTGAATAACGTAGAAACCTTTGCAAATGTCCCGGTGATTCTCTCACGAGGCGCTGCATGGCACGCACATATGGGCACGAACAATAGCAAAGGCACCAAGGTGTTTAGCCTTGTGGGCAAGATCACCAATACTGGCCTGGTCGAAGTCCCCATGGGAATCTCTCTCAAGGAGATTGTCTTTACGGTCGGTGGTGGAATCCCAAAAAAGAAGAAATTTAAGGCCGTTCAGACAGGGGGCCCGTCAGGAGGCTGTATCCCGGAAAAATTCCTTGATCTCCCGGTCGATTACCAGGAGCTGGCCAAGGTTGGCTCTATTATGGGCTCTGGTGGTATGATCGTGATGGATCAGGATACCTGTATGGTCGATGTGGCCCGCTATTTTTTGGATTTCCTCAAAGAGGAATCCTGCGGTCAATGTACCCCCTGCAGGGAAGGGATCAAGCAGATGCTGGATATCCTCACTGCGATCTGTCAGGGAAACGGAAAGGAAGGAGATATCGAGCTTCTTGAAGAACTGGGTGATATGATTCAAAAATTTTCTCTCTGCGGATTAGGCACGTCAGCTCCAAATCCCGTGCTGACGACCATTCGGTATTTCCGTGACGAGTACGAGGCCCATATCACAGAGAAAAAATGTCCGGCAGGGGTGTGTAAGGCCCTCTTCCATTACGAGATTGATGAAGCGGCCTGTACCGGCTGCCACCTCTGTGCCATTAAATGCCCCCAGGAGGCAATCACGGGTGAGAAGAAAAAGCCTCACCAGTTAGATCAGGATAAATGCATCAAGTGCGGCATCTGTTACGATGCCTGTAAGTTTGATGCCATTGTTGTGAAATAGTAAATAGGCTCAGTCACCATCGTGTGATGCGGCTGGGGCAATTTCCTCAAGGCGATATCTATTGGTTAAGGTGAAGGTGGCCAACATTTCAGGGTTTAACAGCAGCAGTGCGAATTCCTAAAGGCCTTTGAGAAGCAAACCCTGAAATTTTGGCCATGGCAAACCCCAGTGGTATTCTTTTTAAGATATCGCCTTTCAGAAACAGCCCCACCCGATGAGAGTGTTGAATAGGTGCGAAATAATGAAAGCAGAAGAGCACGATATATGATCACCTTTAAGCTTAACGGAAAAGAAGTCCAGGGAGAGGAAGGAGAATATATCCTTCAGGTTGCTGAACGATATGGAGTTGATATCCCCACCCTCTGCTACCATAAGGCGCTCGAGCCAGCCGGAGCCTGCCGTCTGTGTACGGTGGAACTTTTTGATGGAAGAAAAACCCGTTTTGTCACTTCCTGCAACTACCCCATATGGGAAGGCATGGAGGTCAATACGGACACCGAGGCAGTTCATAAGGGCCGGAAACTGATCGTTGAGTTGTTAATCTCCCGGTGCCCCAATGTGCCGATTATCAAAGAATTGGCAGAACACTATGGGCTTCAAGAGCCACGCTTTAAAAAAGAGGATGATGATTGTATCCTGTGCGGTCTGTGCACCCGAATCTGCGAAAGGATGGGAAATAATGCCATAAGCCTGACCGGCCGCGGTGTGGACACGAAAGTAGATACCCCCTTTCATATCCAGACCGAAGTATGTATGGCATGTGGTGCATGTGCCTCTGTGTGTCCGACCGGCCATATCAAACTTGAAGATATTACACGGCATGCCATTACACCCATCCCCTCTGAATACGACATGGGTCTGAAAGGAAGAAAACCCATCTATGTGCCCTATGCCCAGGCTGTACCCAACACACCAGCCATTGATAGATCGAAGTGCATACACTTCAAGACCGGAGGCTGTCAGGTATGTGCCGAGTTCTGTGGTGTCGGGGCAATTGATTTTACGCAGGAGGATGAAAAGATCAAACTAAAGGTTGGTTCCATCATCCTTGCGTCTGGTTTTCAACCATATGATCCAGCTTGTAATGACACCTATCATTATGGACAATTTCCTAATGTGGTTACCAGCCTGGAATTTGAGCGCATCCTTTCCGCATCCGGCCCTTACGAGGGGCACCTCATACGCCCCTCTGATAGAAAGGAGCCAAAAAAGATTGCATGGATACAATGTGTGGGGTCAAGAAATACCCATCTGGGGGACAAGGGGTATTGTTCCGCTGTCTGCTGTACGTATGCCATAAAACAGGCCATGGTGGCAAAGGAACATTCCTCTGAACCATTAGATACCGCTATCTTCTTTATCGATATCAGGACATATGGAAAAGATTTTGAGAAATTTTACAATAGGTCCAAAGATATAGGAGTCAGGTTTGTAAAATCAAGGATAAATAACATTTTGCCAGGGGAAGGAGAAGGGAATCTCACAATCAGGTATACGGATGAGGCTGGAAAGATAATCCAGGAAGAATTTGACATAGTCGTGTTATCTGTGGGCCTTGATATACCGCCTGAGTCTATGGATCTGGCTCAAAAAATGGGTGTTGAGCTCAATCAGTATAATTTTGTCTCTACAAAAACCTTTGAGCCTGTTCGAACAACAAAGGAGGGAATCTTTGTGTGCGGAGCCTTTCAAGGGCCAAAGGACATACCTGAAACCATAATGCAGGCAAGTGCGTCGGCTGCTGCAACCTCGGGACTTTTAGCAGTCCATAGGCATACACTCACGAAAGAGAGAGAGTACCCGGAGGAAATTGATATTACCGGTCAAGAGCCCCGTATCGGTGTTTTTGTCTGCCATTGTGGAATAAATATCGGGGGGGTAGTGAATGTTCCAGAGGTTAAAGAATATGCATCCACATTACCTCATGTAGTAGTAACAGATGAGAATCTCTTTACATGTTCACAGGATACCCAGGACAGAATAAAGGAAAGAATAGAGGAGTTTAAATTAAATCGGGTGGTTGTAGCCTCCTGCTCTGCAAGGACGCATGAACCATTGTTTCAGGATACTATCAGGGAGGCGGGCCTCAATCCCTACCTTTTTAGTATGGCCAATATCAGAGATCAAGACTCCTGGGTACATCAGTCTGATAAGAGGGGTGCAACTGGAAAGGCCAAGGATCTGGTGAGAATGGCGGTGGCAAATGCCGCAGAACTTTCTCCTCTTTACAGGACAAAACTGCCTATAATCAAAAGGGCCCTTATCATTGGCGGTGGTATTGCCGGTATGACAGCCGCATTAAATATAGCTCAACAGGGATTTGAAGTGGTTCTGGTTGAAATAGAAAACCAACTGGGAGGTATGGGCAGAAAAATACATACGACCTTACAGGGTGATGATGTCCAGAAATATGTCGATGATTTAATTGAGAAGGTTACGCAGAATGAAAAGATAGAGGTCTTAACAGAGACTATTGTTGTAGATTTTTCCGGCACCAAAGGCAATTTTAAAACAGCGCTGACTGTGGGACCTGCCATGTATCACAGGGAGATAAATCACGGGGCATGTATTGTAGCTACCGGTGCCCTTGAATATACACCTAAGGAATACCTGTACGGAGAATCCGAGAAAGTAAAAACCCAGGTAGAATTAGAGGATATTTTATCAACAGATGAGCAGGTGATTAAAGAATGGAAAAACGTGGTTATGATTCAGTGCGTGGGTTCTCGAAATATAGATAATCCTAATTGCAGCCGTGTCTGTTGCCAGCAAGCGATAAAAAATGCCATTGCCTTAAAAGAAATTAATCCGAATATCAATATCTTTATACTCCACAGGGACATTAGGACCTATGCGTTCTTAGAAGATTATTATAGAAAGGCACGGGAAATGGGTATTCACTTCATGCGATACAAAGAGGATGAAGAACCCAAAGTAGAACAGTCAGAAAGAGAAATTCAAGTCACTGTGAAAGACCTGACCCTGGGAAGAGAAATAGCATTCAACCCTGACCAGGTCATCTTAAGCGCAGGAGTTGTTGCAGCAGATACAGAGGAGCTGGCAAATATCCTCAAAGTGCCCCTCACCAGTGATCGTTTCTTCTTAGAGGCCCATGTTAAGCTAAGGCCGGTTGATACCCAATCAGATGGTATCTTTATTTGTGGTATGGCCCATTCGCCACGGTTAATTGATGAAAGTATCTCCCAGGCCCTTGCCGCCTCTTCACGGGCGGGTTGCTTGCTTTCTCAGGATTCCATAGAGGTAGGAGGTGTTGTTGCCAAAGTAGATCCCGATCTCTGTGCTGCATGCCTAATCTGCGTCAGGGCATGCCCTTATGAGGTGCCATTTATTAATGCGGATGGAGTTTCAGAGATTGATATTTCCAAATGTCATGGATGCGGTGTGTGTGCGGCTGAATGTCCTGCCAAGGCAATTACACTCTTGCATTTCGAAGATACGCAAATATTAGCACAGATTGATGCACTGATGGAGGCAGGATAGTAAGAAGTGCCTAAAGCCCGCCCTGGCGCGAATTGCCCATAAAATATAGTAACGTAAAGAAACAAATCAATTTGATGAACAAGTTTCGCAAGCAATCAAAGCCAGGTTTGGGCCAGGGTTATAAGTGCCTAAAGTTGGCGGTTTATCCCAGACTGATTCGTTAAAATAAGATCAAGGTATCTTGGAGATAAGATAATAAATGGAAGAGTTTAAACCGATTATTGTTGCATTTTGCTGTCACTTCTGAGGCTATGAAGCAGCGGACCTGGCAGGTACCATGCGCCTATCTTACCCTGATAGTATCAGGATTATAAGACTACCCTGTACCGGTAAAGTGGATGTTATCCATATGATGGAGGCCTTTCAAAAGGGTGCGGACGGGGTATATGTTGCAGGGTGCTTGGAGGGTGAATGTCATTACCTCACAGGGAATTTAAGGGCGAGAAAAAAGGTAGAATATACAAAAAAGCTCTTAGATGAGATTGGTATCGGTGGAGAAAGGCTGGAAATGTATAATATAGCGGCATCTGATGGTCCTCGATTTGCAGAGGTAGCCAGAGAGATGCACGAAAAGATTAAAGCCCTGGGCCCCAGCCCGATAAGGGAAGCGCTCCAAAAGAAAAAGGCTGTCGGATAAAGGTAGATGTCCGGTCATAGTTGTCCGTAGTCTGTTGTTTATTAATTTTGAGGTAATGGAAGATACCTATCTGTGTCAATCAAAAGAGACTCAATTGTATTGTGGTGAAAAAAGCCTCATTTTTTCTACTGACTACTAACAACAGACAACTGACGTCACGTAGTAATAAACATCATATAAAAGGTATGTACACATGATCGTAGCAGAAAGAAAACCAATTGAGGAAATTATAGGATTTGTTAAGGATTGCAAAAAGATCATTATTGCTGGATGTAACGAGTGCGTTACTGTCTGTTATGCCGGGGGTAAGAAAGAGGTTGGCATTCTGGCCTCTGCCTTAAAGATGGCCTTCATGAAAGATGGAAAAGAGCTGGAAGTCAAAGAGGTTACCCTGGAACGTCAGTGCGACCATGAGTACCTGGAAGAAATAAGAGATATCATTGATGAATATGATGCGGTTGTTTCATTGGCCTGTGGCGTTGGTGTACAATTTATGGCAGAAAAATACCCCAGGACACTTGTTTTTCCTGGTGTCAACACCTCCTTCATGGGTGTGACCGAGGAAAGGGGTGTCTGGTCAGAGCGCTGTCAGGGATGTGGCCAGTGTATCTTAGGACAAACAGCGGGAATCTGTCCCATTTCCCGGTGTGCCAAAAGACTTCTTAACGGCCCCTGTGGTGGCTCCACAAATGGAAAGTGTGAAATAAACAAAGAGCTCGATTGTGCATGGCAACTTATCATTGATCGGCTCAAAGAACTGGGCAGGCTTGACGACTACGATAAGCTTATTCCAATCAAAGACTGGTCCACTGAACGGGCAGGCGGGCCAAGAAAGGTGGTCAGGGAGGATCTGAGACAATGAACACAAAGACTCCGAGCAAATTGGAAAAGATTCTTGCAGCAGGCCATTTGGCGGTTACATCAGAGTGTGGTCCCCCTCGGGGAAGCGATGGAGATGTGATTACAAAGAAGGCCGAGATGATCAAGGATTATGTGGATGCCATTAATATAACAGACAATCAAACATCGGTAACCCGTCTATGCAGTCTGGCTGCCGTTATCCGGATTAAGTTGATGGGATTAGAGCCTATTCTGCAAATGGTCACCCGGGACAGAAACAGGATTGCCCTGCAGAGCGACATCCTGGGAGCTGCCTCGTTTGACATCCACAACATCCTCTGTCTCTCCGGTGATCATCAAAGTTTTGGCGATAGTCCTCAGGGCCAGAATGTTTTTGATCTCGATTCCATGCAGTTGGCGCAAACTGTGCGGTATATGAGGGATGAGGGGAAATTCTTAGGTGGGGATGATATCGACCGACCTCCTCAAATGTTTATTGGTGCAGCGGCCAATCCTTTTGCTGATCCCTTTGAAATACGTGTTCGGCGTCTTGCCAAGAAGGTAGCAGCCGGGGTTGAATTCATTCAAACCCAATGTATCTACAACCTGGATAAATTCGAGCTCTGGATGAAACAGGCCCGAGACCGGGGTCTCCACGAGAAGGTGTATATCCTGGCTGGAGTCACACCGTTTAAATCAGCAGGTATGGCAAAATATATGAAAAAGCGTGTTCCAGGAATGGATGTTCCGGATGAAGTGGTTGAGCGAATGAGTGGAGTCCCCAAAGAAAAGCAACCTGAAGAAGGAATAAATATCTGTGTGGAATCTATTCAGCGTCTCAAAGAGGTGGAGGGAGTACGGGGATTTCATATCATGGCCATTGAATGGGAAGAGATGGTGCCCGAGATTGTGAAACGCGGCGGGCTTTACCCGCGACCCAAAATTGAATAGAATCATTGGAATCTGTGCCCTTTCCGACTCAGCGGTGAAATACTTGCCATTTGAGTGCGGTTTGGGGCAAAACTTCACGAGCAGGTAGAAAAATTCCAGCCTTGCAAGAACCTATATGATATGGCCCACAAAAGCACATTTCAAAAAGTAAAAAAATCAAACAAGAAGATGTATGGAACCAGGGGAATCCTGGTATGTGGGTATTCTCTATCAGAACAGCCGTTGTTTGTGTCCTTCATGGAGCAGACAGGCTTTCAGGATTTAGGCGTTATCTTTATCACTACTAATCAATCTACAAAAACCTTGAAGGAATTGCTGGCTTTGCCGGATAGATCCGGGCAGGGAGAGGCCTCTGACATCAGAAGGGCCATTGTCATGTCTGGTTTTACGCAAAAAGAGCTCCACAAGCTTATGACAGCCTACCGCCTTGCTGAACTGCCTTCTCAGCTCTGGGCTACCCTCACCCCCATTTCAGAAAATTGGTCTGTTATCAACCTATTGGAAGAACTGGCAGCAGAATCCGAGGCCATCAAGAAACAAAAAGAAGGCTCCAAGCGCCCAACCCACAAATAACACACACTCCTTGCTCTATTCCCGGAACGCTTGACATATCTATTATCAGGGCATACCGTGTTTATTGAGACCATTAGGCTAAACACGATAGGTTGAGATTAAAAAAACCGGTAATATAAAAGGGAGGAGACCTATGGATGAATTTAAAGATACCGATCTTGTCTGTGTGATGCGGTACTGCCCGCATTGCGGAAGTGAAATCTTTTGTCGACCCGACTATGACACGCATAGGGTTTTCTATATTTCAGAGGATATGACAGATCCGACTAATACCTGCCCGCATTGTCAGTTTAATCTCCTGCTTCTTCCAGCTGAGGCACTCTTGCCTGAACCTGATCGCGGGAAAAGGACGTTGCCCCGCATGGTAACGGCTGGTACAAAATTGATAGAATCGTTGCACAGCAAAAATCCTGAAATCTTCACCAGCAAGGCATCGGCCAGGCGAGCCCTAACTGCAGTGGGGGCGACTATCTTTGATGCACTTTCAGCCGGTGAGGGCTTGCGCTGGGGAGGTCTTGGAAGCTTCAAGATCCGTCAGCGAAAGCCACGAAATGGTCGCAATCCCCGAACAGGTGAGGAGCTTCAGATACCTGCACGAAAGGCGATTACCTTTTCACCTACGAAGGCACTAAAGCAAAAACTTAACGCCTAATCAACATCTGACATCCCTCTCCTTTTCCCAATTCCCATATTCCACATCAGCTGTGTTTACCCCGGCCACCCTATTGAACCGCCTACCCTCCGGGTGTTCAACTGGGGTTAAATGCGCAGCCGATTTAACTGGGACTTGAGCCGTTGACAAATGTAAATGAAGGGATTGATCAGCGAGGTTGTCGAAACATGAGGAAGTAAACAGAAAAACAGATTACAAGTACCGGCTTCCGGCGATCTTATTGGTGACATCCGCAGGCTCATTGAAGCCGTCAGGCATAATGTTGCCGCCGCTGTTAACCCTGGATGACTTTTCTTTACTGGCAAATTGGCAGCCGCATACGACAGGATATTTTGAAGGAAAAACGGGCGAGGTACGGGAAAGAAATTGTTGCTACACTATCGCAACAATTGAGCTGGTCACATTTTAAGGAAATTCTGCCGCTTAAGAAGCCGTTTCAGCGTGATTTCTATGCCTAAATGTGCAGGCTGGAACGGTGGAGTATTCGGACATTGCGGAAAAAAATCGGTTGTATACCAAGACGACAGCAGCATAATTGATCCTTGATCTGCTCTGCAATGCGTTATGCCCTCTGCGCTCTTTCCCTGTTAGAGATCATAATGTTAGGAATCATAATTGACACATATACCTAATTTTTATATACTCCTTCCTTCAACAAGCAGGCTTCCATTGCTTATTAATTCTGAAAGACATCAATGAATGAGAGGTAAAAGCATGAAAAGGGTTTTATTTTGGTGCGCTCTATTTTCTATACATATCTTTGCTCATCCTCTTGGTCTCATGGCCGAGAATTACCTGTCTAAGGCCGATGGACTCTATGAACAGGGGGGAATGGAAAACTACAAACAGTCCATTGATTTATGCCTAAAGGCCTTGAAAGAAAACCCTAATGATTACGAAGCTAACTGGAAGTGTGCAAGGGCATATATGAAACATGGGGAAGAGGCAAAGAGACAGGTCATTGAAGGGTGGAAGAAAATCTGTGCAACGTATGGCAAAGAGGGCATGAAATATGCGGAAAAAGCGATTGAGCATAGGCCTGACAAGCCTGATGGCCATTATTATTATGGCCTCAATGTGGGGATTTATTCATCCGGTGTGAGTATATTTACTGCCTTAGCAGAGGGCCTTAAAAACAAAACCCAGAGTAGTTTTGAGAAGGCCTATGAATTGGATAAGATGTATAACGAGGCTGGTCCCATGCTGGCACTCGGTCGGTTCTGGGCTATTGTCCCCTGGCCATACAAAGACAAGAAAAAGGCGCTTACATTTTACCGGGAGTACCAGACGACCCGGTATTTCAATGAAAAAGCCGAAGGAAAAATATATCTTGCTGAAGTACTCTTGGAATTAAAGGGAAAGGGAAACAAAGAAGAAGCAAAGGAGCTGTTGGAAAAAGCCTCGCAGTCTGATGAAAAATACTTCAGGGACTGGGCCAAAAGACTTCTGAAAAAACCGAATGATAGTGCAGGCCACTAATAGACCTTCTTCCTTAGTAAAACCTGTGAGAGTTTATAGAGCAGAATACCCTCTGTATAGCAGATGGGATCATAACGTGGATTAGTTAGCTTAGTAAACCGCGATAGTGTTATGAGTTTTGACTCCAAAACGAAATGTTTAGTAAGATTAATTTCGAAGTAAGTTTGCTATTTGGCAGTAATTTTTAACTTCGATAGCATAAATAATGTCAATATATCTTTAGAATAAAAGGAGGTAGTTATGGATTATACACAAATGACAGCACCATGTGGACTGGATTGTTTTAATTGTCCAATGTATTTGGCAAATGAAAATGAGAAATTACGAAATACAATAGCCGAAAGATTAAATATTCCACTTGAAAAGGCAGTATGTGGAGGATGTCGAAATGAAAACGGGACAATAGCTTTTCTCAATATGACTGAGCCATGTAGTGTTTATAAGTGTAGCGAGAATAGGGGAATCAATTTTTGCTATGATTGTTCTGAGTTTCCATGCGACCATCTTCACCCTTATGCTGACAAGGCCTCCCAATTCCCACACAACACAAAGGTTTTTAATTTATGCTTGATTAAGAAAATGGGATTAGAGCGCTGGGCCAAAGAAAAGGCAAAAGCTGTCAAAGATACTTACTTCAAAGGAACGTTTAAATTGTAACGAAAGGGATACCTTTATTGGAGTTCCAGAATAAATGTTTAGTGTATATGTCCATAGCTATCTAAGCGGTGATTCTTAGACAGTCAACAGTAGATTTCAACTTTGTCTTTCTAAAGGCCCTGTATAAGATAACATGTATTACAATAATTTCACTGTTCTACTTCACCGCTCATTACTACCATCTGCTTCATGGCTGCCTTCGTTATAAAAAGCCTTTATACATATATAGCACTCCAATAAGTACAATAAACACCGATTTTCATTCAGATAATCATAATACCATTAGGAGACCGTTCCCTGCACGTATCGTATTTTTGTTCCCAACCATGATAGCTGATTATTCTGACGTAT
>Ga0233414_10000512_pt1 | contig 15899 bp, 16 predicted proteins | sample Na_anoxic_10_MG_FD_189020 | JGI IMG/M metagenome (GOLD analysis project Ga0233414, IMG submission 189020) | Seawater microbial communities from Saanich Inlet, British Columbia, Canada - Na_anoxic_10_MG | ecosystem: Environmental > Aquatic > Marine > Inlet | place: Canada: British Columbia... | reverse complement strand
CCATTGAATCTCATTGAGATCCAGGGTCCCCTTGAACTCCTCTACGAGCCTGGTCTTTCCTATGCCGGTTTCACCGCAGATGGAGAAGATCGCGCCTTTTCCCTCCCGAAGCTTTTCGGCCGCTTCTCTAAGCTGGGCTAACTCCACTTCCCGCCCAATAAGATCAGCTCTCAAGCCATGGTGACGGTGGGTCGTACTCGGTTGCTCCTTTGGGGATAAAACCTTGTGAATCCGAATAGGCTCTGCCTTCCCCTTGACTTTAGCTGGTTCTAAGGCTTCAAAAATAAAATACCCCTCAGCCTGGTGGTATGTATCAGGGCCTACGATGATTTGATCCGCCTCGGCCAGACTACTCAACCGGGCCGCCACATTGATGGTATCCCCTGCAACGCCATGTGTCCCTTTCTCCATATTCACTTCACCTGTCACCACAAGGCCGGTATTGATGCCCGTGTGCATGGTTAAGGGTTTCCCGATCTTTTTTTCTAATTCAGGGCTTACGGCCTTAATCAGATCATGTATTTCTTTAGCAGCTCTGATGGCCCTGACAGGATCATCTTCGTGCGCCTTTGGGACACCGAAAAGGGCCATTACCGCATCACCGATGAACTTTTCTACGAATCCATCGTACTTATTCACGGTCTTTGAAACTTCACCAAAGATTCGACTGGTGATCTCCTTTACTTCTTCCGGGTCAAGCCTCTCTGACATGGCAGTATACCCGGACATATCTGAAAAGAGGGCGGTAACGTATTTTCGCTCTCCTTCGATTGCCTCAGGCGCAACGGGGGCATAGTGGGGGGCACTTTCAGGGATGGGCGATTCTTGATCCAAGTCACCCATGGGAGGGGCTTCTTTCGACTTCCTTAAATCAAACCCGCATTCGCCGCAAAATTTAAAGTTGAGTGGATTTGAAAAATTGCAGTTGGGACAGATTTTTTCCAGTTTTGCCCCACACTCACCACAAAATTTCATGTCTTCAGGGTTCTTAAACTGGCATTCAGGACATTTCATATTTTTTGCCCTCCAAATTCTTTAAGAGAAAAAATTGAGGGGTGAAGGATTGATGTTAATCGAAAGAAGGGAAAATCCTTGATTTATGGAACGAGAAAAATCTGCTTAAGTCAAGAAAAAATCGGGGATTAAAAAAATTTATTGACATGCGGTGCATGATCTGGCAAAAAGAGGGTTTTTTCACATCGAAAAAAGACTGCTATGAAAAAGATAAATATCTTAAATGAACAAGACATTACTAACAACATTCAGGAAATCGCTCGCCAGATTGTAGGAAATAATGCCTCCATGGAAAATGTAGTCCTTGTGGGTATCAGGACTGGCGGAGCATTTCTGGCCGCTCGACTTCAAGGGGCTATTGCGCACTTGAATGTTCCTACTCCGCCCATAGGGATTCTTGATATTACCTTATATCGCGATGATTGGACAAGTATTGGCCCTACCCCAGTAGTTCGGAGAACCGAATTACCATTTTCCGTAGATTATAAGATTATCATCTTAGTGGATGACGTGCTTTTTACTGGAAGAACGGTAAGGGCTGCTATGGATGCCTTAATGGATTATGGGCGCCCCAAAAAGATTGAGTTGGCTATTCTGGTAGACAGGGGAGACAGCAACAGAGAATTACCTATTACTGCCAACTATGTAGGTATTGTTTATGATACTGCTCTGGAAGAAACTATTAATGTATATCTTAAGGAAGGAGGTTTTTCTGATCACGCGGCCATTGAGGAAAAAAGGGCAACCTGATCATGAAACGCAAAAAGAAATCTAAGAAGAAAACCGCTCACCCATCCCTCCTGGCCTCAGAAGAAATTCTTGTTACCTCCCTGCTTAAAGACTTCAGAAATACTGCTCCCTCAAAAATTGTGGCCAGAATTCCTGACTCACGCCTTGCCCAAACCCTTATTGAACGCTTACCCCTCCATGATGAACCATCTGTTCCTTTACTGTCAGCAATTAATGATGCTTTTAAGGATAAACAGGTCCACAAGGCAGTCAAACGCGCGTTGTTCAAACTTAAGAAAATGGGGGTTACGGTCGAGGATTTCAACTCCGAAAAAAATACTATTCCAACCGTTTTAAAGCCGCCTCAAGAGGAGAAACCTGTCGTATGCATTGGTCCTGTTATCGACATGGCTGGGTCTCGCGCAGTCCTGATTGTATTGCACAGGCCAATGAAGGGCCATGATGTGGGCTTGGGTATTGTCTCAGACGAAGATGGAATCCAGCAATATCTGTTCGGCACGTATAGCAAAAAACGTACAAAGATACTAAAAGATCATCTGTCAGAAATAGCCGGGCCGCTCGTGGAAACGTCTTTGTCTCATTCTTTCACGATTCTTGAAAACGCCTACCGACGCCACAACGAGCTCAATTCAGACCCTCCCCCAGATTATCTTGAACTCCGGCCTTGGTTAGTTGAAAACGTGTCTCTCTTCGATAAGCCGGTTATCTATGACTTTATGCCTGAGGAGCCGGCTCCTGACTTCATCTTGACTGGTTCTAAGCTTGAGAAACTTTTTGAGCATAATTTAATGGAAAAATGGCTAATCGACTTTGAAGACCTGAAACCTTTCATGGAAGATACCCTGAAGATAGACGACAGCCCAATCGTTCTTACAGAGGCCCAGAAATCTGACAGGTCCAGGGAGATCAAAAAAAAGTGTCTTGAGGAGCTTTTTCCTGCTCCTAAGCGGGACTTATTAAGGTACAGGCTTGAGGAAATGGCCTACATATTCCTCAAACTGGACGAAGAGGAATACTCTGAGATATCTCTCGCTGCCGCACAGACTATGGTTCAGGAAGACACTATTTTGAAGATTAACCCGGTAACTGAGTTTCTCTTAGAACACAGTCAAAATTTTTATTCTGACGCAATGGCTGAGTTTGCCAAAGGTCAAAAACCATTGGACAGCCCTTCACCTTCCATTTTACTACCTTGAAAGGGGCATTCAAACTTCAAGTAGGAGGTTATCATGCTTACTACAATTTCCGTCAAGACCAGTTCAAGGGTCGATATGGTCGATATCACTTCATCAGTCCAAAAAGAGGCCTCAAAATCGGACATAACCGATGGGATTTGTGTTGTCTATGTCCCTCACACTACCGCAGGGATAACTGTCAATGAGGGTGCTGACCCTGCTGTTTGCCAGGACATCATTACAAAACTCAATGAATTAATACCCCCTAATGCAGGTTATCGTCACATGGAAGGAAATTCCGACAGCCATATTAAGGCATCAATGATTGGCAGTTCTGTGAGCGTGCTGATCGAAAATGGCCGTCTTGTACTCGGGACCTGGCAAAAAATCTTTTTCTGTGAATTTGATGGCCCACGGTCACGAAAGCTACATGTCAAAGTTTCTTAAACAAGCCTTACCAACTTTGGGTCAAAGCCCGCCTCGGACAGCCAATCCTGAATCGCTTCGTGAAGGAGACGATAATAGTTTTTGGTGCCTCTAAGTCCTCTTCTGCCAAAGTAATAATTGATCTCAAGAAAAAGAGGTGCCGGTTCCTTCTCAGTAAAAGGGAAGACAAAATCAATAGCAGCCAAATTAATTCCGGTCTTCTTAGATAAAGATTGGGTCTGTACCCTCCCTTTTTCCTGAAGATCCGGTTTCCAGTCATGATCGATAATTGCGCCCCGGCTGATTGAGGTAATAACCTTTCCATGTTTATAAGGGCGTTTCCAATAAGTGACAACCTTCCTTCCAATAATCACCGCCCTAAGCACATTCCCACCAGACGCAATATATGCCTGTGTAACAAAGCCTGATTCTCCTGACCTTTCCCGTTTGACCAGATAATCCAGTGCCTCTGACATAGAGGCTAAGTCTTTGACAAGAAATACACCCTCTGCTTCATGGGCTTTGTCAGCTTTGATCAAAAAAGGTAATTCATGGGGAAAGAGGTCTTGGCCCTTATATTCTTTCTTAAATTCCTCTACACTTGACCAGCAAAGCGTATCTGGATGTGGACACTCAAAATACTTAAACAGTACGTTCTGTCCTGTCTTTCCCTGATACTTGAAACGCATTTCATAGCTCGGAAATATTAGCGCATTAGACTTTGTGCAAGCATCATAGAGATCCTCCGTACGTCCCTGGGGCAAAATAACGGCCTTTGCTTTTCGAACCAATTCAAGATCACTTGAGCTGAGCGGCCTATCTCCAAGGATTATTTGGACATCTGCATCAAAACATGGATGAAAAGAGAGTATCATAATACAAAATATGTTCAGTTTGACTTTAACCCGTTTGAGAACTATACTTTTTAAAGATTTTTATAACTGTTTTGGAGCCAGTAGTATTGTATTCCGTTTTTATTCTGGCTACTGGATTCTGGATCTTGGTTCCTAAGCAGTTCATAATATCCTACTCATGTATCAGGAGCAATACAATGCCTATTTTTGAATTTAGATGCCTAGAATGCAGCAACCTTTTTGAAAAACTGTTTGTCAATTCAGATGAAAAAGCGGAAATATCATGCCCAGAGTGCCAATCCCGATCATTTGAGCGAGTAATTAGTAAGACCAGCTACGCCATGGGTGTTGGGCCTGAAGGGAAACAGCCCAAAATAACAACAAAATCCTGCGGTCCATCGAATCAATGTGCTACCTTGGACTTACCCGGACCAACAAAATGACAACTGTGCTTTTTTCCAATTTCCCCCTCCCCTTAATCCCCTCCCAGTCGGGGCATTCTGGCATGTTTTCGTAGAGACCTTTGAAAAATGCCCAATTTTGGTCAAGGTCAAGGAAGGCGAAAATTTTAACCGCAGGAATATATTGAATATTTCGAGGATTAAAATTTGAGTCTGACGCAGAGATTGGGCAAAAGGGGGCGTTTTGCAAAGGTCTCTCGTAAAGAATCCGGGGTCAGGGGTACTCCGATTAAGCCTTTACCAATAATTTTGGCGAATGCTATTGACAAATAAACAAGGTAAAACCTATCTCAATGATGAGGATAGATTTCATATCACCGAAGTCTTTTTTGATGATATTGTGCCAAAACTAAAGAATCTGCAAGCACGAATTGGGACTATCAATTGCGAGTTCGCTGGAGAAGCATATAAGAATTGGATCATAAACTTCAAATCAACAGGCTCTGGTTTTTACATTGTGGACTTCGAATACGATGAGAAATCTTGCAGTTTCAGCTTGGATCCCTAAAAATCGGTTAATAAAATTATGATTGAAAGCAAATTCTGGGGAAAAGGAATCCTAAAAAGACCAACCTGCCCCTTCTGCGGAATGTTCATTGAAAGGCCAAAGGAATTAAGCACACGAATGCCCGGGGAAATGCCTGTTGGGTCCTGTTCCTGCGGTGCAGTATATTCATGTGATGAGACAGGACACAACTTAGGTTCGGCCATGTTAGAGGCACTTTTATTCGGTTGTAACATGGATACGGATCTGGCTTTAGGCATCTTGCCTGAAGAGGATTACATCGAAGAGATCGTCGAGAAATATGATTATATTAATCATCTTATTGTTCCTGGAGGATCCCTCGAAAGCAGGCGTATATCCGGGGCCCTCTACTTCATCAGAATGCACAACGACGTTCAAGAGGTCACTTCCCAAGGTGTTCAAAAGAGGTTGGATCAGGCAACGCCCGTTATACCGAAACAGTCTAAAAAGCAGACCGGAAAAAAATCCCTTTCAAAAAATGAGCTTGAAGAGTTTGTAAAAGAATTCCGGATCGATCCAATTCTGAGTGCAGCAGGGGAAGATAAAAAGTTAATATGGAATTTGCAGCGCCTCTTATACTCTGGAGATAATCTATTCCGTAAAAGAGCTGCCGAAATCATAGGGCGGGTATCTGCTGTCATTGCGGAAACAAATCCCGGAGATGTTTCCAAGCTCCTTCAGCGATTATTCACATCCATTGTGGATACTGCGGCCTTTACTTGGGGTGCCTTTGAGGCAATTGGGGAAATTATCAGCCATAAACCTAACATGTTTGCAGGATACATCCCTCAGCTTTATCAATTCCTGGCTGATGAAACTCGTCGAGCCCAGGTTATTCAAACCATCGCAAGGATTGCAAATGCAAGACCGGATCTCATCCGCAATACCACCTTTCACTTTATCCCTCTACTCCAGGACTCAGATCCCCTGACCCGTGGATATACTGCGTGGCTTCTGGGAAACTTAGGAGCATCTGAAGCACAAGAAGACTTAAAGAACCTCCTTAAGGATTCACACGAAATCGATATCTATGAGGATGGGAACCTGGAGAAAAAAACAGTGGCCCAGGTCGCACTGGAAGCCCTGAACAAGCTGTAATACTTTAGGACTCACTCCGAAATAACTTAGGGGTCACTCAAAAATAAGTTCGCAGAATTGGCGCTCAGATTTAGGTCAGATTGGGTTGCTGCGATTGAGTGAAGCCACAGGAATAGTGAACTATTTCGAGGACTTCACGATTGAGTAGCAGCCGAAGGTGGCCTGAAGCTGAGATGCAAAAATGTGAAATTATTTTTGAGTGACTCCTTAGCCAAAGCTTTCTTTTATAATATCTTCTATAGGGTTTTTTATGACCTTTGATACTGATATCATAAAAGAGGCCTTTTCTGCGTCTCCCTTGTGGGCCTTCTCCAGTAGCTCCTTTGACAGGAGGTAGAGTTCTCTTTGCACCTCATCGAGGTTAAAGGTGGGATAAGCCTTGCCCTTTCTGAAACCTGCCTTACCACATACATGAGCCTTACCATGGATCGCCATGGGTATTCCATAGACCCTGCATGTGATCGGACGGTTTGAATAAAGGATACAATCCTGGTCGTTATTCAGAAGAGGGCACTGGATCCTTGCTCTGCTGAGGGAATAGGATGCCATCTGGGGGTCATCTTTATAGATTTTTATTTCTTTTTCCAAATCCTCGAAATCTTTATCTGTCTTATTTCCCCTTAATATGGCCGCCCGCCTCACCTTTTCATCTAATGCATCAAAATGACGCTTAAGATAAGCAGCCTCTATTAGGAACAGACCAAACACAGCATGGCAGCAATCAGAGCAGTGGCGCTCACATTTGATACAACCTGAGTAGTCATCTGCCATTTTTTTAAAGGCCTTGTCTGCCTTAATGACTAATGTTTCGTAATGTTGAAATAGAGGAGAGAAATTCATGTTTAGCGGTGGGGTTCGAGTTTTTTAATGAATTCAGGATGGACTTCAAATCCGAGAGAAACGGCCTTGTCCAAATGTTCGATGGCCTTCTTATAGTTTCCCTTGGTATAATAGGCAAAGGCAAGATTGTTTTGACCGAGGGCAAAATCAGGTGCCATCTCAACCATCTTTAGTCCGGTCTCTATGGCCTTTTCCACATCCTCTTTCTGAAGATAGGCATTGACCAGATTGCTCCAGGCCTGAACAATATCTGGATTCAGCTCAATGGCCTTATTCAGGGCTTCAATTGCGTCATCAGTTTTTTTCATCTGCAGATAGGCAAAACCCTGGTTCGCATAGCCCCTGGCATACCTTGGCTCTATCTTTACAGCATTTAGGTTGGCCTGGACAACCATATCCAGGTCGCCTTTCTTGAAATAGATGTAACCCAGATTGACATATCCTTCAAACATCCTGCCGCTATTTTCAATGGCATCATTGAAGGCTTCAATAGCTTCATCCAATCTTCCTTGTTCCATTAGGGAAACGCCAAGGTTATAGCTTGAATTTGCGCATTCAGGGTTTCCACTTAATATTCTTTTTTGTTCAGCTATGAATTCTTCTGAATCTTGTGGCTCTTTCATGATATCTTTTTAAATTACATTGGATTCCAGGGTTATTCCGGTTTTGAATCTGATAATGGTTTAAACATTCAAGATAAAAAGAGGTCGCAATCCAATTATAGATAGCGACCTCTTAAATCATAAAATCATGACCAGTTTCACAATAGCACTAATACGAACTAATGATCCTCAGTCTGACCTCTGCCTTTCAGGCCATACATGGTGGTGCTGCCGGTTGAAAAATATATCAGTTTTTCTTCATTAATCAAGGCAGTCGCACCCTTCTTGATCATCCTGGTCTTGACATCAGGCAATACCTTATGAACCGCCTTCACCATATCATTGAAGTAAAACTTTGTCTTTTTACTTCCTTCGGCAAAATCCAGGATGGCTTTTTTGATATCTTCCATTTCAAATACTCCTTAAGACAATAGAATGATTACTCAATACCACCCGCAGCCCTTGAAACATCCCACGCTGCTTCAGTAAACTTGAATTGTGTGGAAGTCCTATAAGTATCATAGGCCAATCGATAATCATCTATGAGGTGCTCGGTAAAAGGTAGGTCGCATTTCTCAAAGAATTTTTCCCAACCAACACGCTCAGCCCAATCACCGATTCGTTCATATTTGTTGGCATCTGCAGCATAGGCATTAATGATCTTCTTGACGTCTCTACACACTTCCGGAAATCGCGGGAAAGTGTTTGGTACACCAGGTACGACCACCTTCGAAAATTTAGGTGGAGAAATCCGGTTAGAGACCTTACCTCCCGCCATAATAGTAACACAGTCACCCTCTTTATCCGTCAATGGAACAGCCATACACATGGTGTAACAATTGCCACAGAACATGCAACGTTCTTCCTTAATTTTAACACTCTTCTTGCCATCCTCAGTCTTAGTGGGTGAGATGGCTGCAGTGGGACAAGCCGCAATGACCAGCGGGATCTCACATACTGAATCGAGAACCTCGTCATCTACAAGAGGCGGTTTCCGATGATAGCCCAAAAGGGCAATATCAGAGCAATGGACCGCGCCGCACATATTCAGGCAGCAGGCCATGGATACCCTGACCTGTGCCGGAAGGTTCATCCCTTGAAATTCGTCAAATAGCTCATCCATAACCGCCTTGACCATTGAAGATGCGTCAGTTGCCGGTGTATGGCAGTGGAGATAACCCTGTGTGTGGACAATATTTGTAACACCCGCACCAGTTCCCCCAATGGGGAATTTGTAACTTCCACTGACATGTTTCCGGCCCGTCAGGTCTTTTTTCAGGGCCTCCATCTTATCCTGGCTGTCCACCAAGAATTCAATATTGTTTCTGGTAGTAAAGCGGACATAACCGTCACAATGTTTGTCTGCAATCTCACAGATCTCTCTAACGTGTTCTACGGTCATAAAGCGGCATCCACCGCACCTGACAGTAAACAGTTTATCCCCTGTTTCAGATACGTGTACTAAAATTCCAGGCTCAAGGATATCATGGTAGAGCCACTTCCCGTAATTATTCTGAATGACAGGCGGAAAATACTGCCAGAAATGTCTCGGGCCAAGGTCAGTAAGCCTGTTTTCCATTGGTTTGTCCGGATTAAATAATCCCAATCTTTCTTGAGATAATGCCATATTTTATTCCTCCTGTTCTCTAACTATCTCGCATGTCTGGTTCGGTAATCATCGATATCTCTCTCAAATCCACCGGGCACATCTTCCTTTTTCCAAAAGACGTAAGGATTGCTCCGCGGTTCTTTCACCATTTGCGGCATAGGCGGAATACCAAGAATCTCCAAGAACTTTGGAACACCATGGCGTTGAATAAGCTCTCCAAGGCGCTCACGGTTCTTGCCTTCTTCCATCCACCAATCCCAAACCTTTTCCACAACCTCTTTGATACTATCGTAAGGTGGCTCTGCTTTCATAAAAGGAATAGTCAGTAGCGACATCTGAGCACCTTCCAGAATGGGAGCCTTGGCTCCAAACAGGAGGCTTACACCAGTATCCGTTCCAGGTCTCAACGCCCTTGGCATGACATTGATACAGTGCATACAGCGGGTACATTCTTTATTATCGATTACGAGCTTACCATCTTCCATACACATGCACCCGGTTGGGCAGAGATCAATAACTTCCTTCTGGATATCAAATTTACCCCAATCTTTTCCGGCATGTGCTCCGGCATTAGGTTTGATTTCGCCTCCTATATAGGCCTGGACCGCTTCCTGATCAATGCGGATTTCATCCCTCCAGGTTCCAATGAAGGACATATCTGCACGGGCAATAGAGGCCACACAACCGTTGGGGCAACCATCAAATTTAAATTTGAATTTGTAAGGGAAGGCAGGACGATGAAGTTCATCCTGATAATAGTGTGTCAATTCATAGCATAGATCCTGTGTATCAAAACAGGCCCACTCACAACGGGCCTTGCCGATACAGCATGAAGGTGTCCGTAAATTGGAACCGGAACCTCCAAGATCCTGCTGAAGTACATGCCCAAGCTCATAAAAGATGGGCTCAAGCTGCTCTGTAAATGTCCCCAAAAAGATGATATCACCGGTGGAGCCATGAAGATTCATCATACCGCTGCCCCGGTATTCCCAGAGGTCGCAGATAGACCTCAGGTAGTCTGAGCTATAAAACTTGCTGGCAGGCTGATTGACACGCATGGTATGAAAGTGGGCGATGGAAGGAAATTGATCCTGAAGGTCTGAATATCTCCCAATGACACCTCCACCATAACCGAATACGCCTACGATACCACCATGCTTCCAGTGGGTTTCTCCATGTTCAAAAGAAAGTTCAAGCTGGCCAAGCAGATCTTCGACTACGTCCCTCTCAATCAGCATCCGATCATCGGCCAGTTTTCTTCTGTGAAGGGCCGCCCGTTTGGCATCAGCTACAAAGCTTGGCCACGGGCCTTTTTCCAAATCATCACACATTGGGGTATCATGTTTGATCTTGAAATTCTTTAATTCTTCTTCTGTGTAGTTATTAAGCTCTTCATCACTATATATCCTGAGCTCATCATATTTTAACTCTTTTTGATCTTCTCTTGGTTCAAAAGCCATTATGTATGCCTCCTTTTCTTGGCTATTTTAGAATTATAAGGAGTAAATCTAATAAAATAATCTAACAGCATTCACCTCCTCTCTTGCGATATGATAGGCCCATACATGGCCATAAAACCCGGTAATTTGGCACTCGCTGGGCCCCTCTGAAATCTTGTTGAAAAACTGGATGTTAGAACTATCTAATTTTTCAAATACTTATATAGACTTTTAATAATAAAAATATTCTAATGCTGTCAATAGAAAAAATATTTTTTGTTGACAATCTTAAAAAGTAGTGATCCTAATCTTTGCATATTTCCATATACACCCTGATTAACCTATGGCTTACATCACTAAAGATCATTCCATCAATCATGCATTTTAATCGATCTCGAATCAACATCGCAGCTTTAAGAGGAGGGTCCGGTAAAACCATCCTCTCATTGGGCCTTATCGCCGCTTGGCGGGAAAAAGGCTTTCAAATTGCACCTTTTAAGAAAGGCCCGGATTTTATCGACGCAGGGTGGCTAACCTTCGCCGCAAACCGATCATGTTATAACCTTGATCCTTTTTTGATGAGCAAAGAACAGATCCTTGAATCTTTTGTCTCTCATTCAGAACAGGCTGACCTTTCTCTTATTGAAGGAAATCGCGGGCTTTATGACAGTCTTGACCCGGATGGGCACTCCAGTACAGCGGAATTAGCTAAACTCCTGAAAACACCTGTTATTATTATTGTGGATGTAACTATGGCAACCCGGACCGTTGCTGCAACTGTTAAAGGTTGCCAGGTATTTGACCCACACCTGAATATTGCCGGTGTTATCCTGAACAGAGTAGCAAATTTGCGGCAAGAGACACTGATAAGAAGTACGATTGAAAAATACTGTGGTATGGCCGTAGTGGGTTCAGTTCCAAATTTAGAGTCAGGCATGTTTCCTGAAAGACATATGGGCCTTATCCCGCATCACGAAAGAGATCATTCTGAAAAGGCAATTTCATGGGCCAAAAAAACGGTTAAAGATAACCTACAGTTGGATGAGATTTGGAAAATTGCCAGTGAAGTAGAAGATATCGAGATAAATCTTCAAGATCAAAAACCAAAATCAAGAATTGTCGTCAGTGATGATTCACCCCGGATCGGATTCATCAGGGATAGATCATTCTGGTTTTATTATCCGGAAAACTTAGAACAATTAAAATATACAGGCGCTGTTTTGATTGAAATGAATGCTATTTCAGATACTGAGATACCCCAAATAGATGCCCTTTATATCGGAGGCGGCTTTCCTGAAACCCAGGCCCAGGCACTCGCTGATAATAGAGCCTTTCGAAATGTATTGAAAGAGAAAATCGAAAAAGGCCTGCCTGTCTATGCGGAGTGTGGAGGCTTCATGTATTTAGGAAAAAGCCTTATCGTTGGCGGCAATTCCTTTCCCATGGTTGGCACACTCCCTGTCAAATTTATTTTTCACAAGAAACCCCAAGGTCATGGTTATACAGCCTTGGAGGTTGAGCGATCCAACCCCTACTATCCTATGGGCGAGATCGTGAAAGGGCATGAATTTCACTATTCAAAGGCTGTGATAACTGGCGAAGAACACGTAAAATTCATCTTTAAGGTAAAACGCGGGCATGGTGTGGATGGCAAAAGAGATGGTATTATTAAGAAAAACCAGCTTGCCACCTTTACACATGTACATGCTGCAGGGAATCGTGAATGGGCAAAAAAGCTTTTCAGCACAGCAATTGATTATAGGAAAAGAACGATAAATAAAATTATTTAATAATATTTGAAAAGATCAATTGACAAAAGGAATTTTTTCAACTATTCTATTTTGTTTAGAGATGCTTATAATAAGCAAATAAAGAATAATGGACAAAGTATTTTTCGAAAAGGAGGTTTTTTTGTTATGCCAACAGTAGAATTTGAGGGGCACACGTTCAACATCGATGAAGATGGTTTTATTGACGATTTCAACAACTGGAATGAATCCTGGGTAAGACATGTAAAAACAACTGAAGGTATTGAAGAACTGAGCGATGAACACTGGCAGGTTATCAAAGTGCTCCAGGAGTATTACGAAAAGAACGGTATTGCCCCGATGGTCCGGATTTTATCCAAGGTGACGGGCTTCAAGCTGAAGTACATCTACGAATTGTTTCCGTCTGGACCAGGCAAAGGCGCATGTAAAATGGCAGGTTTGCCAAAGCCCACAGGCTGCGTCTAATTTATTTTAAATATCAATTTTAGGTTTTTCATAGAAAAAGACACAAGAAGGAATAGATCCTTTTTGTGTCTTTTTTGTATTTGAGTTCAGCATCTTTGAACGACAACCGCTTGACATACAACCGCTCTTATCTTATACTATTTTTTTTTAAAAAGGATTTCTTTTAACTTTTCTCAAAGATCTCAGTATATTATAAACAGGAGGTGCATAGATGGCAGACTATTATGTGAATATCTTTTTGGATGATGAAAAACTTAAGAAGATTGAAGATGCCGAATTGGCTGATCAGATCAAGGAAATAGACGGCAAAAAGGCGGTTCAAGTCGAAGTCAACAGAAAGGAACAAAAGAAACTTATTAAGGGTTTTTCAGATCTGGCCTTTGATTCATCAAATGCCTGTGTTCTTCCGGAAGAGGCAGAAAACACTTTGATAGGTTTTGTATTGGATAATAAGGCCCTGGACGTTATGAAGTATGCTATTGTCAAGCTCTATAATCCTCTTGCAGGTAAGGCAATTCGATCAAAAGTTCTTTGATAAATAAAAGTACGTCATTGCGAGCATAGCGAAGCAATCTCATTGGCTGTAACAGCTTGAAATCAGGAGATTGCTTTGTCGCTTCGCTCCTCGCAATGGCAATACCGGGGTTGTGTAAAGGTCTCTACTTATCTCTGGAAAGTGAGACTCATAGCACAGTTGTACCCCGAAAATAATATCCCCGTAGCAAAAAATATCTATACTTTGACCAGCACTGTAACTTTCCTTTTCAGGCAGTGGAAGACGGGCTTTTAAGAAATTTAGATATTTCTAACTACTAAATCACCAACCTCCTTTGTGCCATAACCCATTTTCCCTGCCTCAAGACTCACAAGGTCCTGTTTCACTACTTTTCCTATGGCCTTTTTAAGGACAGCAGCAGCATCTTTCTCTTCCAAATACTCCAGCATCATCTGGGCTGCACAGATAGCAGCCATAGGGTTAATCTTATTTAATCCCTTGTATTTAGGGGCCGATCCTCCAATCGGTTCAAACATGGCAGTCCCTTCAGGATTAATGTTCCCACCTGCCGCAATACCCAGCCCCCCCTGAATAATGGCACCTATGTCCGTGATAATATCACCGAACAAGTTGTTTGTTACTATCACGTCAAACTGTTCAGGGTCCTTGATCATCCACATACAGAGGGCATCCACGTGCTGGTAGTTGATGGTAATATCAGGATAATCCGCATGCAGTTCATGAAAGACCCTGTACCACAAATCTGATTCGTAGATCAGCACATTGGTCTTTCCGCAGAGAGTTAGTTGTTTTTCCCCTCCCCTTTTCCGGCAATACTCATAGGCATACCGGAGGCACCGTTCGACCCCTTTACGGGTATTGACAGACTCCTGAATAGCGATTTCATCCGAGGACCCTTTTTTAAAAAACCCACCGCCGCCCGCATACATCCCTTCGGAATTCTCTCTTACCACAACAAAATCTATGTCGCCCGGGCATTTCCCTTTGAGGGGCGTATCAACGCCTGCAAGAAGCGCAACAGGCCGGAGATTGATATAGAGATCTAATTCAAAACGCAACTTTAAGAGGAGTTCCCTTTCTAAGACCCCAGGTTTTACATCCGGGTGGCCGATGGCTCCCAAAAAGATGGCATCCATCTTCTTCAACTGACTGATCTCATCATCGGCTACTAAAATACCTTCTCTGAGATACCGCTTTCCGCCGAGGTCGAAGGCTTTAAATTGAAAATCAAGCCCTGATTGCTTTGAGACCGCTTTCAGGGCCTTTATCCCTTCGGCCACCACCTCGGGCCCGGTACCATCGCCCGGTATCACTGCAATATGATATGGTTTTTTCAAGATTATTTTCCTTCCTCTTTTAATGACTCAAGCAGTATCTCTGCCCCTGTTAGTTTTTTCATAAAACCCTCGATTAAATAAACTCAAATCCGTCAACCATTTTCTTGAGCCTCAGATTTCTGTGATATTTTCTTTGGTAGTTTGAGTTTTTTTCAGATATCCCACAAGACCGCCCGCTCTCAGAGTGGCGTGCATAAAATCAGGAATCGGCCTTGCAGAAAAGTGTTTATTTTGTGATAGTTCCACGATCTCCCCTTTTGAAAGATCGAGAGAGACGCAGTCTCCCTCCTTGACCTGTTCAGACAGCTCTTCAGATTCCAAGACCGGAAAACCGATATTGAAGGCATTTCTATAAAAGATTCTGGCAAAGCTCTTTGCGATGACGGCGTTTACCCCGGCCGCCTTCATCGCCAACGGAGCCTGTTCCCTGGAAGAGCCGCAGCCAAAATTGACGCCTGCCACAACAATATCACCAGCCCGCATCTCTTTGACAAACTCAGGCCTCAGATCAGCAAAACAATGCTTCGCCAGTTCATTTTTATCCGACACGTTCAGGTATCTCGCGGGGATAATCAAATCCGTATCCACATGATCCCCAAATATCCAGACCCTCCCTTGAATTTTCATCCCTTATTGACCTCCCCAACCCGGATAATCCGAGAAAGCGCCTAATGTTATGGTGACGACCATTACAAATAGGATTTCAAATGTCAATGTAGTCACACTAAAGCGGGATCGAAGCAGTTAATTATTAAAGCTCATCCGGAGATGCGATTCTTCCCATAATCGCGGATGCTGCTGCTACCACCGGACTCGCTAAATATACCTCGCTCTTGGGATGCCCCATACGGCCCATAAAGTTCCTGTTGCTTGTGGAGAGACCCCTTTCCCCTTCTGCCAAGACCCCCATATGTCCGCCAAGGCACGGGCCGCAACAGGGAGGGCCGATAACAGCCCCCGCGTCGAGGAATGTCTCGATAATCCCCTCTTTTATGGCCTCCTTATAGATTGACGGGG
>Ga0233414_10000509_pt1 | contig 15934 bp, 16 predicted proteins | sample Na_anoxic_10_MG_FD_189020 | JGI IMG/M metagenome (GOLD analysis project Ga0233414, IMG submission 189020) | Seawater microbial communities from Saanich Inlet, British Columbia, Canada - Na_anoxic_10_MG | ecosystem: Environmental > Aquatic > Marine > Inlet | place: Canada: British Columbia... | reverse complement strand
CGGCAATGCACTGTCGGATTCACTTCCCGTAAACCTAACCGTAGTAACGACCGACAGCCCGTCCGTGAGCGTCTTTGCGGCAGAATCCCATTGCGGGACGTTGTATTGAGTTGTCGCTACAGGCGCGATCACATCGCCCGTGGTGACATTCATGAAAGCCGAAAGAACTGCTGGGGTAACGTATTTTGGAGTCCCGCCCTGAAGACAGTAAATCCTATCAGTAGCGGTCGTTGTGCTTACTGCCGATAAGCCATTGACGTAAGCTGCGTAATCGACCCACAGCTTTGTCTCCAGGTTTGTAAGGGTAAGTTTCTTGGGAGTCCCAGAATCATCGACAGTAAACATGTCAGCAGCATTAGGACTTGCAGCAGCAAGGCCGGAAAACGTGAGAACCCCGTCTTGAAGCCCTGATGCTGCAAATGTAACCAATGTGTCAACGTCCAGCTTGTATCGAGTTCCGCTTCGCTCCATCAACAACATGTCACCGGAAGCGGCAGGGTCAGCCTCAGCCATGCCCCAGCCAAAATCTTCTACGTCAAGTTCCGCTGCCAGATAAGTGTTTGCCAACACCGTAAGCGTCATTTTCTTGGCTGTTGTCCCTTGAAGAACATACAATGTGTCTGCGTCTACTGGCGAGCTTACCGCAGACAACGCAGCAAGATAAGAGTTAAATTGAGCTTGAACTCTTGCCGAAAGGTTGGCAAAAGTCACTTTCTTTGCGGTTCCACCTTGGGAAAGAGGGTATTCATCTGAATCGGCAAGTGTTGCAGCACTCAACGCCGCAATTTGCGCTCCCAACGATCCATTTTCCGTGTTGAAATACGCACCCAGAGTATCAATGTCGATGCTGTATTTTGTCCCACCGCGATTAAGTATCAACTTGTCTGCACTTGTCGCCGGAGTAACCTCACTTGGGTCTGTCCAAAGGTAGGCGTATACATAATCGCACAAAGCATCAAGATCAAAGGTTCCCTCTGTCCCTGAACGCTCCATGATTAACGCATCGCCGGTGGTTGGGGTCACCGCGCCGGAAGCTGTCAAAGCCGCAATGATGTACGCCTTGATTAGATCAGGGGTCTGATACTTTGTAGTTGTCCCGTCAACAACGGCAATCTTTTCGCTGCCCCCGACCGTATCAGCCGATAAGCCATTGACAAAGTTTTTGTAATATACATCAGCCATTATCTGTACCTGCCTGAAAGTTTTAATTGCATACTTGCTCCCTCGAAGCTCCATCTGTCTGTTGATTGAAGCCAAATGCAGCACCAAAGCGATGAAACTCGTGGGTATTGAGCTAACGACCTTCCAGCCGACCATGTATCCGTGTGCTTGACGTAACCGGAGTAATCTCCACCCGCTTGAAAGGTTTCTATAGCCAACTTTGCGTTATCCGATGCTTCTTCGGCAGATGCACCAACAACAACTCTCCAAGTTACAGTGCCGCTTCCTGTGCCTAAAGCTCCATGAAGCATGTTGATTATTCCACCTCTATCAACTGAACCTAGCCTCATTGCTCCCATAATTACATGGCTTTGAATTGCAGTCCCATCGTCGTCGCTACCGCCAACCTTTCGCACGTAACCATCATTGCCACCAAGTATCACTTCACCTTTGTGTTTGCAAACTGCTACAGGTGAATGGTCGTTTTGAAGCCGAACTGCCCACCAAGCCTCTGTCTGTAATTCGTAAACCCAATGGGTATCATTTCCACCTGCGGTTTTCAAATACACATGTATCATCTTCCGTTCTTGCTCGTACTCCATCAGGACGGTCGTGGTCGAGGTGTTTATGTCATCTAATTCAGCAGGAAGTGAATTTTCAGAAACCATAGCAAGTCCCGAACCGTCAGCCCCCACCTTGTAAACGCCACAATCAGATAAGAAGAAAATTGTATCGTCTGATTTGCACCATGCTTTAGACGAAACAATTCCAATATTATCAGACACTCTTTGAAGTTGCCCGTTTGCAGGATCACCTCGAAGCACCCAAAGAGTTGTCTTTGAAGCAATTATTAAAGAACTGTCTTTGTGCGCAATCATTGCAGTCGGAGCCAGCCCAACGTCTGAGCTTAAAGCCAATTGCCATACGATTGCTCTGCTTCCGTCACTTATATCGCGTCCATAATCCCAATTTGAATAATCCCCCATCTTGGAAGAATAGATTGCATTATCGCCTCCTGAAACAATCAGCCTATCTCTATAGACAGTCCCAAAGGTCGCTCCAGTTGGAACAGTCCCAGCACTAGCTAAGATTAAATCAGTTTGCCCATTTTTGGGGTTAAGGCGAATCACGCTACTGGATGTCACGGCAAAAACAGTTTGTTGCCCGCTGACAAGAAACCCAGACGCAGGAGCAGCTACAGAACTGGTAAGGATGTTGTTTCCAGCATCGTCAGTCAGTAAATCTGCCGCACCAGATGGATCGTCAGGGGTTTCACCAAGATATGCAACCGGAGTTGCAAACACCCCGCCAGTCACCGTCTTGATGGATGAATCAACTAACGCAAAAAGAACTTCAGTCGAGCCAGATTCACTTGAAAGGCTGATAGAAATAAGGTCGCTTATTGTTGTTCCTAAATCATTTGCAACAAACTTAGTTAAGCCAACTCGACTCCCACCTCTTAATCGTCGCTCTATATTGTCTTCATTGCATACATTGACAGCCCAAGGGCAGGGGTAACTGCCTCGCTGTTGTTTGGGACGTTCCGGCATGCGCCGGTTAATCCCCTCAATCGGAAAATGAAGTTCAATAGTTCGCAACCGATTATCCTTACGACAGTGCTACGCTGCCAGTATTAACAAGGATTTCCCAACGGAAAGTGCCAGCCGTTGCCGTTTCGACACTGGTCATAAATAACTGCTCACCAACTGCATTAAAAGTTGCTGTGGTATTCGCTGCAACATTCAATCCGTTTGCAGCAGTCACCGTGAGGTCACCGCCATCTGTATGCAATCTGACTGTTGCCAAAAGCCCCGCACCCGTTGGGTCGGCTAATGTTCTTGTTTCTGCTGCCGCTGTCACCACTTCGCAGTGACCGCCAAAACGATCAACCGCAATGATTCCGGCATCGCCGGGATCGGTAAGCTGCAAGGGAGCTTTTGCCAAATCGTGTGCTGCTCTGTGTCCACTCATATCTCTTGTTCCTTAATTTCTACTTTTTAAACTGATTGAAACCGATTCCGCTGCATTTGAAACTATCTTTAATCCAATAGAACCAACAAGTTCTTCTGGAATTGGGTAAGAACCATTGGCTGCTACTGTTTGAACTGTAGCAACATAAGTCCTTGGAGTGACAAGTTGGTTAACTGTGTGTAAAGCTGCTTCGTATTCGCCACCCAACGCAGGACTTGCCCACCATGTCAAAGACGTAATGGACGAGCCGTTGGGAATATGAACCATCCCGCAATCAAATTCGCCATACGAAATTTCTTCGGTGGTTCCTATTGCGGTGTTTAAAGCAACAGTTTGAGTTATTGAAAAATTTGCCATGGTAATTAGTCGCGGTACACGACCCCTTCGTATGAATGAATTGCATTGCCAACATAACGAGTGTTGTCATTTAAGCCGCGAGAATCTGAATTGTCCGAATTGTAACCTAAGAAATCAGCCGAAAACGCATCGGCATCGTGATTTATTGCCTGAGCTAAAAGCCGAGCAAATTCTTGTTGATGTATTTTTGAATCTTCCACAAATCGTTTTTCTGCAACAGCAAGGCATGACTCTAAAAACACTTCTGCCATTGCCACGCCGCCAAGCGGGTACTTAGAACTTCCGTCAATCATCAAAGGGCTGATTTTGTAGCGACCATAAAATGTCCAAGAATCGCTTGGCGAAGGGTAAAACGTGATTTCCCATCTTTGCCCTGTTGCTGCAACAAAACTTTTAGGTTGAACTGAAGCAATTACTGGACGGTCTGAACCATTGTAAGTTTGCTTCCTTCCCCTAACCATTGCTGGCGAAGTAATTTTAATTGAAGGCCACAGCGTGTTGTCTCCAGTTTTGTAATGAAGATTGCCATCAAAATTTCCGTCAAAACCTTCCGGTAAATCATAAGACGGTCTGTTTAAACTGTGAGTTGTTCCTGCGGCAGCAGTTGCAGTTAAATCATCTAGCGTGATTTGCGTGTCAGAATCTCTAACATTAACTGTATAAACTTGACTGTTGATATTTAACTCGCCCTGTTCTGACCAGCTAGGCCAAGTCCCGCCCGACAAAGTGACAACTCCAGACGATATTGTTACAGTTCCCGTTGTATACGCTGCGGTAGTAACAATTTGTGCTTCCGGTCGCATGAATGACCATTGGTGCGTCATTCCTTCTTTAAAATGTTGCGGGTAATAAACTTGCCGCAAACCTGACCTGATAATTGAATTGACTCGCGTGGCTTCAAGATCACTAAATGAATCTCTCCCAATGCCAAGATACTCCCCGACTTCTTCCGATAGCTGGGCGTAGCTAATTGTCATTGCAGAAGCAGAAGCAGCAGAAACCGGCGTACCGTCATTTAAAATTGGCATGATTTACCTTTTGTAAAAAACGAGCCTCCCCTTTGGAGATGGAGCAACTAAGGGGAGGCTCTAAAAAAACGGTAACGAACCGCTAGTCTGCCGCATAGCTCACTTGCGCACAAGCAAGAGATCGAATGTCAAGAGACACGTCATCTGCATGACCACCCTTAATTGCAATTGTCGGACAAAGACCTTGGCCGTCTGGGAAAACACCATCGGCAATGTCAGTTGAGATAATCGGAGCAGCCGACTTAACTAAATCGGTTGCACGATCTCCAACACCCCAATACAAGTCCAATTTCTTTGTACTCGGCAAGTACCGCATACCAAAGATGTACCAAGTGTTGACCGCAATAGTTGCAAAGTCAGCAGTGTGAACAGTGAACGCACTGCCCGTATCTTGGTAAATTACATCCACGCCGGTCGTGTCGGCGTGAGTTGACATCAATCCAACCATGTCGCGATCAGCAATGTCAGCACCATTGTCAGCAATCATATTGCCATCAAGAGTGCCAGCACCGGCTAATCCGATAAAGAACGCAACATCGTTTGCTGTTACCGAGTCAACTCGGAAGCAACATTCAAAGCATAGCTCTTTAGCATCGGCTGCTGTGTCTGAAATGATAAACGGCTCGCCGCCGCCGCCCCACTGCAATTCAGCAGCTTCGTTATCAACAGATGATGTCATTCGGAATCCAGTACCACCGGAATACTGAGCTTGAGTCAGTCCAGCTACGGTTCCAGTTGCATCGGTAAACGCCCGAACACCACTACCCGCAAGGACAGCCCCCGCACCGGCAGCAGCGTAAGGTGAAGCACCTACGTCAAGTTTGCACCCAACACCTTCACTGGCATCGCCACGAACAAATATTTCGCCTGCGGGAAAGTTTTTCCACAGGTCATATGTCAACCCACGCTTGAGTTGATCTTCATGTTTATTTAAAAACTGCATCGTTCTAATCCTAAAAAAAAATTAAGTAAACTCTGGACACCCCTAACCAAAAACGCCACCACTAGGCAACGTGGAAAACAAAGCCACCTTGTCGTCGGTCGTAACAAACAAAGTTGCCCCAGTTGTCCATGTGTCGCTCGCGAACGGTGTGCTGGTTTGCAGCTTTGACCGGCGCGTGTTTCATCATGTTTCGACCAGACTTGAAGTAGTATTCAAACTTCTTCCAGTTGATGCCGTAAAATGGAGCCTGCGAATCGTAGGCTTCGGAATCTGAGTTTGAAATTGCAGGACACCAGTCAACTGGGTTTCCTTTAATCAAAACATTTCCAGCCCATTTTGCCACATCAGCACCAAGGTTATCGTTGCCAGCTTGCAGCAATCGACGCATGGTAGCCAAAACGGAATGAACAGTCACAAACTCATAATCCGGCTTTCCACCACCAATTTCAGCGTAGCTTTTTGGAGCCTTGAAATAAGTGAAATCACAAGCATTGACAATTTTTTCAACCAGATCGTCACGGCTTACCTGCTTGTAGGTTCCGCTGTAGTTTTTCCATCGGTCGTAAACTGTCGAATCGACAGTTCCAGCACCGCTTGACCAACCATCAGGATTGCCGCCATTAAAACCAAGCGTAGCATTCTTCTGAAGCCAGAAAGGAATACCAGCAGGAGGCATTGGGTCAAGAGAACTTGATGATGGCGCAGTCCACATGGCTGTTTCCATCAACTCAAAGAAATCATTGTAAAGCCCTTGCTCAAGCAATTGCATTTCGCGAATGATTGTCTCCGCTCCACTTTGGAAATTTTCTTCGTCAATGTCATAAATGTAATTGACAGTCTGCTTTGACCATTCCTGCTTGCCGTTGGTCATCACGTTTCGACGATTAGTATCGTCTACCGCAAACAAACCAGAGTGCTTTGCAGTCCCTTGGTTTTTGGTTCGCAGTTTCCATTCCAGCCGCGCACCACCACGCTCGGCTTTTTTCTTTGCTTCAAACACACGTCCAGCGAACTTGTATTCTTGCAAAGGAAGTGAAATGTCAACCCATTCATTTTTCTTGAATCGGTTAAGTGTTAATTCGACAAAATCGTCGATTTGATGATGATATAGTGCCATTGTCTCAAACCTTTATTTTAGCCATTTTCGGCAACAAATTCATTAAACAATTTATGCAAAACAGGGTCTTTAGTTACATCGCCATCATAATGATCGCTACGCAAACCAGCATTACTGCCGGTAATCCTTTTTGATTGTCTTCTGACTTTCTTGCTCAAATTCTGGCGGTTACTTTTTTTAATTTCATCCGCGAACTCTAAATTAAAAGCTCGCTTAACCATAGTTTCGTTTGCTCGCTTACCAGTTACAGGCTTACCTCTTGCTTCCAAGATGTTGTAAATTGTTTTGTATTCTTCAAACAGCCTATCTCTCAAACCTTTATCGGATTCGTTTAGGTTGTCCGAATGACCAAACAATTCTGGATGACCCATGTTGTCAACAATGGTGTCAAATTGCTTTAACACTTTGTCGTTACCTGCGTCATTAAGCCTTGCTTCCAGTTCTGCGATTTTCGCGTCCCTAGCTTCCATCACTTCAATCAGTTGCTCATCGAATTCGTCTGGATCAAGAGTAGGCAACGGATCGTCTTTTTTAGCAAATCTGCCATTTTCACGATGTTGTTTATCTGCTCTTTCTTTAAACAAGTCTCTTTGTTCAGATTCGTCGTTTAAATCAAGTGCAAGCTCTTGTTCCTCAATGCTTTTTCTGTCTACAAGCCTGACATGAGTTTCAAAATCTTCTTGCTTTGAAAAATTTGACGCATCTTCGTTTGTATATCCGAGACTTTCTATAAGCTCCTGCATTTCCTCCGTATTCACCCAGTCATCAACGGCAGATTTCCCATTACCATTGGCATCACCACCTTCATCTGGAATTTTTTCATCAGATGTTGGCTGTGTGTTTTGTTTTAGTATTTCAATATTTTCTTGTTTAGTTTTCTCCATCACTTTATCTATTGCCGCACCAGCCGCTTTTTCGTCAAGCACTCCGTCTTCGTTAATCAATTGCTCTGTTCTTAGCGGCTGCTCTTTTTCTTCGCCCATTTCCATCTCCTAGTTATGTTCACCACAGTAATCGCCGTAACCGGCATCGTTATCTCTACATCCTCGTAGTTTTAGCACTTCATTTCGAGCTTGACGGCTTTCCATCACAAGGTTTCCGTTTTCTTTGTGCATCGCGCCAACAATCCCAGCGTCCCGATACATCTCATTGAATTCCTGAACCTGAGAACGATGGACTCCGATACTTTGCGATTCCAGTGGGTTGGCTTGGCTGATCGCATTATTAACGGTCGGCACGTTAAACACGTCACTTCGGTTCTTCCTGAAATTCGGCTTAACCTTTGCGAACACAGTCCTGAAACCTTTGCTTGTTTTGAAAGTTTCTTTGCTCATAATTATGCTCCTGACTCATTTAGCATGTTCTGCTGATTCTGGCTTTCATTTCCGTACATGCTTTGCTGCAACGCCTGACTTCTGGCTTGCGGAGTCCCGCCTGTAGGAACATTGCGTCTAACATAATTCCTAGTTGTGTTGCTTGGCATCCTTTGCTCAGAATCGCCGCCGCCGCCCATTTGATCCATTTGATTTAACGACTGGCTGAATGTAATGATGTTTTGAATTTCTGGAATTTCAAGGTATTCAGCGTAAACCCTAGTAAGAGCTTCAACGTCAATCTCGCCTCCCGCAGCTTGAATCATTGGATACATCTGCTGAAGTTTTTCCATTGCTCTTTCTATTTTGCCAATCTTGGCTTCTGTGGATTCGTAATTTGTAGACCCAGGGATTATGTCAAAGTTATATTGCCAAAAATCACCTTCTCGATGCTCAGGAGTCCACGAAGACTCAACCATTATTCCAGAACCGGCAATTGCTTCAGTTTCCCCAGACAATTCCAAGAACTCATCAGCCCACATCATGTGACCAATCTTACCCATGACGCTTGCGGTGTAAGAATGAACTCTTTGCTGCATCTTTGCTTCTTTTCGAGAAACGGCAGCGTGTATCAATTCTTCTTGACCAACGGTTCCAGCCTGTGCGCCCAAGCCAGCCATTGCCGAAAGATTGCCAGCTTGCCGGTCAAACAAGTCCATGATTCCAATCGAGAACGCCACATTTTCCTGTGCAACGCCCCCTTGCTTGATGACATTAACTCCAGCAGGGTCTTTTACTTTTACCCAATCGCCGTCACCAGCTTGCTTAAGTCGTGTTGCATCGTCTTGTGCATCTGGTCGATAAGCAGGGTTTGTTTTTTGGCGTTTAGCTTGACGCGATTGCTTTCGAATAAGCCCATTGTAAAGATCATGCAAAGCTCTCAGGTTTGACATCGGAGAAGATGGAAGCACGTTGTCTGGAACGTCTGAAAAACTTAGCAAGTCGTAGCAACCACCTTCGGCTCCATCCCACGGAAGAACTGCTAAAGGTTTAATTGGGTTATTCAAAGGGAATGTTGCAATAGACTTTAATTCTGGAAGCCAAACGTCAATTAGGTCAACCATTGGCTCGTATTCATCGTCGTCAGTTAACAAGCCCCCTGAAATGTCGTTTGCTTGTTCTATGCTTCTATTTTGTTTTGAAGTAGCACTCATTTTACTGAGAACATCTTTGTCGAACGCTTCATGGTTTTTGCAAGTCTCCCATGAAACTCGATATTCGTCAGACATGAACTTACAACGGCGAACTTCTTTTGCCGTTAAGTCCATTACGAAATCGTCTAAAGAAATCCTTCCAACGTAAATCTTTCCTACATCTGCCCAGACATCATCTTCCAATTGAATTGGATCGGATTCGGCTAAATGAGTTTTGGAAATACCAAGACCAAACAAGGAGTCCAGCACAATACTTTGTAGAGTTTGCGAAAACCTCATTTCCTTTATTTGGTTGTTGATCCCAACCTTGAAACGATTTGCAAATGGGAGAAGCTCCCTTGAATTTGTAGTGATGTTAACTTTTGGGTTGTTAGCTGCCAGCCCAATCGTGTAAACATCGGCTGTCTGGGCTATAAGGTTTACAATTACCTCATATGGCGCACCATTCCCATTGTAATGACTACCAACGTACTCTTTGAGCATTGATGTTCTATTTTCCCGAAACGGTTTCATGCCATCTCTGGAAGAATCAATTGCAGCAAATAGACGCTGAATGTGAATTTCTGATGTTAAATCAATCACGGTTTAATGCCATGTATCAACATGCTCCGAGCCTAGTGTACCAAATATGTCAAGTTTTGCCTCTATCCACGGATCGCCTGTTGCGTTTTTTGCTCGATCAAAATGAGCTATTCGTCTTGCCATGCACCCCTCTGGGGCATCTTCATTGGATATTTCTACAATTTGATCCTGCGAAACTGACTCTCCCATTTCGTAAATTGCCAATGCCGCCGCAATTACTCGATCTGAGTGAGACTTGCCTTTTGCGCCTTCATCATCGCTTTTTGTCGAGCCAACGTGAACTATTTTGCCGTTTTTCCATTCATATTGCCCACATTCTTCTAGCAATTCTTGCGATCTTGGAATAAACGTCCCCATCGCTATTGCCGCTACCATTCCTTCAAACAAAGCCAGCTTCGTGTCGTCGTTGGTCATCCAAAAGCCATTTTTTTTGGTCAATTTCTTCAATCCACTGATCTGGGTTTCCCTTTGCCACAGTTTTGGATAAGAAAGCTCGTCCTCAACCACCTTCATGAATCCACCGCTAAAGTTAGCTTCAGGGATCATAACGGCATCGTAAAACCAACGGCACAAGGCAACTGAGATAATTCCAAACCTGCGAGGTTCCGACAAATTACTTGACCATTCAGCAACTTGCTCGCCAGTCATTTTGTTTATCACTGAGCAAACTGAATTTGCCGTGTAGCTACCTCCCGTGCCTCCACCAATATCAATTCCAATTGAGTGTGTTCCAAATGGAGGCTTTCCATTTAGGTCTGGTTTAAACCAAAGAGAAAGCTCGCCGCTTTCATCATCAACAAAATAAGGCTCGACCGGCATCCCCGTTTCCATGTCAACTAAAAGTCGCCCTTTGAAATCCGGCGGTCGAGCGTGATCGGCTTTTGCTTTGTTAATAATTTCTGCCGAAATTACTTTTGAAACCGCTCCTTTTGGGTTTCTATCAAGTTCTTGAGCAACACCTCGCGGGGTGGCTCCCGGTCGCAAGCATTGATGGTTGTACCAAATGTTTCTTATGACATCAGTGCATTTGTATCCTCGGCGAGACAATTTTGAATGCTGAGTCCGTATCAAAGCAATTTCTTTTTCGGTTAGTTTGCCGCCATATTTTTTCGGATTAACATCTCTGATCGTTCCATGTTTAAAAACATATTGCTTGCGATTTTGAATTGGATTGTCTTTCCAGTCCAAGACCAGATAAACGGCATCACTGTCGCCTACCTTTGCGTCTTGAGCGGCATCGTAAAACGCGCCCGTATCTCCACCGAACGTCGATACGAGAAACCGGCAATTCGCAACGTGCTGTGTTGAGTTCATTACCTCTATGTCTTTGCCGCCAGTAATAAACTCTTTGCCCCCAATTTCGTCGATGCAAAACAAAGTCTTTCGACCACCGCGTGCTACGTCTCCAGTTGCAGCGTAACCAACAATAGATGCTCCATTTTCTGGATTTAACAGACTGTGTTCGGTTACGTTTCTGTGCTTTGACCATATGAATCCTTCCGGCATCATCCAAGCTGGCAACAGTTTCATTGCCCAGATGATTTTCCACATTAAAGTATCAGGGTCACGGTCTGAATCGACCAGCCGTTCAGTACGAGTTACCAGCCCCGCCGAAAACATATCATCTCGCAGCCAACGGCGAAGGCAGATCATTAAATACATCCACGTCGCGCCTTGACCACGGCTCTTGTCGAGAACCACGTCAAGGCAGGTCTGTGTTGTTTCGTAAAGTGTTTCAGCGTCATCAACAGCCGAATCCATTCCAATCATCACGTCTTCTTGGTGCTTCCACGGAATAAATGGAATAATCTTAATTGCCGACCGAGGCTCAAACGCCCAGCAAAACGCTGCAAAGAAAAACAAGACATCATCCATCGCCATTTGGCGAAAGTCGCGTTGAAGAATTTTATCTTTCATCGCGTCTGTTCGCCATTTAGCTCTCCATCTTAGATTGTCTTCGATTTTTTTTGGTACTAAATCGTAATACGGGCTTGTTTTGCTCATCGGCGAAGCAAACGACGAAGTAGAGAACGCACTGGCTTCCGGCGAACACGGCGTTCCCTTGTTACCTGTACGACTTTTTCCATGACCGGACGCTCAAACACAACTCTGTCAACAAGTCGGCTAGTCACGCCTTGCAAGCAAGACTCGCAAGAAGTTTGACCAATTTGCGTTTCAATAACCATTGGAACTTCAATTGGCTCTTGGGGAACAATTAAGTCACACGCCACTAGCCCAATTGGGACAGCCAGCAAAAACAAAACAACAAGCACTAAATTTCTGGTTCTCATCGCTACTTCCTCAGCTTGGTTAATATTAGTTTTACGAATTGGATAGGCCAATCGTATTTCAACGGTGTAAGAATTGTTGGGGCTACCCAAGCCGCCAGCACAGCCATGATAATTGCCGCCCACATAGCAAAACGGATAAGCGACCGAAAGAAATCAGCAATGCCGCCAAGAATTGACCATTCCCGTATTCGATTCTGGCGATCTGGTTTCTGGCGAATATCTTCACCACGAATAGGAAATCGCCACCTTCGCTGTCGGCTTACTTCAAGACGCTTGGGGAGTTCAGTGTCGTCCTGCATAGAAACATGCTTTACTTGGTCGCACGTTACGGCTCCTTCCGGCAAGCTACTGCAAATTGTTGAAAGGGAGACTGCACCTTCAGGCAAATCAAAATTACCAGCAGAGACGCGACCAGCCCGAATGTCCGCTACTCTATCTGATGTCATTGCAAGCCCTATCCACTTCCCATCAACCTGCATTGCCCATGCAGTTCTACCTACTACCTCCCAAGCGTCTCGTTTACTCGAATATTTGAATACTGCCGATCCACTGTCTCCACTTATTGATTTCGGGAGATAGTAAATCAATCCGTCTGAAATTTGCAAGATTGCACCGCACCTTGCTCGCGGAACGCGACCGTCTGAGCAGCCGACAGTGAAAATCTTTTCACCAACTTGAAGATCGGCTTCTCCATATGGGGCAGCAGGCACAATAGGAACCGCACCGCCAAGCGTTTCCAAGGACACGACTATTGTTGCAATATCCTTAGAAACGCCAGACTCAAACCAAGAATCGTCGGTTTGGCAATTAACGCTTGAAACCAATTCACCTTCGTACCAAACGTCAACTACATGCCTGTTGCCTCGATCTCCGGCAACGTGGCGATTTGTTTCAAACTCAACATGCGTGGCTTCAAGCGGACTATCGACCGTCGAAACCGTCGAATCGACGCTTTTGAGGTATCTTACCGCCGAGGCTGAACCAATTGAATTGCGACTGCGAATGCGTACTGATGCGTCAAAGCAATCCTGAGCCAGCCCATCAAACTCCAGAACTGGAATCGGAGGGGCTTCAGTGTCGAGCTTTTCCTCTGAGCAACCTGCAATCGCAACCGACATTACTGCAATTAAAACAAAGCGTATCATTGTCTTTCCCTAACCAAGAACTTGGATTCACCTCGGAGTATACAACAAACACCGAATAAATGAAAACATAGGACTCCTAAAGAGAAAGTGTAGCTGAAAGCTACACCAAGGGACGCTGCATTTCCATTATCTAATAAATGCAACCTTATAAAGCCAACGGGCGTGACCCCTGTTCATTGTCGGGCTTTTTCGTAGTTCTTTGGGTACGGGATGGTCGTGATGCCTTCCACTGGAGCCGGATACGCTACGTGAATGTCCTTGGGTTTGGGTTTGGCAACTGGGAACAACCAGAATAAGCCAAAAAAAAGGACGTTTGACGACCTCTCCGGTGGCCTAGTGAGTACCCTTCACTAGCAGAGAGATCATCAAACGTCCTTCTTTATCAACTAGGGTACAGTCGGCAAGCCCTTAAACTTACACCTTCTCACAAACATGTCAATGAACGGCGCGAGTAAAAACCGAACTGTTTTTAAGATTAAAGACGTAGCTTCCAGAAGACTGCCCGGACGGATAGTAAATCTGCCCGGATCGAATGTATCCATTGGAAGAAATTCCCTTTACAGTGCCGTCTGGACGGCTTAAACGTGGATCAAAATCGGCAAGCTGTGTTGCAAACTCCGGCTCCTCTCCGTACTTATACGACCGAGATTGACGAAAATTAGCTTTGTACCAGTGTATTTCGGGAGGATTGCTTCCATTTTGCAAGGCTCTTAGCTTTGAGAAATTTGTCACCCAAATGCCCTGCATCGGCTTAACCCTGTAAACGTCATCACCGCAAACCATGACATGAGCTTCCCACCTCACCCAGATGAAAATTAACAGGTCTGTTCCTTCATTCAGGAGACGTGTGTAATTGAAGGAATCCTTCAAGTCCATCGTAAGTGCAAATTGAGGATTAACCCCGTGTTTTTCTGCAAAAAAGAATGGAGAGTTCTTAATTTTAACCTCGCCAATCTGCTCGATTCCATCGGACTCTACAAGCAAATCGGGATGATAAGGATTGGTTTTCTTCTCTGGATGGATCTGGATTTTGTATTTTGAAGGTATTTTTTTGCAATATTTTACAAATGCTTCTTCTTTTTCCTCACCGAGTTTGCACCAAAAAGCCTTGTTATCAAGGTCTTTAAAGGAAATTTCCCGTACTGGAGGATCAACGGGGTCACACTTGAACAAACGAAATGTCATGGTAAACTGCTTTCTGCCTAATCGTGAATAGTTTGGGCGACATTGCCGCATCGGTTTAGTTTAATCCTTTCGACTGAAGACCCTCCCGATGCGGTATTTTTATGCGCTAATTACTTTTGAGATGAAACTTCTTCGTACTTTTTAAGGAGTTTTGTCAATTCTTCCAGAGATTTGCGTTCTTTAGTGGAAATCTCATCCTCAGAGTCGATGTCCGTCCCTAGAGCCTTCATTACAAAATCCTTGTAAAAAGCCACTTTGTTAGTAAAAGCTAGGTCTAAAAACTGTTTGCCGCCTTCAGGGGGATCGTCAGTTGCCTTTTCAAAATCCAGAGCAATGGCAATATTGCGTTCATCCCTGACTACGCACCTGTCGTAGTTCAACCAAGCCCACTCAATAGCTGCGCGAACGTCAGCTTTCTTTTCCTTTTCTTCAGAAGCCATTAGTACCCCGATTTAGGCTTGCGAGGACTTTTGGGCTTTCTTACAGGCTTTTTCACGGGTTTCTTAGGACTTTTCACTTTAGGAACTCCAATCCCTGCTTTCGCAGCTTCAATTTCTTCTGGGGTCGCAGGTCGATGCTCGACCATTCTCGCCCCAGCCGGTAACTCTGATTTGTCAAAAGGAATGTTGGGAACACCTCCCATTGGGGGAACTCCAAACTGTTCGGTACTGTTCGGCATGGATTGATGGTGGAGATTGGGAACACCGCTTATTTGCGTGTTAAACTGTTCGGTACTGTTCGGCGAACGCTGCCGAACGATAGAACGGTTACTCACACACCTACCACAAAGGCAATCGTCTGCATGTACTTCTGGAGCAGCTTCGCTCAACTGGTCAATCCCGATGTTTGTCGGCGGGTTCTGCATGATATTGCCGGTAGGGTCAAATATCGCCAGATTGACACGCTCGTTCTCATAAACGCGAGTTATGACCGCTACCAGCTTCATGCCACGGTACTGCATACCGCCAGCAGGCTCGTAAATCACGGTTTTTCCAAGGTAAATCTCCACGTTCATCTCCTGTCATTATGAGGTCATTGTGACGTTTGCTATGACGCTACACGTCTTCTGGGAAAGTTGAAATTATCAAAGGCATAAGAGGGCGACTGGTATCTTTGTAAACATCTTCGCTGTCAACCAACGACCCAGCAATATTGAACTCAAAATGCTCAATAGCTTCTTCTGCCGTCATGTCTTCGCAAAGGCAATCAACTATGCCCTGCATGGAATAAACCGCCCTGTATCCTCCCTCGTCGTTCTCGTCTCGCTGCGGGACGTAGTAATAGCCAAGCAAAGCTCTGTCGTACTGCTGCATCCCCATCGTCTGCCTTAAACCCTCGTTATCCTCAGAAACACTGTTGCACCTTTCCGTCAAATCAATGATCCCGTTTAGCCTGTCGTGCCGTGAAATTATCGGTGCTTCTCGATCTTCGTCGTCCATGTCGTCCATGTCGTCCCCAAGTAGAATTGTGCCACTACAAATATGTTGGTGCATCTTTACACATCAAACGTACAAAGCAAGTACATGCTGGCAAATAAGGGTCAAAGATAACTCAAAAATAACTCGAATTATTTTTTCGCATATTTTTTACGGGACTCCTACTTTGTTCACCCGTTCACCTGTTCACC
>Ga0233414_10000506_pt1 | contig 15974 bp, 16 predicted proteins | sample Na_anoxic_10_MG_FD_189020 | JGI IMG/M metagenome (GOLD analysis project Ga0233414, IMG submission 189020) | Seawater microbial communities from Saanich Inlet, British Columbia, Canada - Na_anoxic_10_MG | ecosystem: Environmental > Aquatic > Marine > Inlet | place: Canada: British Columbia... | reverse complement strand
ATTACAATTTATATCCAATTCTAGTCCAAGTAACACGTCTTCATCTTTGAATTGGCCTATGTAACTGATATACTCATCCATTCTATTTGTAGCATCATCATATATAAGATCAGGTCTGTTGATGAAGTTTGCACTCCAGTAATCCTCACTTGTCACATATAATTGTCCGGCGTGTTCCGCAAGGCAAATGCCATACCCCTTATCTTTGGCGATTTTCACAGTAGTATCCGGCAACATGCTGTTTTGTGAGCAATATGCATACTGGGTATGAACATGATTGTCATATATTTTACTTGCCTGTTTCATAATGTCTCCCTAAATATATAGTACATTCTATTTTACTCACCAGTACTTTTCTATTAAATTACGCGTAATATTAATCGCCCGACCTATTTTCTTTTTATCACCATCAAGTTTATATACATCTCTGAAAATTATTTCCATACTGCATCCCCTGCCGGCTTTCAGGGTTTTCCTGATATGTGCAGTAAATGCATCTTCATCAAGGCTGCCTAACCCTAAAAAATTGGGACTTGGTTTCCGAGAATATATTACATTGCTTCCCCTAAGCGCTTCTCCCATGTATTCCTCATCGCACCATGGAGAGATTGATATTTTTCTAAGATTGTTGATTTTACTTAAGCAGCTTTCCCATATCTGATGCACCGGTTCACAGCACCCGTAATAAATAAGCCCGAATCGTTCGGCTGCTTTCTTATATATTGGGAATACAAACTCTTCATACATTTCAGGTGACAGGCCAACACTTTCCTGAGAGTTCATACAACCCCAAACATCCTTTGTCGTAATCCTGCCTGTTTTATGGTATTCATCCTTTGGAAGGTCGCTTGTAAAACCATAAGTTCCCGGACCCGACCTTGTGTTGTTATTATCAAGAACCAGCAGGTTGTTTTTTTCCTGCCAGTTCATATACTCAAATGTGTCCATAAGCATAAACTCAAATAGTTTATGGGTTTCTTCAGGATAGTCAATCATGGAATACATCAAGCGTTCTAACCCCAGTAAATTTACCACCCTCGCAGTAAAAGTCATTATCCATAATATTGAATTATTAACAATTTCTACTTTTAAAATATCTCCGAGAATATCCTGCATGAAATCTACATGTTTTTTTGTCTTCTCATAATTGTAACTATAAACTGAGTTACTCAACATGTGGAAATCATTTTTTAGATTAACCATCGGATGTTCAAAACCATAACCAAGGTTTCTGCCATTGGAATCTATTGCCCTGTGGATTATGTGGTCCATATTAAAATCACGGTGATTGATATGCCGGTTAACGGGATATGTCCCGGGTACTACTTTATCATCATTCACAAGTTCATGGTTTGTTATATGGATTAATAATTCAGTTTCAATTGTTCTGGCAGTTTCGGAGACACACACTCTTTCGGGAAGTAAATCTTCGTTAAAATAGTCAGTTTCCATGACAATCACAGGCTTTTCACCCATTAAGTCATTATGGTCATACCAGAGTTTTGTGCGTTCATTCATTATTGGCAGCTGCGAATACACCAGTTGCTTTTTAGCCAGATTACGCAGATATATACGTTCTTTATCAGAAATGTGCAGTTCTCCCATATATCCTCCATATTTGATGATGCAACTTACTACTCCATTACAGACATTATATCAAATGTGTCATATATCATGGGAATACATATATACCTAACCCCAGAGAAGAGAATAAATCTAAAATTACAGTGAAATTCAGATACTGCTGAATCGGCCAAACAACAATATACTCAAATCACACTAAAAGATTATGACATTGAAATTAATATGGTTTATAATTTTATTAACAAATTGATAAAGGATTTTAAATGACACACCTTATCAGAAGATACAAAAATGAAGATATAATAGCCATATTAATTATATGGGAAAAGGCTTCGCAACTGGCTCACTCCTTTTTGCCTAAAAAGTTTATGGATCAGGAACGAGATAATCTACCCAATTTATACATTCCTGCGGCAGAAACTTGGGTTGCAGAAGTCGAAGGAAAAGTTGTCGGTTTCATAGCTCTTATAGGAAATGAGGTTGGCGGCCTGTTTGTTGATCCCTCAATTCATAGCCATGGCATAGGTCGCTCTTTGATGGATAAAGCCAAGAAAATCCATGGGGATTTAGTTGTTGAGGTTTTTGAAAAAAACACAATCGGCCGGGCATTCTATGATAGATATGGCTTTACTCAAAAAAGTCGATATTTACACGAAGAAAGTGGTTGTGTAATGCTTAAGCTCACTTATGCTCAAGAGGTTTAATCAAAAATATTTTATTATAATTTTACTTCCAGCTTCATATCAGCTACTTTTGATATTGTTTCATAAACCGAGCAGTACTTTTTAGCGAGTTCCGCTGCTTTTAGAACACCTTTTTCATTTGAAGCATTTATAACTTCAATGACAATATTCACCCAATTCAAGGTCATGGGTATTGTTTCCCTTTTTTCACCGGTAACGATGACATTCGCCCCATCGAAATTTATTCGCTTTTTTTTGAGAACGTCAAGGAAAGTGGAATATAAGCATGTGGCAAGAGCACCTAGCAACATATCATAGGGTGCTAGTTCTCCTTTCTGGTTTCCCACTGCAGCCTTTGCATTTATAGCAATCAATTCACCCTTGAATCCATCTCTAAACTTAACTTCTATTTTTTGAACAGCCATAAACATATCCTCAAATTTGTAATATAGTTTTATTGTAACCACATTCTATGACTGTGGCCAGATATTTTCAAGCTAAGATAAAAACTGGTAATATGTAAAAAACTCCCGGAGAACGGGAGTTTATATAAATTAATTGCACTAGCTTTATTTTTCTACCGGGACCCATATCTCCACTATAGAGTCTTCTGATTCGCCGTTAAACCTCTCGTCATAAAACTCAACTACATATTGGGTATCACCCAGAATTTTCTCTTTAAATCCTTTTTCATTGTTTTTTAACCATTCATTCATAGCTTTATTTTCGCTGTCATAACCGCGTGCTACATAGACATCAAATGAAGCATATTCCGAAGCAGGAATCTCAAAAACCGAATACCCTTCCGGTACAGCATCATCTGTAACCTCTGCCCCGACATGTACCGAACTTTTCGTATTACTGTAGAAGCGAACCTCATAACCATTGTCACTAACCTTGTTTCCAAGTGGGTTTTCTTTTTCCAACCGGATGAACTCCTGCCAGATTTCTCCGGTGCGGTTGCCTTCGCCCGCCACACCTGCAACCAGAATTTTGTCTTTTTTAATTATATTAGGATTCACAACAATCCCTCCTTTCAATCTGTTGGTGAACTTTCTTATAAGTTCATCAACCGTCGTTATGACCGGATTTTGGCCAGTTTTCCTATAAATGGAAGGACTGATACCGCAGGAATTTTTGAACGTTCTTGAAAATGCCTGTAAAGAGTCGAAACCGCAGTCAAAACATATTTCCGTTATAGATATATCCGTCAAAGAAAGCTGCATGCAAGCCCTTTGAAGACGTCTGTCCCTAACATATGCAGTTATTGTCTTCCCTACGATTTCAGTGAATATGCGATGGAAATAATATGGTGATATAAAGAACTGTTCAGCGACCATCTCATAATTAACCGGCTTTGTAAGGTTATCATCTATGTATTCAAGTGCTTTTTTTACCCTTGGGAAATTATTCATCACTTAACTCCAATTTAAAAATACAATATAATTATATCTGAATGTGGATATCAAATCTTAACATTTCTTGCTATCATAATATTATTGTCTAAAACAATGAAAGTATGAAATAATACAGGAGATGGTTGTTAATCCTTTAGGAGGTTACTGTGGTTATTCTCATCGGAGGTGTTACCCGTACCGGAAAAACATTGATGGCTCAAAAACTTATGGAAAAATACGGTTATCCATATATGTCTGTTGACCACATAAAAATGGGCCTGTACAGGGTCTTGGAGATGAAAAATACAATCCCGAACAGAAGGGTACTATACTAGCGGAAGCTCTGTGGCCTGTCATTAAAGGAATTATTATGACGGCGATTGAAAACAAACAGAACCTTATTCTTGAAGGTGTCTACATACTGCCAAGTATGGCTCGTGATTTTGAAAGAGAATACCTTGATGAAATTGTTTCTGTGTTCATTGGTTTTTCCGAAGAATATATAAAGGAAAATCATGATTCCGGCATTCTTGCTAACCAGAGTGTAATCGAATTTCGCGAAGATGATTATCCAGGCTCACCTGCTAAACTTATTGATATGCATAAGGAATTCAATCAAATGAGCTTGATTACCAACGTAAACTTTTTTGAAATCAAGAAGGATTATGAAAAGGAAATAGCACTGGTATACTCATATATTGACCATGCAATAAAATGCTTTTGTGATTAAGTTACTTACATAAGGGTAGTTTTGTGAGATAATCATTTCAGCGATTTGATATAATACCCATGGAGGATGGAACATTTATGACTTATGACGTAATTATTGTAGGAGGCGGACCCGCTGGGTTTACTGCCGCTTTGTATGCATCAAGGGCAAGCTTAAAAACACTTTTAATTGAAAGATTCTTTTCAGGAGGCCAAATGGCTACAACTGAGATTATGGAAAATTATCCAGGCTTTGAACAACCTATCAATGGCCTGGACCTCGCTATGCAGATGGAAGCACAGGCAAAGCGCTTTGGCGCAGAAGTAGTATTTGATGAAGTTACTGAAGTTGACCTTGAAGGTGATGTAAAAACAGTTAAGACTGCTTACAGCAAGTTTCAAGGCAAAACCGTTATACTGAGCATGGGCGCTTCCCCAAGGGCACTGGGTGTCAAGGGCGAAGGCATGTTCAAAGGAAGGGGCGTTTCATACTGTGCCACTTGCGACGGTGCTTTGTTCAAAGATGAGGAAGTCGCTATAATTGGCGGCGGGGATACTGCCGTTGAAGATGCAAATTACCTTTCAAGGATGTGTAAGAAAGTTTACATTGTCCATAGACGGGATGAACTAAGGGCTGTTAAAGTTCTTCAGGAAAAAGCATTCAATAATCCCAAGATTGAAATTGTATGGGATTCTGTGCCAGACGGTATTTTAGGAAATGATACAGTTGAAAAACTGATTGTGAAAAACGTAAAGTCAGAAGACTTAACTACACTAAACGTTGCCGGAGTATTTGTTGCCATTGGTTCCAAACCGAATACCAAGCTTGTTGCCGAAAAGATTAAGATGAGCGACTACGGCTATATCCTGACCGATGAGTATATGAAGACTAACATACCCGGTGTTTTTGCCTGTGGAGACATTAGGGAAAAACCACTAAGGCAGGTTGTAACTGCGGCATCAGATGGTGCAATTGCAGCTTTCTTTGCTGAAAAACATATTGAAGGAATTGAATAAAGTGAAAAAGTGGAACGATAGCAAAAGGCTTACGTTCCACTTAGCATATATAGCGTAAAAATGGAATATTTATGGAGAGCATATATTCCATTTTTAGAGTCTTCTATTTGAGGGGATCCAGGCTTTCGCAAAGTTAACCGCCTCCCTCATACTGAACAACCTGCAGTCCGCATTGCCAATTTTATATTTATTTAATTTATGGCTTTGCTCAAAGTCTTTGCCTAGCTTATCAAAATCACCTGATTCGTAGTTATCATCCTCAAATTTCACCCACTGGCGTTTCCCTTCCACCTTAATGGAGGTTCCTGACGATTCCCTTGGAATATTCTCTATAAGTGTTTCTGCTAAATGAAAGCTTGTACATGTATCAAAACCAACACCCAGCAGAAGTATCTTTGCATTATTTCTATATAAGGCTCCCAACGGAGAAGTTATACCCATTTGTGGCACTAATGGATGACTGCTGGTGATATCCTCTGCCATTTTACCCCATGCACTGAAGGACAACAGAGGATGATCCGAGCGCATTACATCAGGCAAGGTCCTAAAAAGCTCTGCGACTTTTCCTATTCCCCTGGTTGGTGTCATATCTTTATCAAAAGCCGGCATGTTTTCTCTTATTATAGGAACCCACTCCTTTGGCACCGGCGGATGCTGCCAGTTAATGGGGTCGCTCCAGTCTCCACTATGAGAAGGCATTGCGATTGTTCCCTCTTCTCCTACGGATTCCATTAAGGCCAGTAGAACCGCCTGTGCACCTCCGCAGACCCATCCGAGGTTGCTGAGTGAGGAATGAACCAGTACTAAATCACCCTGCTTTAATCCAAGCACAAGCAGGCCATTGTATATCATATCAACGGTTACAGGTGTTTTTGTTGTTTTAATTACATCTTTTTCACTCATGTTTTTTTCTCTTTCTCCTTTTTGCTATTAAGATAATTATTCCAGTTATTATAATGCCACCGACTACAAACACCGCAATAATTGCAATTTTCATTTTAGCTTCGAATTTCTTATAAGCATTATCTCCTGCTTCTACGGTTCCGGGCGAAAATAGAGTGCGCATATTAATTATTCTTTGTCCTTGCTCAAGCTCTTTTAGGATGTCTATTTCCGCCATCTCATCGTACTGTGACATATAATATAAATGCATTTTCATATTATTGAGATCAATTACATTTGAGTAAAGTGTGTATGTTGAAATTTCTTTGAGCTTAACTGCTTCCATTACTTTCCCAATATTCGTCATTGTATATTCTTTGGGCGTAAAATTTTCAAGCATCTCGACAGCAGTTCCATATCTCCAGTCCTCACGGCCGTTTCCGGGTTTTCCATGATTAAAGTTAGTGGACACTAAGTAACGTGTGCTCGGTGATTTTCTGACGATATGAATTTCCCCATCAGCTCCTGCGCTCAATACTATGGCATCACCTGTTGAATCTGCAATATGAACTTGAATGCTCAATGAATCTCCAAAATCGAACTCATCTGCAATTTGAATAGCTTCTTCAACTGATGCTGCTTTTTTTGAAATTGTGCTCAGATAATTATCCTTTTCGTGTGAGTAGCGTTTTTCGGGGTGGGGATTCAATTTAGCACTTGGAAGACCATTCACATCCCAGGCCAGTCCCTGGTCATTTACTACACCCTGGAACTGTATTCCTCCATCCGTCTCGTACCCCCAGTGAACTGATCCATAACCATTTGCAGATGCCGGGAAAAACCCTATAACAAGCTCTCCCTCATGGTAATCCTCATTATTAGCAAAAAATGTTGTATTTCCGTCTGATGCTGTCAAAATTGTACAATTTTTATATCCATCAAATTTAGAACATGATGCTGTTAATATTATTGCTAAAAGAAGGACAAAAGACAATTTAAGAATTCTCATACAATACCCCCTGAAATATATATGAATTTAATAAATTATTCTACTACTTCAATTATATCGCCATTGATTAAAATCGCTTGGTTATCAGTTAGTTTAACCAGCGGTACTGAGCTTGTATCCAATGGGCCTATTTCATGCCCCTCTCTAGCATGGCATTTAATAGTTGCATTTAAATATCCAAGATTTTCAGGCAGATTCAATGCCATTATGTCGCTGCCGGCACTAACACCAATGTATACTCCGTTGTTATTAAAAAAGCTTTCTAGAGCTATTCCAAAATTCACTTTATTTACCCTGTTAAGAAGGTATTGCGAATCGCCTGCACAGGTAAAAACCACATCGTAGTCTATGATTCTTCTACTATCAAAAGGTTTATCTAAATCATATTCATCAATGTTTGAATCAATTATTCCCACCTTGTAAAGGTCTTCAAGAAAAACATGAACATACTCTCTGGCGTCTGGGGTATTAAGGGCAGTTGGAATAAATAAAGCTTTTGCAGATTCTACAGGTCTGTCAAAAAGATTCAAAAAAACAGGTACCAGCCTATCATTGTCAAACCCTGCACTTGTAAGAATTGCTTTCATAGCATACCTCCAATACTCGTATATCTTATCATATAAGCATCGAAGTTTCTAAGGTTAGGAAATCACTGTGTTATAATTCAAATATAATTTCTTTTTCGGGGGTTTAATATGAAAATAATGTGTAAATCAGATTATCTTGATTCAATTTCATCAACGCGTGATGAAAGAATGAAGTGGTGGCGTGATGCCCGTTTCGGCATGTTCGTTCACTATGGCCTGTACTCGCAATGGGGGCGGCATGAATGGACACAGGTTCTTGAAAACATACCGGCTGACGAGTATGAAGACTTAGCTCAAACATTTAATCCTAAGCCTGGGGCACCACGTGATTGGGCAGCTTTAGCTAAGAAATCCGGTATGAAATATATGGTTTTAACCACTCGCCATCACGAGGGATTCAGTCTATGGGACTCAAATGCTAACAGTTTTAATTCCGTGAATTATGGGCCAAAAAGAGACATCGTAAGAGAGTACGTGGATGCTTGCAGGGAATTTGGACTTAAGATTGGATTTTACTCCTCCTTAATGGACTGGCACCACCCCGACTCATGGAAATGTGCATATGATTCTGATGCACGAAAACGTTTCACTGATTATATTGAGGCATTGAATACAGAACTTTTGACTAATTACGGTAAGATTGACATCCTTTGGTATGATGTTTCCAGACCTATGGAATCCCCCGAAGGATGGAACTCGCTTGAACTTAACCAGAAAATGAGAGCTTTGCAGCCGCATATCATCATTAATAACAGAAGTCAGCTTGATGAAGACTTTTCAACTCCTGAAGAGCATGTAACCGCTTCAGACAAGGACTGGGAAGCTTGCATGACTTTCAACGGACTCAGCTGGGGATATATGGATTCCTTACAAACACAAAACTACAGTTATACGCCCCATCAGATTGTAAGGATGCTAAATACCTGCGCTTCCAGCGGTGGTAATCTGCTTTTGAATATCGGACCTAAGCCAGACGGATCTGTCCCGGAAGACGCTATTGACCCTTTGACAAAAGTAGGCGAATGGCTGAATGATAACGGTGATGCAGTTTATGGCAGGATGACAAAGAACAAAGACCGCCGGAATCCCTCATTTAGGGGCAACGGCGTCTGCGGTGCTTCTAAAAAGGATAACTTAATTTATCTGTGGAACTGGATATGGCCTTCAGGAGGCACAATGGCAATAGGAGGTTATATGACAGCTCCTAAAGCCATCCGATATGTAAGAAACGGCGAATCAATAGATTTTGAGTATAAAGACCAAAGGATTATCCTTAAGAACCTTCCTGAAAAGCCATTGGATAACATTCTTGGGATTACTGTCATGATTATGGAATTTGACTCTCAGCCGGACTTTGTGTTTGCAAGCAAATATCCCCAGCTCCATGGAGGAAAAGTATATTAGCCGGGCTATTCCATGGTCCTGCCTTTCATAAATTCTTCTTCTGTCATAGTTTTGACATCAAGTTTATTGAATTCGTCAATTTTGATATCTGTTTTAGTCATGCGTGCGATTCTGTTTGTATATATTTGTGCAAGCCTTTTGAATCTTCCTTCAAGATGGTCTTGAAGTTTTTTTAATTCGTCAGGGGGTTCCCCATCCGTTAGAATAATACCTATGAACTCATCAATGCCGATTTCAGGTATCCTAATATGACCATTAGAGATATCATCTGTCTTATATATTCTAAACGTTTCATATGTGGTTCCCTTTAATTTCCAGCAGTTCATTTTTTCAGGAATATCTAGTTTTTCTGTATCTAAATGTATATTGACCTCCACAGAAACGGCCGATTCGGATTTTGGCCCTCCATTGTTGCATATTACGAGGAGGATTTGTTTTTCCGGCGTTTTATAAATACTATAAGTAATTTCATCGTTATCCAGGGTTACAACTTTTTCTGTTAAATAGTTGTAGAAGGATGCTTTTCCAACCGGAAATGCCCGCCAGATTTGCCATAATGCTATAAAATGCGGCGTATGCGCGGGATCCATGGTAGCTCGAATGGATTTACCAAGGATTCCAAGCCCGATATGTGGTGTGATTCCTTCACGAACTATAGAGGCCATGGCTTCCCTGGACCTAAACTGTCTTTCTTTTCTTCTGTGAAGTGCCCAAAGAGTCGGTGCAGTACCTGTCTGTACACCAATAATATCCGGGAGAAGATCTTTTTGTCCTTCACCTGTCAGACATGCGTCAAAACCTTCTGCATAATCGCTGGACACCAGAAGACTTCCGCCGTGGCCTATCATTATTCCCTCCCGGCCTATCTCAGCACGAAAATCCCTCATCATCCGAAGGTAATCATAGAAGTTGAATAATGTGGGTTTATGACTATGATTTACATCATTGCAAACTGCAATGGATGGCCATGCGAAATCTATGTACAATCCGTCAAAACTGTATTTCTTATAGCATTTCAAAGCGCTATCTCTAATATATTCATAAGCCTTTCCACATCTTAGACAAAGCTCATCGCAGTCATAATCTGAATTAGGCACATAAAATACTATCTGAGTATCTTTTAGGGAATGCCAGCAGAGTTTCCCGTTGTCATTAAGGTAATTTTCAAGTTCTTTATGTTTTTCAGATACCTGCGATATAAGAATCGGCTGGATATAGAACATCATTTTAATACCAAGGCTATGCGCCTTATCTATTACATTTTTAAACTCTTTATCATCCAGTGGTTTCGACCCGTCAATCCATTTAAAAGACGGCATATGCAGTATCAGTATGGAGCAACCGTATTCTGCCATTTCATCGATCATCTCCAGAGGCGGAAGTTGCGGGTAATGACTGTTCCAGTGGTAAATCCTTTGTCCCCTTACTTTATTTGGTCTGCTATTTATTGTGGAATAATGCAAACACCATCTGTTAGAATAAGTTCCGCCTTTTTTAGATAGAGCTTCGTCATGGATTTCCCATCCTATAAAAACAGATTTACCTTCATCAATCCTAATCTTCTCACCCTCGCCTACAGACTCAAGTATGAAATCAATACTATTCGTCACAGGTCTGTCATCTGTAGAAAACACAACAGAGGTTGCCCTGTGGTATCCCCTTCTGTCTTCGGTATCTATGTTTTTTATGTAATGATTTTTAGAAAATACAGCAGGCTTCTCTAATGATGCCCCAAGTTTAATATTTCTAAGATTATTGTCATTCAAGGTTTCTATAGAAAATGTACATATGCTATAGCCATTAGTGTAAAGCTCAAAAAATGCCTCAACCTTATGGTTTTTCGTAACATAATGGGCTTCAATCTTCTTACATTCAGGAGAATGACTTGTTACCATAACATTAGTACAGGAAAGACCCTCTATACCACATGGAAACATGCTTTTTGTTATTACTTGATTATTTTTTATTCCATCACTTAATACCAGTCCTTTGACCAGCCCATTATCCATATCAAAAGTAAGTTCTGAAAACCAATTAGATATATTTATGACATTCATTTTGTTATTCCTTTTTTGCTTCCTTTAATTCATTTTCAACCATAGCCAGGTACTGTTCCCTGTATGGTTCCCAAAGTTCAACTATGTTGCCGCAGTCATCACACACTTGCGCAAATTTACCATAGTCATAAGTTTCTATTTCCTTGACTACTTCAACGCCTGCAGCTTTAAGGTTGTTCATCATTTCTTCTATGTTGTCGACTGTGAAATTGAAGAAAGGATATGGATCATTACCCTTTTCCATAGTCATGAGTATTAGGTTTGTATCGCTTATTATACTGACACCGAAATCACTTAAAATTAACCCAAGCCTCTCCTTATAGAAATTTCTCAGCTTTGCTTGGTCCTGGTCAGTCTTTATAAATACCCCGCCGATACCTGTTACCTTAGCCATACCAACACCCCCTGTGCTCCAATTATACCAAAATGTTAAAATAGCGGAAGACCGATTTCGTAAAAGTGGAACGTTAGCGGAAGGGTGATATTTCAAAAGTGAAACGATAGAGGAGGGGTGATATTCCGGTGATATTCCAAAAGCGAAACGATAGCGGAGGGGTAATATTCCAAAAGTGAAACGATAGCAGAGGGGTGATACTCCAAAAGTGGAACGTTAGCGGAGGGGTGATATTCCAAAAGTGGAACGTTAGCGGAGGGGTGATATTCCAAAATGAGAAATTAGCCCGTTAAAAAAGAGGAAGTCCGAAGACTTCCTCTTATAGATCACAAGTTGTAGTTACTTTTAGTCGTAGCTTTGTTCTGTGGTCTTACCAATCTTTTCGTTTGCAATGTCAAGTATTTCGATTGCACCGATAGATTTCATTAATGCCTTGTATTCAGCAAGAGCGTCAGCGATCGGAACATTACCGGATACTGAGTTAGCAATTGCGGTTCTACCTGCTGTAGAGATGTCTCCGCCGATTTCAAGGAATTTGTCAGAAGTAGGCTGATTGAAGTTTTCAGGAAGTACGTAAGCCATTCCGTTTGCTACGTATTCATCAAGCCATGATTTCCTTCTAGCTGTGTTGTCCATAGCTCTCTTAGCTGTATCTTCTGCCCATGTTTCATAACCTTCAGGAGGTGATGGTACATAGTAGGCAACTTCATAGATAGTATAGAGTGCTTTGGAAGGAAGTCCGCCAATGTAGCCTGGTCCTGGGAAAGTTTTAACTGCGCCAGCATCATCTACATAGGTCATCCTTACAACTGTGTTTCCTTCGATTGTACAAGCTGCGCCTTGTTCTCCTCTAACCATACCAACAGGGCCTAGACGTCCGGTCCAGAATCCCCAGTCATCACCGAAGAATGAATTCATAAACCAGTTGATAACTTCTTTTGGCTGTTCGGTATTCTTCATCATAACTCTAGGAGCTCCGACTCCGATACCATAATGGTTGAGGTTTTCATCGATTGTGTTTGAAAGCGCGCCAACACAGTACATATAAGCTTCTGGGATAAGTTTTTTAACACGTGTTTCAAATGAAAGTGTCCATGAATCCCAGTAGAAGGTTCCACCGTAAAGTCCGGATGAAACTCTTTCCCTCATGCCTGAGCCGCCGATACCAGCGAAACATTCAGGGTCAAGAACGCCTTCTGCGAAACATTTTTTCAGGAATTCAAGACAATCAACCATTTCAGGTTTAATCATTGAGTCTTCCCAAATGTCTGTGTTCGGATTCCAGATAGGTTTAGCGTCAGCAATGTGATTCATCCTAGCATCAAATGCCTGGAAGATATCCTGCATGTTCCACATATTGGATGTTGTGAAACCAACAGTATCGTCTTCGCCGTTTCCATCGGGATCATTGTAGGTGAATTTGTATGAAGCTTCATAGAATTCATCAATGGTATAAGGTTTGCCAAGACCGAATTTATCGAGCCAGTCACCCCTTATTGACCTTGTGAACCAAGAAGCAGCTCCGTCAGAACCTGTCGGGATTGCCATTACTTCACCATTGATAGTGTTATTTTCTTTCCATAATTCAGGAATTACCGTGTTATAAACTTCATTGTCTGCAAGGAAGTCTGTTAACGGATAAATCAAATCTTCAGCTGTCCATTCCAAAAGGTATGTACCACCAAATAATTCAACAAGTCCTGTAAGGTCGCCGGACATAGCAGAGAGCTGAATGACTTCCATGTAGTTGTTCCTTGCGGGGTTAGTCATTGTGATTGTAACTCCGTAATGGTCTTCAACTATTTTTGGCCAGCTTGCTTTCCAGTCGAGGTTCTGCATCGAGTCGCCGTAGAACTGACATTCAACCATATGAACTTTGTCAGGATCGCCAAGTGGTGCCATTGTCGGTGCTACTGTTGGAGCTGCTGTCGGTGCGGCTGTCGGTGCTGCCGTAGGTGCTGCTGTCGGTGCTGCAGTAGGATCTTCAGCTTTCTCTCCGCAAGCGGTGAGCATTACTGAAAATACGAACGCTAAGCAAAGAAGCAAGCACAGTACTTTAGTTTTTTTCATTTCTTTTCCTCCATATTTATTTTATCATCAACGTATATTTGCACATACGTATCAAATCTTGTTGTAAAGGGTCAAAGTGTGCCCTTTTAACCTTTAATTGATCCAACCATGATTCCTTTTGCAAAGTATTTCTGCAGGTAAGGATACACGACTATGATCGGAATCATTGAAACAATCATCATCGCAGATGACAATCCTTCAATGCTCAGGAAGTACTCAGTCGGGTCAAGTCCCAGCTGCATGAGCATTTCCTCCAGGTTCTTTTCTGCGTCACCACCAAGAATGATAAGTTCACGCAGTTTAACGGGGAAAGTATATTTTCTTGCATCCCTGATATAGAGAACGGCTGCCATAAATGTGTTCCAGTAGCCGACTCCTGTAAACAGGGCGATAGCGGCGAGAACCGGTTTTGCCAGCGGAAGTATGATCTTGAAGAAGACCGTGAATTCCTGTGCGCCGTCGATTCGGGCCGATTCTGAAAGTGATTTCGGTATTGACCAGTAATAGTTCCTTATAAGTATCATGTTCCAGGCGTTTGCCGCATTAGGCACAAACAGAACCGGAAGAGTATCTATAAGACCAAGTGCTCTGATCAGCAGATATGTAGGAACAATCCCGCCGCCGAAAAGCATCGGTATAATAACCAGGAAATAGATAAAGAATCTGTTACCAGGTAACTCACGTTTAGACAGTGTATATGCACCAAGTGCGTTAATTACCATTGATAATGAAGTACCGCAGATAGTAACGATAATTGAGTTGAGGAACGGTCTGTAAACCGATTCATCCTTTATAACCATCCTGTAGAAAAGCAATGAAGGTTCTGCAGGGAGAAGGTTAAGCTGGACTTCACCGATCTGTGATATATCAAGAGATGTCTTAATAACAAACATTATTGGTATCAGCATCAGTAATGTGAAAAGGAAAAATCCTATTACATTAACTACATTGAATACTTTTTGACCTATAGATCTTTTTAACATTTACTCCACCACCCTTACAGTATACTTCTGCCGTCTTCGGTAACTTTTTTTGAAAGCCAGTTAGCAAAGAACAACAGAACCATTGAAATTGTAGATTTAAACAATCCGATAGCGGTGGCGAGATAATACTTACCACGGGTAATACCTAGATTGTATATATACGTACTGAGAATTTCCGCTGTACTCTCGATATATGCATTCTTAAGAACGAATATTGGTTCGAAAAGTCCGTTAAGGACACGTGAGAATGAGAGTACTACCAGGACAACGATAGTGTTCCTGATACCAGGGAGCGTGACGTGCCATGTCTGATTAAGACGACCGGCTCCGTCGATTACAGCAGCTTCATAAAGCTGAGGGTCAACACCAGCTAAAGCTGCAAGGTAGATAATTGAACTGTACCCCACGCCTTTCCATATCCTCATGAATGTAAACAACCACGGGAACAACGCTGGTTTTGAAAGGAAGTAAATAGATTCTCCTCCGAAAAATTCTATAACCTGATTCACATAACCTCGTGTGGGAGACAGCAGTTGCATAAATATACCTGCAATAACAACCCATGTTACGAAGTTAGGCAATGTGGATATAGTCTGAACGGTTTTTTTATACCATCTAACCCTAATTTCATTCAAGAATAACGCGAACAAAATTGGAGCTGGTGTTATGAAAACATAACTGAACGCAACAAATACCCAGTTATTTCTGAATGCTCTCCAGAAAAACGGTGTATTAAATACGTAAACAAAATTCTCAAAACCTGTCCAGTATTTAAAGCCTGAAATTGTGTAACGCTGGAATGAGAGCATAATACCCGGCATTGGAACATACCTGAAGATATAATACAAAATCAACGGCGGCAGTATCATAAGATACAGCATTATGTTGGTTTTGTTGAAGACTTTCTTCTCGTTACGTTTGTACGATACACTGGAAGCGCTTGAATCCATTTTATCACCAACCTTAAATTATTTATCCCCAAAATAGAAAGGACTGTTAAAACCAAGTAAAATTATATCATAACGGACAAAAAATAGTACATGGTTTATTTAATATTTCTTGTGTTTTTTTAATCTAAACACCCGGCAGTGTGTTAAATTTCCCAATGTTTATCACCCGGATTTATGCCCTGGTAATAATTACCCTTTAATTTGCTGCTTTCCTTCATGTATTTATGCAAAAAATGCATAAAAAATATT
>Ga0233414_10000504_pt1 | contig 16033 bp, 48 predicted proteins | sample Na_anoxic_10_MG_FD_189020 | JGI IMG/M metagenome (GOLD analysis project Ga0233414, IMG submission 189020) | Seawater microbial communities from Saanich Inlet, British Columbia, Canada - Na_anoxic_10_MG | ecosystem: Environmental > Aquatic > Marine > Inlet | place: Canada: British Columbia... | reverse complement strand
AAAGATAAGTATAATAAAGATATTAATAAGAAGTTCCAAGAGTTAAAAGATATGAATTTTGATGTTTGGTATTCAACAGATGGGATATTTAGAGGAGTTTATGCATTTGTTATGGGGGGTTACTAAAATGGAAAACGAAAAAATCTGGAATCATGTTACAGGAACAGGCTTTGATAATTTTTTTAAAGTTGTGGCAGATGCACAAGCTAAAACAGAATTTGAAATGAAACTATGTAGAAATCATCCTAAATCACTAAAGTGGATGGGTGGATATATTAAACAAATTGCAGAGGTGAAGGTATAATGGACTATGCAAAAAATAGACAAGAATCAGATAGGGTACTTAATAGAATTTATCATTTACTTGAAGAAGGAGAATTAGCTGACGAATTAAAAAGAACTATTAACTCAATAAGAGATAATAAATATACAGAGGATTACTAAAATGGATGAAATACATAAATTTCATTTCTTTGTGTGGTCACAAAGTTATGGTTGGCAACATTTGGGGCTTACAGATGGATATGAAACAATAGAAGAACTAAAGAAAGGTTGTTCTTATCATATAGAAAATAGGCATACTTACAAAATTATGAAATTACATGAGGTGCAATAAAATGACTACAGAAATAACTAGAGTAAACGAAAATAAACTAAGAGGAACATTTACAAAGAAAGAAAGTGAAGTCTTAAAGGGAATTTGCGTAGATGATAGCATAGATTATTTGGAGTGGTAAGAATGGATTTTGCAAACTCAATGAATCAAACTATTGGAAAGTTTAAAGACAAACCCAAGAAGAGAGCAAAAAGAAAGAAGAAGAGTTTAGGTAGAGCTTTTGATAAAAACTCTATTAGATATTGTAATTCTTGCGAAAAAAGTACAGTATGGTTTTACGATAATAAGATAGGTCACAGCCGATGCGAAGAGTGTGGGATGCATGGCACTAGTAGTTGTAGAAAAGTAGAAGGAGTAGAGGTTGAAGAATGAATTGTAAAGATTGTGAAAACTATGTGGAAGTAGAGAAGGAGTATAGAAATATATTTGGCAAATTAAAGAAACGACCATTTACAGAAGAATATTGCCTATATGGAGTAGATATAGATTTTGAACTTAAAGATGAAAAAGTAGTTACTTGTAATAAATATAAAAAGAGGTTAAAGAATGATTTGGAAACCAACTAAAGAACAAGAAGATGAACTGATGGATGATATTAAAAGAGAAAGAAACAGGGAGTGGTTTGAATAATGGCATTTAATATTTGCGCAGTTTGTGGAAAGAGAAACAAAGATAAGAAAGTAAGAGTGCTAAATAATATATATTTATGTAAAAAGCACTATGAGGAGAGAGAAAAATGAGTAAAGTAAACGAAAATTTTAGAGTATTTTTAATGGTAGTAACCTTTTTTTTAGCTATAGGGTTAGCAGTAAATAAAATATGGATTGCATATTTAATAGTAGTAGGATGTTTTACATTTGAGATAATTGAAGCAAAAGTATATCTAGCAAAAAAAGAGAGGTAAAGGAAAGTGGATAAGTACACAGATGAAAAACTAAACGATATGTTTTATGCGTTAGAGAAAAGATTAACTAAAGCAGAAAAAACTCTAGCAAATCTGATGCAAAAGCTAAATGAAGCTAGTTATAGGTTAGTAGAAAAAAGCAGTAGAGTAACAATAAACAAAAGGACAGCTAAAGAAGGCGACGTAGTAGCTGTATTTAAGGTAGAAAGTGAAAACCCTTTTGAATAATAATGAACTAGAACAATTCAAGAAGTGGATTAATACAGTAAAGAGATTACCACAAGGGGAAACTTCATACTATGATTATTACAGAAGAAAAACACTTAATAGGTGGTTCATGGATGGAAAGCGACGAAAAAATAGTAAAAGAGTTTGATAATGCAGTTGCAACAATAGGAGCAACAAAAGAGAGAATTAGAAGTAAGTTATATAATGGTGTATTAAAATGATTAAAATAAAGATAGGAAACTACAAAGTAGAAAAATTATTAGTTGATATATATATAGACCATTTTGCAAAAGATAAAAATAATATTATTTTATGGGAAAATCAAAGAAAAACTTTACACAATTCAATTTTTGCTATAATAAATTTAGATAGGTTTTCAAAGGAAGGAAGGGAATTTGAAGAAGAATTAGATAAATATTGTGAACCTAAAATAGCTAAATATGATATTTTTGTAGCTAGAACAAAAAAATTAGTAAGAGCTAAAACAAAAGAAGAAATCAAAGTTGCAACAACAATGTTAAAATTAGAATTAGAAAAAAAGAAATTTAGCGAATTAGCAGGTATAAGAGATAAACCAGTTTATAGAAAAGATGTTAATAAATGTAGAATTTGCGACAAAGAATTAATAGAAGGTATAGGTAGAGTAAATGACCACATGGCAGTAGTTAGAGGATTTAACGAAATATATATGCCTATTTGTTCTAAATGTAGTGATGATAATCCAGATGAATACCATGTAGCATTTAGAAGCCAATACTGGAATAGATAATGAACCTTATGAGAGATAAAAAATGAAAGAAGGAATAGATTTAGAAAACACTTTGTTAAAATTAAGTTTTGAGCAAAGAGGGTATTACCACAAAGCATGTAGCATTAAAGAAGTTATGGCATTATATGATGGGCATATGACAGATAAGATGCTACAGGATTACCAATTAGTAGATATGAGTATTAATTTATGTCACGAAGGACACGACCCAGAAATTATAGTAGATGCAGTAAGTAAATCATATCCAAGTTATCAACTAATAAAAGATATAAGTGGTGCATAATATGAGATATATGAGAGTTTGTAAAAGATGTAATAATATTTTTAATGCTCCATCTAAGCATACTAAAATTTGCCCTAAATGTGTTATAGTAAAAAGGTATAAAACAAGATACACCCATGAAAAAGTAAGAAAAGATACAGGCTATTATTATTTAGTACCAAGTGCAACATACCAAAGAATGGTAAGAGAAATTGAAGATTACAGATTAAGCCAATATAAAAAAGAGGATAGAGAGTAAAAATGATAGATGTCGATGTGGTAGTGGATAGATTGAAAAATAGAGAAAACATATTTTTATTGCATAATGGTAGAAAGTTTTGTTTGCCATTTGAATACCTAATAGAGTATGCTAGAGAGGTTTATTTTGATGGTATAGACTTTGGGTACTTCACAATGAAAAACGACGACAGCATAGCTAGATATGTTGTAAAAGATGGAGAAATGGTACTATGAAGCTACAAAAAACAACAAGTGTAATAAACCCTAATGTATATCAAAAGATATGCACACAAGAACATTTTATGCGTAAGTTTGGGGGATTTGGAATTAGTGTATCTATTTTAAATAAGTTAGTAGATAATAATATACAAATAATAAAAATAGTATATCTAGGCGCAACTACTAGAAAATACATAACAACAACAAAGAATTTCATGGATTCCAATATTAAATGGGATAATAAAGGAGATTTGCAACATTTCGTAAAGATTAAAGAAATGCAGGAACTATAGTATTATGTATCTACATAACCTAAACATTTATATATAAGTAAGTCTATACTTATATTGTAAGTAAGAGAAGCTTACAAAGGTGCATAAAATGGAAATCAAAGAAGCAGAAAAATTAGCAAAAGAATTGATAGCAAAGTATTGTAGTGATTATAGTTTTAAATTTAATAATAGAAAGAAAGCTTTTGGAGTTTGTAGTTCTAGGGAAAAATGGATTTCTTTATCAAAGCCATTAGTAAAGTTAAATGATAAGGCGAGAGTAACAAATACAATTCTACATGAAATAGCACATGCTTTAGTAGGATGCGTTAATGGTCATAATTATATCTGGAAAAGAAAAGCTATAGAAATAGGATGTGATGGCGAAAGATGTTTTAATAGTATAGATGTTAATGTTCCACGTGGCAAGTATGTATATGAGTGTCCTAATTGTAAAAAAGAAACTCACCAATTTAGAAAAACAAAAAGAGTAAGTGCATGTGGTGATTGTTGCAGGAATTATAATTATGGTAGATTCACAAGCGAATACGCATTAAGATTAAAGGTAAGTGAAGGGGGTGTATTATTATGTTGAAGAAAATAAAAGTAATAAGAATAGCTAAATGGTATTATGATTGCCCATACTGTGAATGTATAAATGAGTTTTATGATGATGTCCCAATGGGAAAGATAAAATGTAAGGTATGTGATAAAGAATTAGAGATTACAGGAGTAGATGATTAAAATGAATATAAGAGTACTAAAAAAGAATAATTTTTTAGATTATCACAAATGCGATAAAATATCTTATCGTAATGGAAAAGTTATTTTAGAAACAAAAAAAGAGGTCTTTACATATAATTTGAAAGATGTAGAAGATATAACAGTATTGGAGTAGATGATTAAAATGAAAGATGAATTTAAAGATAAGTTATACAAAAATTCCTTAATAGCAGAAAAATTAACTAAGCTAACACCAAAGGAAAGACAGAAAGTAATATTACATTTACTAAAAGATAAGTCTAATAGAGAGCTGGGAAAAGAGTTAGATATTCCACACTCAACTATTCACGACTGGAAAACACTAAGGCAAACCAATACAGGAACAAGCACCCATATTAGCATAAATAGGTTTTATACTAAAATTAAAAATATGAAACCAGCAGATGTTAAAGACTGGGGTAGATTGGAAATGATTAAAGAAAAGATAGAAGAGCTATTTAGATTAAAAGGAGTTAAGGAAAATGAAGAAAGTAACTAGAGTAAGTAAATATGGATTTCAAGTAGACGATAAAGATAAGTGGCTTAATTGGGATAAATCAATTAAAGATAAACCAGAAGTCAAGATAGGAGATGCTATAGAGTATATCCCAAACGAGAAAGGCTACATTATTGAGGTATTACATAATAACAAAAAAGAAGAAGTAGAAGAGCCTGTATTAGATGATAAACCTAAACATAGAGTAGCAGGACAGATTATTAAACAAGAGTGTCTAAATAGTGCTATTAATACTTTACAGTTCATGGATAAGGCAATATATCAGAAAGACCCAGTAGTTACAGCAGTAGAGATAGCTAAGGTATTTGAAAACTATATTAATGGAAAATGAACAAAGAAGAAGAGATAATAGCTATATTATCCGATTATCCAATGCATATAGCTTCTCTAATGCATTTTCTAGGAGTATCTAAGAGAAAGATACAAAAAGAATTAAAAGTCCTTAGAGAGGATAAAAGAGTGGTTTATTTTGAATCTATAGGCGATATGCCTTTAGGTTCAAGACACTACAGGTTAGCATAATGACTTATAGGAAATTACAGATGCCTTATAAGGTTATGAGGTGCAAAGGTTGTTTACGATTATGTATAATCATGGCTAAAAAAACTTTTAAATGTAGATATTGTAATAAAAGCCATAAATTAATGTATAAGGATAAGAATTTTGGAACAATGTTTTTTAAAATTGAGTTTAGTGGATATGATTTAGTGAGCTGTCAAGAATATATTAAAAGTAAGAATAATACAGATTTAAATTGGTATAGTTATAGTATAAAAAAATAAAGGTGCAAAATAATGGTTTTCAATGCAAAAGAAGTAAAAAAACACTTAGGGAGTAAAAATTTTTACTTGTACTTATTAGAGTACGTAAAAAAGTATAATAAATTACCTTCTGAAAGGGAAACAGGATTATCTAAACAATTATTAAACTATTATGTAAAACCATTAAAAATAGACGAGATAATAATAAAAAAAGGGTATGGTGTTTGGGTAGTTGATGAAGATAAGAAGGATAGAATAGAGTTTCTTATCAATGTAAAAAGAAGTAAAAAAACACTTAGGGATGGTAATAACAAAGAAATTGAAAAAATCCTTAAAACAACTAAAGAGATTAGAGGGCATGGATTCTGTTTTACAGTCGAGATACCTAAAAATATTGATGGTTTTTTATTGCAAAAAGAAGTAAAAAAACACTTACCATATGAAAATATTAAAAATAACAAGATAGTAACAACTAAAATAAAAGGTAATAAGGTTTGGTTTTGTTCTAAAAGTATTGTGATTTGGTATAATGAAGGTGAGAGTATTTTTGGAGAGAGTGCTAAGGATTGCATGAAGTTGGCGATATACGAAATGAAAGCTATTCTAAAGCACATAGAACGGAATTTAAGAGTATCTTTAAACAATAGGGGTAAATATGTATTTAATATATCAAAATCCCACTATGGCAAAGTAAACGATGAATTAGCTAAGACTATTAATGAAAGTAAAGAAAAGTTAAGCTTATATTCAGATAAGGATGGTAAACAATGGTGTTTAATAGATAATTCCTTTAATTTACATGAAATAGAAACAGTCCATACAGATACTTCTCAAATAGATATGGATAATGTAGTGAAACCTTTACTAAATGGTTCTAAGAAGTTTTATGAGGATAATAAGGTTAGTTTTACACCACAACTAATGATGAACTTATTAGGAGATATAACAAATGCTAATGCAAAAGCGCAAACGCAGATACAAGAAATAGCTACAGGATTAAATGCAGTAGTTAAGATAATAAATATTAATAATAATAACAATAATACCCCAGATGAAACTAATAACCCAAGAAAACCATATTATGTAGGATAAAGAACATACCCAAAAGATTAAGTATAGCTAGTTTTGGGTATGCAGGGGTAGGGAATAAACAACAAACAACAGTAAGAGAATATCAGACTACAAAGTATATAAACATTTCTATTTTCTGATGTAGGAAATGCGAAACTTTATATAATTTAGAAATAAAGTAATATATACTCAAATGACCAAAATTGTATTATGAGAAGTCATTAAACTCTATTGGATGATACAGTGTTAGACTTCTACTAAAATGGTCTTGGTTTATCGTGCCGAACGATAGTCTTGGTTTGGAGAAATCAGTGGGTAGACTTTAAACAACCCTTTATTTTCTGATGTAGGAAATGCGAACCTTTAGAAAAATATACCTAATGAAGTATATTGATTGATTTATGAGTTTTTCTTACTCTGCAACCAACTAGCAATTAGGCTTCACTACGAGGTCAAATACACTTCTTTAGTATGTTATGGTATTGATATATATAAACTTTACGATGTAGGAAATACATATTAGAGTATAACTTTATTTTTATACTAATTTGTCCATGATTTATTAAATAGCTTTTTGATAACAGGAATTTAGACAGTAATAACAATAACTTTAAAAGCTAGTAATTATATATAGTGTATATAAAATAGATTCTGTAAACTATTTTATGCACCTTTCCAGATAGGGCTTCTCTAACTCTCACTCTATCTGGATTTTTTTCTTTAATATATATTTTAAATAATAGATATTCAATTATAGAAATACTTATATACATGTATAGCTATTATATTGTTGTAAGTGAAAAGAACTATGAAATAATAGTGAGGGTATTCCATGCCCAATATCAACTCCAACTTAGTAAAGATGATGCTTTATTGTTAGTCCGTTTAATCGGTAGATAAAGATAAGTCATTTTAAAGGATAAGATGGAAAAGGGAGTTGTATAGGTGAAAACCCTATATTTTCACTTTATATTGTTATAGGTTACATTAACGTCACCTTTGGATTGGTTTTATCAACCATGATTGGGGGTTTGATGTAAAACAATCCCTAACCCACTTTTTTGTGGGTTTCATATTTATTTAACGTGTCGGCTGTAAATAAACAGATAAGGGCAATCACCTATCGGGAGATAAACCGAAAAGGGTCTAATTAACTCGTCATAAGGAGTTGTCGCTTATCACTTTATATTTAAGGTGTAAAAAATAATGGACAAATATAATACAGTTTGCTTTTTATTATCATATGGATTAGATATTCATGAGATAGCAAGAAGGGTAAAACTAACCAATAGTAGAGTAAGAAGTATTATTGAAGAGCAAAAAGAAAAGCTATTTAACAGAGAGAAGGATGGCTATACTTTTACAATTAACACTAAAGGAGAAATTGTAAGACGTAAGGTGCTTTAAATGGCTATACATTCAATTTCAGAATTATCTGGCGATAATGGTAACTTAATACAATTATTCCACTATGAAGAACAAGAGGGCATTTCATTTATCCAAGATAGTAAAATAACAACAATAAATTTACATGATTATGGAGAGGATGAATTAAAGTTATTACAAAGACACATAACACAAGTTATGATTAAGAAAAGAGAAGATAATTAAGGTACATAAAATGGAAAACAAAGAATCAGAAGAATTTACACAACATGAAAAAAACCACTTATTTGTAGCAGAGAAGCTAGATAAGGAGTTATGCGAAATATTAGCTGGAAAGATAGCTAAGAAAGATGGTATGACAGGTTTAGTAAAAGATGTTTTAGATTTACGTATGCGACCAGATGGTAGCATTATGTCAGTAAAGAAAGCTTTAAAGATGTTACTAGAAACAGCTAATGAGATTGGGAAGATTAACGAACTAGCAACACAAGAGTATAATATAGTATTAAAGTAAGATTAAAGGTGTATAAAATGAAAACAATAAAATTAAAGATTAACGGATTTAAAGTAGAAGCAACAAAGAAAGATATTATGAATTTACTACAGATTTCAGAAGAGAAAGAAGAGAAAGTAGTAAAGACAGAGAAGAGAAAATATACTAAAAGAAAGCCTAGACTACATAAGAAGTGGACTACAGCAGAAAACGTATTGCTAACTAGTATGCATAAAGAAGGTAAGAGTTTATCTAAGATGGCAAAAGAACTAGGTAGAAATAAAGGTTCAGTATATCAACATTTAAACAAAGTATTAATATAGATTAATTTTAGGTGCATAGGATGAAAAAAATACTAACACTAGTTGTATTGCTATTGTTTTTTAGTAATATAGCTTTTGGATTTGAAGTAGGTGGTAGATATTATTGGGATAGTGAAAAAATAGAGATATATGGGTCTAAATTAGATAGATTCTATATATTTGATGTAGCTTTCCATGAAATAGGGCATCACTACTGGAATACAGAAATAAATCAGCTAAATAAGAGAAAATATAGTCAAATATACAAAAATGCAGATAATTACGTAAGTTTATATGCAAAACCTAAAGGATTAAATGAAAAAGGAAAATCAAGAGGGTTTAAGGATGATATGCGAGAGGACTTCGCAGAAACCTTCTCAATAGCTATAGATTGCACTTTTAATCTAAGTAGAGTACCAGAAGATAGAAGAACTTATTATATGTCTAATGTAGCTTATCGTTTACCATGTGAGGTGGTAAGATGAAGATTTATAGAAATGTAAGCGAATACGCATTAACTGGTGGGGGTTGGCTAATTAGAGATAAAGAGTTTGATGCTAAAGATGTTGTTACTGTAGATGATATGATTGATTTAATAACACAGTTAGCTATGCACCCACATTATAACCCAGATGATAATGTTCAGCAATTTATGTTAGATATAAAAAAAGAATTGGAGAGCAAAGATGGAAATTGAAATAGATAAAAAAGATGCACACTATTTAATGAAATTAATAAGAAATGGTAGATTTAAGGTAGATGAAATTTTAGCAGTAAAACCAAAAGAACCATTTAAAGAAATATGGGAAGAAACATTAAAGGCTAATGAAAGACTAGAGTGTGCTTTAGAAAAAGCAATCCAGAACGATAGAGGGTATTAAGATGAATAGACTAAATAATGAAATGCAACTAATGGAAGCAGTAGTTATTCTTTTCATTAGAGAACATATAAGTCATATAGAAAAAGAGAGAATCTTAAAAAGCTTACAAAAAGATTACGACAAAAAGGTACAACAAAGATGAAGATTAAAAACGCAGTTGAACTTGTAAATTTAATGAATAATATTAAAGAATTAAGTCACGAAATAGCAGAAAGAGATATTACAGAAGTTGAACATATAGAAAGTATAATTAGACTTTCTGGATGGATAAATAATGATGCTAATAAACTATTAAAAAGTGTAAAGGAAGATAAAGACGTTTTGTGAACGTTTATTGACGAAAAAATGAATAGAAAAGGAGAAAGTAATTCCAATGGTGGTATAGGCTTTTTTGGACTACTTCAAATAATTTTTATCACTCTAAAGCTACTTGGTAAAATAAGTTGGAGTTGGTTTTGGGTATTATCACCAATGTGGATAGGAACAGCAATAGTTATAATTATACTAATAATAATGGGAATAGTTTATTTGGTGAGTGAAAGATGAAGATTAAAACAACTAGGGAAATAATTAATAAAACTCCAAAGTATGATATAAAACCAAAAGATTCAGAAAGATTAGGTTATAATTACAATACAAAATGGGTTACTGTAGATGATATGATTGATTTAATAACACAGTTAGCTATGCACCCACATTATAACCCAGATGATAATGTTCAGCAATTTATGTTAGATATAAAAAAAGAATTGGAGAGCAAAGATGAAAATTAAAACAAGTTGTGAAATAGGAATTACTTTAGTTGAAAATGATATAGAAATTAAAGAAAATACAGGAGTTTCTAGGGCAAAGATAGTATTTAGTAATAAGAAATGGGTTGAAGTTGAGGATATGATTGAAAGAATATTAGAAATATTCCCAACAGCAAAAGGCATTATCGCAGGTGGGAAAAATAGAGAAATTATTTTATTAAGAAAACTAATTAAAGAATTGGAGAGCAAAGATGAAGATTAGATTATACTTTTTAAGATTGTTTTTATTAAGCTTGTGGACAACAGAAGAGGGTTTTTTCCCTGTAGTAGAAAGATTTAATGAAATGATAGATTACAGAAGGGATATTAAAAATAAAATAAAATGGAAAATTCCAGAACTTTGAGGTATAAAAAATGAATGAGAAGATATTAATGCCAAGAGAACCAGCTACATTTATGGGAATACATTATTGCCCAAAACATAAAACAAAAACTAAATGGATGGATAGAACTTATAATCCATATTGTGCTGATTGCCTAAAAGAAAATGTGACAAAGGGGTTTATTGCTACAGGCGATGAATTAAGGCTAATGGAATCAGTTGTTGTTCTTTATCTAAGAGAACATATTACCTATGATGAAAAAGAAAGAATACTAGAATCATTAAATAAAGATTATGAAGAAAGGTTAAAGCAAAGTGAAAAGTAACATTATAGAGATAAACTATTTAGATTCAAATGGGTTTATTAAATCCTTTACAGTTGGAACAGAAAAAGACGTAAAACAAATAACAAGCATTAGATTAAATTATAAGAAACATAAGGTGGGTAGTATTGATTGATATAATATATTCAATAAAATTACCAAGCACAGTATGGGAGTTTATATTTATAGCACTAGCTTTTATCTTTGGGTATGTGGTAAGGGATTTGTTTGCAGTAGTAAAAGATTAGTTGGAAAATCTGACAGACCCCAGAGGTTTGAAAAAGTTTTCTAAAGGATTTTTTCCACCTTTCGTTTTTAATCGAGGGATAGAAAACGCATCACGAATCAAAACAATACGAAACACCCATGAATAAAGGGCTGTAGACTATATTATAATAATACTATATACTATATTATACTATATTATAGTATTATCCATTAGAAAAATAAAAGAGAAGGGCAACTAATAGCAAAAGCCCTAAAGGTAAGAGTATATCAATCATTAGCAGTTTTTGGTAAGCTTATACCAAAAAATAGTAACATATTATTAATATAGTATTACTATTACTTTCCAATTTCAAACAAATCACAAAACTTTTAAAGAAAGTAAGCTAGAGGAATAATGTAAATGGAAATTAAACAAAAGACACAGGTCGGATTAACATTTAGTAATTACAACAATGCATTTAATTATTACTTTAATCAATATAAAGACCTATGCATCAATATAACTAATGACGATAATATCATTTCCGTTAATAGCAGGATACTTTCTTTTATATCTGATTTTGAATATTCAGTAGCAAGTGTTTCTAGCAGAAAGAGATTTAGAGAAGAAGCTATAGAATTATTAAACGACGTAAGGTTTAGTAGAGAGATAAGGGATTTAGAACAAAGAAGAGGTAGTAACTTCACAGCGCAGGTAGACTATATGAAAAACTACTATGTGTATTTCATAAAACACCTAAATCTATTATCAGAGTTTGTAGAAGAGCTAAGGCATACATTTATGCCTAACACATCAATCCAAAAGAAATTAATCAAGTACGCAAATAACCAGCCATTCTTTGATACACTAACGCAGTTTAAGAAGCTAGTAACTGACAGCATAGGTACTTTTGATATACTAAACTTTAAGAAGTCATTTAATACATTACTGATATTCTATAATGCATATAGTCAATACATCAATGAGAAAACTAAAGTGATAGTAGATAAGTCTATGAGTTTGATATTATCTATATATCTTAATCCAGAGATACTAAATATATTAAAGAAGAAGCCAAACTTTAGCAGGGATGATATAGAAACTCTAAAGAATACGTCAGCAGTAATACTACAATCATTATTATTTATACTAAGTCAAATTAATATAAGCCACAGCAACTTTGATTTAATACCAAAGATAGAGAGGAAGTTATACCAAGATATGACGTTAATATAGTAAAATGATAGTAAGGGATATAATAAGGCAAATAAATGGACTAGAAGCAAAGAAAACGCAACTAGACAAGATGATAGAGCTATACGAGAAGGCAGGTAAGGTAACTAAATCTATGAATCAGTTGGTAGTAGATACCGATACAGTATTATCTAAGATAGATGATAGATTAGACTATTTGTATAGCATAGATGTAGAAGTGTTACATGATAATGAAAGAAACAAGAAGGTGGTTGATTTATGAAGGATACATTTAAAATAGGGTTAATGGTGGGCATGATGTTAGTGTTAGTGTTAGTAGGTTATGCAATAGGATTTAATAAAGGAGTATTAGAATCTGGAAAAATAACTTTACCAGCATTAGAGAGTATGAAAGATGAAGTAGTAAACCTAACAGAGAGATATTATGATTGCAGGGATGATGTAGCAGAGTATAAATATGCTAATGAGTATTGGCAACATAGGTATGAAGATTTATTAGCGAGTAGCTAAGATGGGAAGGATTAAAATAAAATGTCCTAATTGTAGAAAGTCAAATAAGTTTCCAACAAAAGCATGTAATTTTTGTGGGTGTTTATTTGAAACTGATATGGGAAGGATTAAAATATAAGGTGTAGAATAATGAAAACAGAACAATATATAAACATTCTAAAGGGATGGTTAGCTTTAATGATTCCAAGTGCAGTATTTTTAATATACTTTCCTTTTGTTGTGGTTTACTGGTGGTCTTTACATGATAATATATATGCACAGGTAAGTACAGTAGTATTAATTGGTATATTAATATTATGTTATCACAGTATGAAGTCAATAGTAGGTTATCACAAAATAATACATAGGAGAATAAAGTAGGTGTAAAAAATGACAGGAAGCGAGATTAGGATATTAATTATAGGAATTGGGATTGGTATAAATATATGTGTTTGGTTATTTGTATTGTGTATGTATAATTTAGAATATATAGTAGAGAAAAAAAGAAGAGAGAACGATGCACTATGAAGAAATACAAAAATAAATACTATAATGATATAAACCACAAGCAGTATAGTGATTTAAAACTAATTACTATAAGGATTGCTAGTAATAAAGTTATATCAACTTACTATAACAAATTAATTGAAACTATAAATGCAATTCCACTAGGTGGTAAGGTTGTCGATATAGGAACAGCGCAGGGAGTTACACTAAATTTTATACATAACATTAGACCAGATTTAGATTTATATGGTATTGATATGTCAGATGTAAAGGATATGTTGCCAGATTATGTGAAGTTTATACAGGCAGATATAATAAGTGATAAAATAGATGAAAAGGATTTTGACTTAATAATTTCAAGGCATCTTATAGAACATCTTAATATTTCAGATTTACCTATTTTCTTTGACAAGTGTTATTCTATGTTAAATAAAAATGGAAAATGCTTTATTTTAGCACCAGCATTATCTAATAGGTTTTATGACGACCCAACACATATTAGACCATTTAACAAGAAATCACTAAAAAGATTATTCACAATATCAAACTTTAATAATATAGAATCGTTTAATTGTTATGCGTTTAATATACCAAAAGGGATGAAGTTTGCTTTTGCTATTGGTGTAAAATGAATAAGATAATTAAGAAGTTAGCAGAGATAAGAGTAAAGTATGCTTATGCTACATCAATGTTTAATATGTTTGGTATGCCCATAGTGGTAATGAAAACAATACAAGATTTATTAAGAAGCATGAATATAAATATACACTTTTTAGTTTTATTTGGAATTATTGTTATTGGTTTAATAGTTGCTGGATTTATATTAGATGAAATAGGGTTTTATGAAGCAGAGATAACTTTTCAAGGAGAAAGGAATGGAGTTTTAAAAAATATCAAGGATGATATAAAAACAAAACAAGATGCAACAAAATAATACATAGGAGAATTAAGAATGGGAATATTTAATATATTTAATAAGAAGGACAAACCAAAAGAACTTACCGACGAGGAAAAGTTATATAAGGAGTTTCCAATAATAAAGACTTTAAATTCAAGGCAAAGAAGAAAGCTATTGAAGAAAGTAAATAAAAAGATGGGGAAGAATAAAAAATGAGTAAGTACGCATTTGAGGGATTAGAGAACTATTTTATATCAAAGTATGGTAAGTTTAGAGCAGGATGGCTAGTAGGTGGTTCAGCAGTAGGATTTACAATACTAGCAATAGTAATGTTCAAGCCAATACTATGGATTTCAATACTAGCAGGGTTTATAGCTATAAATAATATATATAGAGGAATAGCTGGAAAATGAATAAATTAGATAAGATAATCCTAATGGTAAGTTTGGGATTAGTTATAGGTGGAGTATTTGTAGGCTTACTAGCACTAGCAGAGTTATCTGATAACAAAGAGTGTTACCAGACTGATTTTGAATTAACACATATAGAAATTATAGATATTAAAGAATTATCAGACGAGGTAATACCATTAGAGGTTATAGATAATCCTAATAATGATTATGTAATTCCACAAGGAGAGCAGTACCACGTACATGCTTATAAGATACATGGAACAGAAAATGGAACCAATGTAACTAGAAAGGTAATAGAATCTTTAGGTATTGATAAGATAAGAGAGTTATTTCCAAAGGGGCAGTATATAGCTAACTATTGCCCAGAAGTTTCACAGGATTTAGAGATAGAATACAATCTAAGGGGTTTGATGCATGGCAATAAAATTAATAAGTGGATATTTAAATGAGTTACAAAAGCAATTAAAAGAAGTTGAAAAGCTAGAGGATAGCGAGAGTGAAAAGAATTTAGATGAAGGCACAGTAAATAATATATTAAACATATTAGGCGATTCTGGATTTAAGAAGTTATGTGAAAGATGCAAAGATATAAAGTATTATAATAATCTTACCTATAGCGATTTAAACGAAATGGCAGATATATTATTTAATGTATCTAGTGCTATAAACCAAACTAAAGAAGCTTTTGATATAAACGTATTCCTAAAAGATGGATATGTATTATCTAAGGAGAAAATAGAAAAGCAATTTAGAAACAATAAAGCAGAAAGAAGGAATCCTAACTTTAATATAGATAGGCTAATAGATTTATACAAGAATCCACCAAAGACACTTAAAACATATTATAATGAAGATGTTATACTAATAGATTCATATGTTTATAGAAAGTATCTAACGGCTATTATTCAAATGGTATTAGATGATATGGATTTGTTATTATGTTTCGTAGGTGGAGAAGGTACAGGTAAATCTACAAAGGTTTCGCAAGATATGTATCTAGTGTATTGGACTTTAAAGGAATTAGGGCTAATAGATTATGATTTTGATATTAATGAGATATTTGTTAATTCACTAAAGAAGTTTTCAGAACTAGAAGATAAATACTTTGGTAAAAGGTTTAGACTATTAGGATTAGATGAAGGTAATGAGTTGAATAGAAATAATTG
>Ga0233414_10000503_pt1 | contig 16034 bp, 17 predicted proteins | sample Na_anoxic_10_MG_FD_189020 | JGI IMG/M metagenome (GOLD analysis project Ga0233414, IMG submission 189020) | Seawater microbial communities from Saanich Inlet, British Columbia, Canada - Na_anoxic_10_MG | ecosystem: Environmental > Aquatic > Marine > Inlet | place: Canada: British Columbia... | reverse complement strand
TGGTTATCTTTGGAGTCATACTCACGCTTACACCAGTAGCCCCCGCTGTCCTCGTAGTAAGTCTCACTACCATTGGAATCTTTAATTTCGACAGGGAAGGTGAATGCAATCCCCAGTTCTTTGTATGTGTCGCTTAGTTTTTTCATAATACTTACAGTATGTGTTGATTGGTCAAGATGTCAAGTCTATCGCAAAGTTTTTTCGGTGTTACGCTACCACTAGGTGAGCAGGGGTGCAGCAGCTGTCGTCTACCAGCTCGTCGCCGAACCAGATCGCCCACTCGTCGCAAGGATTAGCGAAAGCGTAAGCGGCGGCGAGACCCTCACGGCATTTGGGGAAGTCGCGAACCTGCTCGCGCATTTCGCCTGTGCTAGAGAATTCGACTGTGGTGACTGTGTATGTGTTATTTTTAATCATACCTACAGTATAGGTGGCTGAGTCGGGATGTCAAGCTTATCGCAATCTTTTTTTGTTTTTTTTGCACTTTTATTAGATGTGTCGTAAGTACCTGAGTATCAAGGACTTACGCGGCCAGGCCCGCCCCGCGCGCGTAAGTCGTTGGTATTCAACGACTTAGGTAACTCAGTTAGCGATGTGCCATGTCGCCTGCTGCTGAGCCTGTGCCTCATCGTCTAACCGTAAGCCCGTTAGGACTGCGATGGTCATGATGAGGGCGACCATAACGATTGCGAGTATATCGAATAATTTCATAATGTCTAACGGTTATTTGGTTTGTTCGAGAGGAAGACGCTCCACACCCTCACGCTCTAAGCATGAGTCGATGAAGTCAGCCCATTCGTAATCTTGACGGTCGAGGGCATCCCAGTATTGGCGCGAGAGGTCTTGTAGTTTTTCGTTTTTCATTATGCTTACAGTATAGGTTGAGAGAGGTGGAAGTCAAGCTTATCGCAAAGTTTTTTTAGTTATATTTACAGAAAAGCATTGTATAGCAATCGCCGCGAACGTCGATGTTATTGACGTGCTTAAAGCCTTGAGCAAGTAGCTCATCTTTTTGACGTAAGACTTCGTCGGTTAGAATTGATGAAACTTTGATTTGTTTTGTGATTTCCATAGTGTGTAAAGGTTAGAGGTTAGAGGTTAGACTACGCGATGTTATCGAGGCGGTTAAGAGACACTTCAATCTCGCCTCCATCGTCATCGCGAACGATGGCGAAGCCGTTGAGTGAATCGATCTGTAAGATCTCAACCCATTGAGCGTTGTCGAGTGTAGCGGATGTAGGTGTGTTATTTGTTATCATGTTATACAGTATGGTTATTTTTGTGCGATTGTCAAGGTATTCTGAAAGTTTTTTTCCATTATCTCAACTTTTTTTACGCCGAAGATTAAGGCGAGGCGGCTAGGTGTTTCGCCAAGGTTGCGGTTGTGCGTGTAGCTGCACTGAGTGAGGTGGTCGATTGCGTCGGCGATTAGTTTTTCTGTGTTCTTCATTATGCTTACAGTATAGTGGCACTAGATCCCGAGTCAACCCCTAATCGAAAAAAAAATAAAATATTTTTCTAGGATACCCCCCACCCATTGTCAAAAAACGTGACCTAAGAAAACACAGAGAAGGCGGGGGGGAGAGTTTCTTCAATCTCCCAACACATTTTCACGATTGGAAACAACGGCGGAGCGTCCGCGCAAGAACGTATTATATATAATAAAAATAAAAAAAATGCCAGCCTTTATTTCAAAACAGGCGTCCTTCTTTCTTGCGGGCAAATAAAAAAAATAAAAAAAATCACAACCCCTTTTTCTCAAACCTTAATGTCACGTCTCCGAGAATACTATAATACTTATCTTCGACCCTATTACTCTTAGACATATTTTCCCTAGCGCCAAGATGCTGCAGGTTCCAAGGGACGTGCAAACCGCAAAAGTACGGATGAATCAAAGGAAAGATGTGGTCAACGTGATTATCTTGGGCGCGGGCATACATATTTTTAATTTGGCTCTTATAGTAATCAGAAAGAAGGATGTTCTTGGTTCTTCCTCTCCTTAACTGAGCTTTCGCAATGTAATACGCCTTTTCCTTGTTGTAGTGTTTGCGATTTGACCTGTTGGCCCTCAATCTTTGTTCGCGCAACCACTCACGAGAGACCCACCTTTCCCTTTCACCTCTATATTTATAAAAAACTAAAGATTTATCGGGGTGTGGATCTCCCATTCTATATCTCATAAAACTTTAAGGCGCGAAAACCCTGAGTTGAGACTGCTCAAGACAATATCCTTTACCATGACCCAGATCTGCCAAATTCTCATCTTTGATTAACTCTTTCTTAAAAGCCCAACCTGGGAATGAAATTTCGCTTCCATCTACAATAGCTAAGATATAAATGTCCACATCGTTATTTACTTTTGTTGTGGCTAAAAGTCTTCCTTTTTTGTATTTTGTAGACTTGATGTCGTATCTATAACCCTTGTAGACTCCGTCTTCACTTCCACTCCTTGGGGTCAAGCCCAAATCAGGAAAAACATTAAAAAGTTTGGCAAATGCGTATTCGGCCATCATGCCCAAAACATCAGCCTCGCTTCCGTCTTGGTCGCCAATCTTCGCATCCTTAACGCCCGAACTTCGGGCAATAAGGGATCTCATCCTGCCAATCATCTGGCAGACGGTTATTTCATCTGGGTCTAGTTGAATTTTCATAAGCCTAACTTCTGCGCGATTTCGGTTGCCCCAAAAATAAGTTCGCCGTCATCCGTCACCAGCGTGGGTACTGTGCGAATGTTATTTTGAGCAAAAAAATTGGGATCAACATCCATATCTTTAAATTCGACCTTTACCCCAGAACTTTCGATTCTGGCTTTTAATGTTTTACATGGAGCGCACCATGTTGCTGTTGCTAGTTTCATATTTTTTAAATTGGTGGACCCACTGGGACTTGAACCCAGACTCAACGGATTATGAATCCGCTGCTTTAACCATTAAGCTATGCGTCCTATTTTGAATTTTTGTTTAAAGTGGTACTCCGAGCAGGACTTGAACCTGCGGCCCTCGGTTTAGAAAACCGATGCTCTATCCAGCTGAGCTATCGGAGCGTTTATAATAAGTAATATACGGCATTTTGAGGCTTTGTCAATAAAATAATACAAAAAAGAAGATCAAGCCTGAGATGGGTTTATTTAAAGTGTAATATTACATATAATGGCTACGAAAAAACTATCAGAATTAAACGAGTCTCTTGCTTCAGATCCTACCGATTTTGTACTGTTAATGAATACGGAGTCTCGAACTGCAAAAAAAATATCAATTGAGAATTTGATTAAAATCGACCACTCAAACGTTTTAGACAGATATAAATTTAGCAGAGATAGTATTTCAGGCTTTAACTCCTCGTCTATTCAACTCTCTACAGGAAACATGGATGGTGATCTTGTGTATTATGCACCTACAACCATAACCATTAGCGGGGCAGACGCGGCTGAAATTACTGGTCAATACGAATTTTCTGGGATAAACAATAATAACTTATATTGGCAAAACTCAAACGATCTCACAATCAGTAGAGTAGATACAGATGGGCATTGGACTATAAACAGCGGAATTAATACTTTGTATCAATTTTCGGGGCAAGAGTGTTATCCAAAATTTGGAAATATTAATTTGTTGGATGAAAGCGGCCTATCCGTTTCAAAGTCTATAAATTCGCGCCACACAAAAACAAAAGAGGGTCCAATAATTTTAAATAGCTTTTTCGGGAAAGTAGACAATTTGTTTAAGGCTACACCTTCTTTACCTATCGATTTGAAAGAGTATGCTAGTATAACTTACTCGGGTAGCCAAACCCTCCACTCGTCTGCCTCTGAAGACCCAATAGCGGCGTTTATACCAAAGACTGTTGAGTTGGGTTACGCAGACAATGCTCAGGCGCACAGCCCTCTTAGCTTTACCAGCTCTATTAATCAAAATCACCCACTTATATTTGAGTACTCTTTAAATAGTTTCGTAGTTAATAAAATAACCGAAAAAATTAGCGGAATGAAAGGGGATTGCTCTTTCCACCAAAATTTTTCAACAAATATAGCCGCAAGTGTAGCACCCACAAGAACAGGCGTAGTAGTTAATGGACCTGCCAACTTTTCTGGATTTAAACCCGTCACTCCTTCTTTCAGTCTTGATATAGATGGCAACGGGGGAGTCACTTATGAAAAAGATGTAGTTTTATTGGAAAGATATTTTTCTGGCATATCTGGGGCTGGCTTAGTGGAAGGGCTTAACCTTTCGCCAGGCATAAACTCTAGAACGGGCCATCAGGATATAGCAAACTACATCCAAAGCGGTATTGATTTGAGCGCTTTCGACATTAATGAAAATGGACAGCTTGACCAAAGTGACATTGATTTAATTAAGTTTTACGTAGTGTCTGGAGGTATTAACCCTTCAAACAGTATAGAAAAAAATACGATGACAGACAATCAGCTGAAAGAAAATTTATTAAAACTTTTTTAAAAAAATTAGATGCCAAATATATACGACACAGAAGAAGTAACACTAGATGGCCTTAGTTCTGAAGACTCCCTATTCTTATTAGACGTAAGCGACACGACCATGTCTGCTGCGGGTTCTAATAAGTTAGCGGCAACGGAAAAGGTTTCTAGTTCGGCTAACTCAATCGTAAGTAACTCAAATTTTAATATTGATTACCCTCAGACAGGTCAAGTTACAATAGAATTTTTCAAAAGAAGTCAGTTTCAACTGACGGAACCTTTAGGTGAGGATACAAGTTTTATATTAACTACTTCGAAACCTCATACTTTATCAGAAAGCCAAAGAACCCTGATTAGTGAAAATATCGATAATATTTCTTATTTAAGGGTTAGAAAAAGTGACGACAAGCAAGATTCTAAGGCTAGGTTTGTAGACCCAAAACATTTTGAATTTTCTTCATTAATACAACCCATATCTGTCATTGTTTCAAACCTATCTTCACTGCAAGCTTACCTAATTCACCTCTACTATGGAGATGGATTAAATTTCAGCGAGGCGTACGGCTTAGCAAAAAATGATATTAACGCTTTCTTTAACGATTCAGTGCCTGCTGGTTTTGATTTGTTTGATATTGAGTTGTTAATTAAAGCTGGCGAGTTCTCTGATAACAAGGCAACAAAAGGTTCCGAAACTAACGAAAGAAACGCTAATCATTACATAAACACAAATTATGATTTTTTGGTAAAGTCTGCGATGGCATCTAACCCACCTGTAGAATTGCAGCATATAGACTTTGGAGTAGATTTTGTTAATAATGAAATAGCTAGTTTGATTAAAGGTTACTCTTTAAACAATAATGTTTTTGATAATGTTTTTACCACTGCTGGTTTTCTCCGACAAGTAATAATTAATATTGGCGGCTCAGAAAATGCCGACACGATTGCTAATAATTCTGCAAAAATATCCACTGCGGCTATAAATGACGGCTCGTGGCAAATTTCAAGCCTATATTATAATCCAATCACATCTACAGGAGCAAATAACATTACGTTTTCTGAGCCATCAGAATCTAACCCTTTTGATGAAGTTGTTAGTTTTTATTCTACTTCTTTCAATGCATATGCGACAGTAACATACAAATCATCTATTTCACAAAGATCTTTGATTGTCGATCATTTTTCTGAAACCGAACTAAATCAAAAATACCACTACGAAACTGCAAACAACGAAAGAATGACTTATCTATCAGAAGATGGTAGGTTTGAATTAGTATACGCCTCTACTGGAGAATCCAGCCCAACAGTCTTAGACATAACAGAGACTTTTGAATATCCTGAAAATCTTACATATGGTTTGGGTTATTATGAGGTTACTCTTACGGGTTTGGATTACGGGACTGCTTATTCATTAGAATTTGACAATATCACCGCTCCATTCAGCAATGGCAGAAAAATTTACAAGGTTGCAAGTGATACTGATAGCGATTTAATTAACGCTTCTGGCGAATCTTTAGGTTCAGGTTTACTTGAAAAATACGAATTCACTTTGTTGACCGAAGGGGTTAATCAATCGGCGTCTTTCAAACTACAAACAACAGATTTTCTTACCACTGCTAATCCAGACAACCCTCCTTTTTCTTTTAGCAATTTTAAATCTTTAAGATCTCAAAGGTATTTAGATGGCCCAGAAGACTTAAATTGGGTTTTAAGAAGCACGGATATAAGAACAAATTTTCAAGGTAACATGTCCGCCTCTGTTTCGAATCCTGGCGGAGGTTGGAGATTCAATGTGGCAATAGCAAATACCGAAAATTTAATTTTTGATATAGAGGCAGTTAGATCGCTTAGCGATGATTGGGAGGTTTTCGAAGCTTCTGTAGTAGGGTCTTCAGAAACCATAACACGCAGTTATCTTATATCCGAGTTAGGTGGATATCAATTTTTTAGAATAAACACTTATTTTGCTGCTAATAAAAATAGATACTATTACCCAACAGATGAACAAGGGGTTAGTCCTATAGGTCTTGAAAGTGGGTGGGTGAACATTGATTCCTTGGGTCAAGAAAATACTATAATAAGGGAATTGAATGCTAAACCTTACTTAAAAAGCACAACCAAGAGTGGTTTATTTTTGGATTTCGAATTTGGTAATTTAGTTTCTGGCTCAACTTATTATGAATATATACCAGAGTATGTAAATTTTGAGGGAGATTCTAATGTTTATTTGCCAAAATTAGATTCGATTTTAACGACGACCCCAGGAGGATTTATACGAAATAATAGATATGCAATTATACACGCAGACAGCGAAACATATAATCTTTTAACAGCGTATGACATAAGCGGAGAGTCTGGTATTTCATTGCAGACGGGCAGCCATACATATTTAAATTTAACTGGTGAAGAGGTTAATTTTAGATCTTTAGACCTTGATATCTTTATACCATCAGGCACTACTCTAACAAGTGGTTCGTCCGTTAGCACAGCACTAGAAATAGGTGTGACAAACTCTTTAAATTTAACTGGTGAAGAAATTGATTTTAGATCTTTAGATATTAATCTTTCTATACCATCAGAAACTACTTTAACAATTGATCTGAATGACTACTTACTAACAGAAGCTGGTGAATCTTTATTACAGGAAAATTCATTCAAACTCCTTACGTTTATACCATAAGGAACCACTCTTACATAAAAAAAATGAGCGAAATAACCATAACAAAAAAATACTTAACGACAGAACAAAAGCAGTATCTGACCGATGTCGGTTTTAAAGCTGCTGAGGGTTTGACTGGGCCATATTACGAACTTACCCCTCATGCTGGGACATTCTCTAATCCAGTGTCTATTAGTATGCATGAATCTTTTGGACATGTTTTTAAATTTCCAGATTTTAATAATTTATCAAGTAAAGATGTAGAGATATTTTTAAACAATGAACCAATCGAGGTAGATTCTTTTAGTAATTTGGTGGGTGTTTTTAATGGCAGCTCAACAGCAGCAGCTGTAAATGGTGGCGAGCTTCCCCCTTACGAGGTCGTAGGGGCTAATTCAGATAATGATAACTATTTGGTGCAAGGACTGCAGAGTCTTGTCGGTGCTAGATTTAGGGGCGACGCAGATTTTATGCTTTTAGCAGGATTGTTTCAAGCGGCTATGGATGAAATAAGCCCAGGTGTAGAATCTGTACCATTCTTAAATACCTCAACAGTTCAAAGCATTGTAGGCAAGCCACTGGACGCCCAAACAGTTGGAATATTTTATGGTGCTGGAGGCGGAGGAGACAAAGGTTGGAATTTTAGGCGTGCAGGCTCGCCTACAAACCTGGATTCAAACTGGCCTAATAGTTTATACAGCTTGAGTATCGATATCAACAAATCTAGCTCAATATGGGAAAGCCAGCAACCAGCATACAAAACAAAAAACTTATTTTACAAAGCGGTGTTTGAAAGCCTTGGCTACAACAGAGACGTTATCCAAAGTCATTTTTTTGGAGCTAACAGTAGTGATTTTAGCAAAGGAACTCAATTGCCGTTACTCGGAGGAGGGGAAAGAGACTTTTGTAAAAATGCGGGAGTTTTAGCAAAATATAGAGAATTTTCCTGTATTGACGATGTCGCAGGCGCGCCTATGTCTTTATCTAAACCCTGGTTTTTTGCCGCTGGATATGATAAGGATTCTATCAATCAAACAGCTTTTGATTTTTATTTCGCCGAAGAAATTGTTGGCGGACCACTAAATGAGCCAGTCCCTCACCCAGCTTTACATAGAGAAGTACTTTCTTATAATGATAAGAATGGGCTAGATGAATTTCACTACGACCGTCCTGATATGTTAGAAAAAGGTTACCAAAGCCCTGGGTATATCGTAACTAAAGAAGCGATGCAGATGCTTGGCGTACAGTTCAAGACTCAAGACAAAGTAGGAAATTCTGTTTTAGATAACGGGCTTGATGATGTGCGCATTTCTCATTATCACCCTGGCAATCAAACTGTAGAAGCGAATAATTTAGAGTCAGACATTGAAGCCGATACCGAAATCAGATCTTTTACTAAGGAAAAATACCTTATCAACCCTGTGATTTCGACCGATACAGTTTCAAAACATATAATGTATTCAGCTAATCGCGTTTTGCCTTACAACCAAGAAGACAAATCAGTGAAGCAGGCGTTAAGGTATTTTGGTTTTGTCCCTTATGGAACTGTAGATGTTGTTGGTTCTAGTTTAGGGTTTTTAGGTAAGAGGGCTATTGTAGTAGAGGATGGCGAGGTCAAGAACGAATTAAAAAGTATATATAATGGCCTTCCGAATGCAAACTGTAATTTTTACATAAGCGCTAACAGAGCATGGGATCACCAAGATCTAGGTTTAGTAGCGCTTGGTGAAGCGAACGATGCTTTAGCTAAGCTTTTCAATGCTGAAGCCGTACAAGTTAAATTATGCATAGGCAATGACCCTGTTGACTCAGAAATAGAACAAGATACAACGAGAGATGGTATCTCTGAAAATCGTCGGTTCATACTAGTTCGCAAAGACCGTAGTTAAAAAACAAACCATAATATAAAAATGAGTAATTATCCAACCGAACAATTTGTTTTTAAAGTACCCAAAGGGGATTACCCTGGTAGAGGGTTCATCTTACCACTAAAATCCGAGCATCGTGCTTCCTGGGTACGGATAAGATATATTACTGGAGGAGGCGGCGTTTACGACGTATCCAACACGGTGCGTGTTATAGGGGGATCTGTTAATGTGGAAAGAAGACATCTTATTCCAAGTCTTGATTTGGGCAGCCCATTTCAAAATAATTTTGATCCAGCAGAACTTGACCAGCCAGCAGACGATTGGGAAGTCGTTTTTGAGGCTACCCCGTTTGAACTAGAAATAGAAAGTTTTGGTAATTTAAAATTATATTTTCCCAACAACACAAAAAGACTCAGGTCCTTGGTAAGGCAGATAGTGGGAGCGTTTTGGGATGGTATTGGCGCTTCTATATCTAAAGAACATAGGATTTATTTTATTGATATAGACGAGACTGCTGAAAATTTCGATCAACGCATTGGTAAATTGCACCAAGCGAGTCTTGTGGGCGATGTTAAAAGGCTTGAAGGTGGAGCTGTTAATGGCTTTGTGTTACCCGATGACGTTCGGATGACTGTCAGAGCAATAGAGAACTATGATGCAGAAGAAAACTTGGAACAAATCGCGCCGCGACATATATATAACTTGGATTTTGGGATTGTAAGTACTAGTTCGTCCATGCCAGATGTTAGTTTTGCCTACATAAGGGAAGATAGACCCGATTCTATTTACCATGAATTATTTCATGCGTTGCATTGTGGTCCTGAAGACTTTGACTCAAATCTTTGGGGTTCTGATAGCATTAATTCTTATAATGAAGGCAAGGCCCTAGAACAATATAAGCGTTGGGCGGGAAACCCTGAATTAACATCGATACCATCACATTTGGGCCACCCGTTACCCGCAAATATAGGTCAAAACGAACCCGCTGGAGCGTGTCCTTTTGTATTTATTGGTGAAACTCCTTGTCCGCTTCCATATGGGGCATTATCTTATGGGGATGGTATTGCGCATTCGAGTCTGGAGGCCGCCGTGTTAGAGGAGCAAGGGGGAAGACTGGGCAACGGTAAGCTTGAACAGTTTGCGCCAGAAGCGGGCGAATATTTTAAAAACTGGCTATGTAATAATGTTTTTAGTGAATTCCCATCTGATTATTTGAACGGCGTGTGGCCTGGTAGGCGCATAGTAACAACAGACACCAAACAAGAGTTTGCCAAAGCAAAACAAACAAAGTCTTATTTTTTATCTAGACTAATGCAATGGGGTTTTTTCGAGCGAGTTCAAAGAATGTATGAGGCTGGAGCTATGCAGCCAATAACTGGTCCAATGTCGGTTGGGAGTTTTTACTCAGCTTTTGAGTCGTTTTATAGAGAAGAATACGATTTACCATATTCAGACAAAAATTCTTTAGAACAAACACTAGGCGATGTGATAATATTCAAGGGTGATTCCCTTGACCCTTCTCGTTCCGATGATACCGCGCCAAATAGTGGCGCGGCAACATCAAGCAATTTTCACGGTCATAACTCAAAAGAAGTATTGGGATATGCTGGATTTCGTACTGTAGAAGATATTGTAACTGTCATGAATGGAGAGATTTTGAAAAAGGTAGAAACGCGTCTGCGCACTCCATATTTAAAAAGCGCTGACCCTAGAAAAGAAACCCTTATAGTTTCAGCATTAAATTGCGAAGATCATGACGCTTTATACGGAAATACAAAGGATGATATTATTAGATCTTATTTCGGCGGCAGAAAAAGGCGCCAAAAAATTGAGGTGCCAAACGCTGATCCATCGCTACCTTCTTCGTGCGAAGATTACTATATAATTATAGACGACAAACCAAGCGAAGCATTTGCAAGTTACACATTTACAAGCAAATTTGATAACAGCCAAGCACCTCTAATAATCATATAAATTTAAAAAATGAGTAACGACCGCCTAACAGATAACGTAATTAAATCTTATTTCGGCGGCAGAAAACACGCTCATAAAATTGAGATGCCAAACACTGATCCATCGCTACCTTTTTCGTGTAAAGAATACTATATAATTATTGACGATGCTCCTAGCAAGAGTTTTTCATCTTATACGATACAGGATAGGTTCGAAAGTCTTGATGATCCGATATTAATAATTTAAATTTTAAAAAATGACAACAGACAACACTCAATACTTATCAGATGATGAAGGGCTAATCTTAAGCGAAGATGGTAGCCAAATGTTCTTCGGTCTTATGGAAGATGTTGGTGCAGAAAATATACATCTTTTACGTCATGACATACATTACTCTAGAAACATTCAAGAATTTAATTCTGGAAATTTCGTAGAAAGAATGGTTAATCTATGGCCTGTTTATCCAACAGGCACTTCTCAAAATTATCACATGTACATATATGCGATGCAGGAGTACAATAGAAAGCTTGATGGTTTTGGTGGGCAAATAATAGAGCCAGTTGACGCTGGTTTTAGACCTATAGATTTTGCAGCATTCTTTGGTGGGTCACCAACTCCTGGGCTGGATGACTACCTACTAACAGAAGCTGGTGGTTTTTTATTACAGGAAAATTCATTCAAACTAGTACTAGAGCAAGACGAGATTTTTTGAAAATAGGTCTATCCAATGTAGTATAAAACATGTGGAAATTCAGAATTAAAGAAAAAGTAACCGTAACAGGTAGTTCAACATTTTTTGTACAGAAAAGATTTTTTCTGTTGTTTTGGCGGGACTTTAAACACCCAATGATCAACAAAGGAGGTTACGCTTCAAAGGGTATTGTCGTTACCAAACTAAAGGGGATTAATCTTTTAAAAATTAAAAAAACAAAATACCACAAGATTACCGACTAACCTCTTCCCAGTCTAAAGACCCAAAAACATCTGCGCCAGCTATACTGCCAGCACATACGAGTGCTATTTCAAAGCGCTCATTGGTAAAAGAATCTCTTTCTAGTTGAAACTTGAATAAAGCTTCTTTCAAGATATCGACTGGCACTGACCCCTGGGCAGAGCCTTGTACATAACCAGCGGCTAGAACTCTTCCTCCAGAAATAGTTTCTGCATCAAGCTTATATTCAACAGAGCTTTTAGGCCCAGCTGAAATCCAAGTTCCTGATCCACCAGCAGTGATTCCAGAAGCAATTACCTCCCATCTGAAATTGGTGTTGTTGTTTACCCCCAATAACGAAAGAGCCGTTAAGATAACTACGGCGTCCGTTCTAGCTGTTTTAAGCCTAATAGTTACTACTGGCGCTCTATTCCCAGCAGCACCAAGGTCTTTTGGAAGAGTTATCGGCGTGCCTATGGCTTGCTGTAGGCCAGCTAATTCATAGCCACCTTCAGAAATAACAGTGGAGCATATTTGTTTTAAAGTGCTATTGCCAGAAGTGTCGGTCTTATTCGTTATTTCGTACCTAAGTGGCAAAGATGCTGTAGTGACGTAAGTTCTATCAAGTAAATTAGCGTGATGGAACTTATGGCAAATAATGAATTGGCCGTTAATAACAAAACCCATTCTCACTGTCCCAACGCCAAGCCACTCTATGTCAGACCATAGTATTTGCCCTTTGGACAAATCCAAGGTAATTCCAGATTTTCCAGTTCCATCTAGTTTATCCACACTCCAATCTTCTTGGGGTATTATATTTTCTTCGACACCTCCTAAAGTAGAATGTCTTTCGACTAAACTGATATCAAAATCATCCTTTTGTACATAAAACCCATTATCGTCTCCGAAATACCCAACCCTTTGTCGTAAGCCTTCTTTAGCTGGACTCATTACAAGTGTAGCCATAACCAATAAACTTTTTCCTGGTTGGTATGAGAAAATTTTCGTAGTCTCTCTAAGTACTTGGGAACCAGAGGTGCTATCTACATTCAGATCCATGAGACCTTGATTTAGATTAAAAACCCCAGAACTATTTGGGCCAGAGTGAAATTCAGACCATAAATCGTTGTCGCTGTATCTATGGCTAGAATCGAAAAGAGTTAAAGGCTCAGACACTCTTAATCTATTGAATGCATCTATATTCGCCTGCCCAGCTTTGTTAGCGAGGGAAAAGTCTTGCTCCTCCTGCGGTCTATACTTGCCAATGTCCCTATCTAGTAAAAAAGGTATTTGCCCATTTTGGTGGGACAGCTGATAGATATTATCAAATTCATATTCGTCTGCCATGTTATATATTACACTGAAAAAGCGTTAGTTAAACTAAAATATATTTTCCCTTGACAATTACATATATGTATGTAGTATGCGTTATATGGTAATCGAAGAGATACAACACTTGTTAGACGATGAAGCTATTATACTTGATGGTCTGGATGAAGCGGTAATGGGACATAGCCAAGATGGGCTGTTAATTTATAATTATGAATTAATGCTTGATCTTTTTATGAAACAAAATGAATGGACACAGTCTGAAGCTGAAGAATGGATTGACTTCAATGTTTTGGGGCTTCTGAATAATGGTTTAGGTTTTGTTGTTTGTTTTTAAATTTTTTTTTTGCGAAGTAGCTCAGCGGTAGAGCAGGTGACTGTTAATCACTTGGTCGTAGGTTCGATCCCTACCTTCGCAGCCATTTTAAGCATCCTTAGCTCAATCGGTAGAGCAGTTGACTTTTAATCAATTGGTTCTGGGTTCAAGTCCCAGAGGGTGTACCATTTTAAGCTTGGTAAGTATAGAAGTTTAGGTTACTGAATTTTAATTCATCGACGACAGTGTAGCTATTCCCCTGTCCGTCTTCGCCAGCAAGGGACGCGTTTCCTGTGACGCTAGTTGAGTCACTTGTGAGGGTAACCGTGTAGCTAGGCCAGTCGGGTATTGGGAAAGGATTGTTGTAGTTAATGAAGGTAGCAACTAAGGGTATTCCCTCGATTACGACGTATTTTACCAAGCAAAAATCGGTCGAAGGATCACCAGCAGCAAGGCTAGACATATTTAGCTGCCATTCGTCTCCGTAAATTTGCCCACCTCCGCTAGCAAAACGCTGCACTCCGTAACCCACAAAATTATCTTCGTTCGTAGTATCTCCATTATACATCCTTATGATACTTGAATACTGAAGGGAGCAGGAATAATCATTATAACTCTCGTCCGCTCTATACATTGATTTAAATATCGACCCCGACCTGTAGCTAGCCCTCTCCTTGGGTTCTTGGTTTTCTTTTACAATACCGCCCCCCAAGTTTGTCCATCTGATTGAAGTTCCATCTTCTTCATAAGTTAAAGGGCTGTTGTCTACCGCAGTGGAACCATCAATTTCCACCGTTACGCTGTAATCATTCACTGTTGATCGAGAATCAACTTCTTCTCCGTCGAGGGTTATTCCATTCAGGTTCCAAAACAATTTTATTGCATTATTCAACGACAAGTCAATGCCTGCATCCGAGGGATCTCCCGCAGCACTGTCGTCCTTATTGAAGTTACCAAGTGTCACCCAGTGGGTCAGTCCCGAAACGTTAAACTTCTCTGGGCAAAAGGTAAACCCGTTCCCCGCTCCTAATGCTTTAAATTTTTGTGCTATTGGCATAATGTTTTAAGTTTGTGGGTAAGTGTAGAACTCAAATCCAGTGATGGTCGAGACTGAAGATGCGTTGCTAGTGGCGCATGAGGCCGTTAAGTTAGCTGCATCTACTGATGCCGTATAGAACCCTGGAATGGCGGCGAGCGTAGTTGCCGTCGCATTGCAAACGTAACTTACCCCCCCAATTGTGATATACGCATAGTCATCGAGTCTGTCGGTTGACGGAGTTGATATATCCCCATAACCGCCAAGAAAGACTCTTGCCTTTACGCCACTAAAGTTAAGAGCGTCAGCGCAAAATGATTGCGAAGGAAATCGCACTCGTCCACCATATCCGATAAATTCGTCGCCAAGATACATTCTAACGACTCCCTCTTTAACTGCGATTGTATTATTGTTATTATCTAATCGATTTCGGCTAAATATATCGACTTTGGAAACCCTATTAATTGGAGTTAGTTCGTCGCTCGCTTGATCGCTAAATGTTTCAACAACTGTGACATCTGTTAAGTCTCGTCCAGCTGGAACAGCTACTATCGTTGCATTCATCTTATGCAGATTCCAGAACACCTTCATCCCCAAAGTTAGCGAATCGGCAATCTGTTGCTCAGTTGGGGAACCACCGCTGTTTTTGTTAAAGCCACTAAATGTAGTCCAATAATCATAATTAGATACGTCTACTTTATCCAGGCAATGCGGAAATCCGTTGCCCGCTCCTAATGCTTTAAATTTTTGTGCTATTGGCATAATGTTTTATTCTGGGTAAGTGTAGAAGTCGATTGAATCAAGCGATGCAGTGGCGGTGGCGGTCCAAGCAGAATTTACACAAGTTGCTGATAGTTCAGATAAATTAACAGTTCCCGCAACATGAACATTTGGCCTGTTTTTAGCTTCAAGGTATGCAAATAATTCCATTCCCTCAAATGTAACATAACCAGCATCAAAGTTATCGTTTGACGTATTATCTGGAGTGTAACCATAACCTCCAGCGTATACGCCAGCATTTAATTGAGTATTTCCGCCAGCCTCAGCCTCTATTGCCCCGCGTGATTGAAATCTAGTTTCTACATATCCTAGACCATACCCCACGAAAGTCGCCCCATCATACATTGCAACAATGCTAGTCACGCCCATACGGGCGCTTTCTTCTGCGTTGTAGACGGAATATTCATAGGTTTTGATAATCGGATCAGCATAATAGGGGATGCAGGTTCTTTTTACTGGAACCGCTGGTCCAAACTCTATAACTACTGGGTCGTCGGGATTTATGCTACTGTCCGTTACAATATAGTTTACTTTGACAGTTGATATGCTTCCAGATCGGGACGTGCCAGTTGTAGTGGCATCGCAGGTCAAGGAATCTGCGTTCCAATGAAATTTCATTGCCAGCCGAAGGGATTCAGCAATAAGTTCTGGGGATGGTGTCGGATTATCTTTATTTACTCCGCTAAGTGTTGTCCAGTAATCGTAACCAGAAACATCCCTCTTAGATGGACAA
>Ga0233414_10000499_pt1 | contig 16120 bp, 16 predicted proteins | sample Na_anoxic_10_MG_FD_189020 | JGI IMG/M metagenome (GOLD analysis project Ga0233414, IMG submission 189020) | Seawater microbial communities from Saanich Inlet, British Columbia, Canada - Na_anoxic_10_MG | ecosystem: Environmental > Aquatic > Marine > Inlet | place: Canada: British Columbia... | reverse complement strand
GTTTTTAACAATAACGGATTTGTTATCCACGTCTTCTTCCACAACACCCATAAATGAGACTTTTTTAGGTTTTCTTAATATTTTTTCGAATTCTTCTATTAGTTCTGCCGTTTCCATTAGATAAAAATTTTTGCTTCTATTTGATTGTATGTCTTCTATTTTAGTTCTTAATTCTTTTGTGGCATTTTGTAACATTTTTAGTGTACTGTGAAGATGATGAGGTTGAGCAATCAATTGTTCTAAAGTAATAATTTGATCTTTGTAAGATTCGATATTTTCTTCTTCTTGCTCAAACATAGATAACATTTTTTCGTGTAAATACAAAATGTCTACCTCATTCTTCGCCATTTTGTATTATGCTCTCTTATTTAAATCACGGTTTTAATTTTTGGTGGTATTTTTAACAATTTCTCTAGATCTGTATTTGGTAAATTTTTTTTAAATTTTTTCTTGAGCCTAATAAAACACAATGGCATCTATATGTACTTCTAATCTTACCTCAGGTTTCATCGATCTTGCTACGTACGACGAGCAGGAGAAATATATGTATGGTGGTCGCCACGCGACCGCTTACTTTGTTCGCGAGACACGCAAGTCAACTTGGTTTACCCAAGTTCCTGTTGTCTTGAGCAAATGCAGTGGCTCCCCTGCTTTTGGTCAAGAGTGGTCGGTTCAGATCTCCCGTGCTGGTGATTACTTGCTTCAGACGTGGCTCCGTGTTGAGCTTCCAGAAGTGTGTGTTACTTCATCCACCAAACTTGGCGCCAACAGCGACGGCTCCTCTGCGAACCAAATCGCATGTGTTGGTATTCGTTGGACTCGTAATTTGGGCCACGCCCTTATCCGCGAGTGCTGCTTGACTTTCAATGATCTTGTAGCCGCTCGTTTCGATAACTACCATTTGGACTTCTGGTCTGCTTTCACCACCCCTGCTTCCAAGCAAAACGGTTACGATAACATGATCGGTAACATCGGTCAGCTTGCTGGTCTTGGTGATGTGCACGTTCTTCCAGCGTCTGTGTTGAACGTTCCTTTACCTTTCTTCTACACTCGTGACAGTGGTGTCGCTCTCCCAACAGCTGCCTTGCCATACAACGATATGCGCATCCAGTTCCAGTTCCGTAATCTTGGTGAATTGTTGATCGCTGATTTTTGTCAGTTGCCAGTCTACGCCGCTGGTACCACCAACACCGCACCAAATGGTGACGCTTACGGTTCCCAAAAGAGTATTTGCCTCGACCAGTCCACCATTGGTTCCTTGCCAAATCCTTTCGGTGAAACGCCGCTCGCTTACTTCGCTCCTCGTCCTTCTGGACAGGGCGCTGCGTCCAGTGGTGGAATATCAAATTACCAAGTTGGTACGGTTGGTAAAGACACCGCTTTCCAACAGTGGAAGTTCTGCAGTGGCGCAGCTCCTCAGCTTGGCTCTGTCTGTGTGTGGGCTAACTACGCTATCGTTTCCAACGATGAACGTAAGCGCATGGCATGTGCTCCTCGTGATATTCTTATCGAGCAGGTACAGACCGCGCCTCCGTGTGGTTTCAACCCAAAGAATGTCAACACTCCAGAGCAGTACGACATCCGCTTCTCACACGCCATCAAGGTTCTTTTCTTCGCTGTGCGTAACAAGACCTTGAACTGTGAGCATGCTAACTACACCACCTCTCCTTCGTTCCCGATCCTTAACTGCATCAACGGAGCTAAGAGTGGTACCCTCGTGACAACCGCTCGTTCTTACGATCCGGTCGCAGCTGCTTCCTTGCTCTACGAGAACACCTACCGTCTTGCTAACATGGGTTCGGACTTCTACTCCCTTGTTGAGCCTTACTACAAGGCCCCAACCATCCCAGACAAGACCGGTTACCACATGTACTCGTACTCCCTGGACTTCTTCAACTTGGACCCAATGGGATCTACCAACTACGGTAAGTTGACCAATGTTTCCCTGTATGTCAACCCATCCCAGGCTGCTGTTGAGTACCACTTGGACCCTAACTGCAACAACCAGACAGGTGCTGTCACTGCCAACGCTGGTTTCGTGTACACTTCCTCGTGCTCTACACCAGTACCTGGTAATGCTGCTAATCCTGACAATCTGCAGAATAACGTCCGTTACTGCGAGAAACAGAACTACGAGTTTGTTGTCACAGCCGTGAACAACAACATTGTCCGTATTAGCGGAGGCGCCTTAGGATTCCCTGTGCTTTGATTTTCCCCCTGTTTTCAGGTTGTTATTTATCATATCATATTTCACACATGAAATATGATTTCCATTTATTGTAAATTTATTAGTTCTGTAATTTTAGGCGCATGTGAGTTTCGATGTTCTATAGCTAATCTTTTTGCTTCTTCCACTCCGTATTTTTTAACACTAAAGCTCTTCGTTTTCTTTTTACCTGTATCAAGATCCATCCATTGCGATCTCCATCTTGGTTTTTTTCCTCCTTCATAAAAAACACCCTTAAACCCCGACGTATTGTTTTTCTGGATTCTTTTATTCATAGCATTAACTCGTCCACTTCCATCTCGTAGATTACAAGTTCGATTATCTAATCCGTCTCCATTTATGTGATCTACTTGTGAGTATTCGGGGCATATCCGACGATGAAACAAACAAAATTCTTGATTGCGTCTTACACTTTTTCTGGATGCTACGTACCAACAATATTTGTCTTTGTTTTTTCTAGCAGTCCATATCCTTTCTTGTACCATAGGGAGATGCTCAATGTCGCATTTCATTATTTTGTCGTTTTGTAGCTGCACTTCTAGATAGTCTCCTACGATTCTATACATGTTTTTGGTTAATTTCAACTCATCTGATGTTACTTCTTGGAATTCAATCGCATCTGCTTTGCTTTTGAAGTACTCACTCGGAATACCCAAAGACTTGGCGAATAATACCTGATATCCATCTGCTCTCTTACTCACACACCCGCATGGTTTTCCACCTATCCATTCTATTTCTGAATTCATTTCTGTCATTTCTCCACCTATTTCTTCGTTTTTTTTCAATTTAAATTTTTACAACTTTTATCATATTTCAACAATGAAATATGATTCTAATTCACTAAACATAATGCTTCTAAATAATCCGATAAACATCTCCTATTTTTCTTATCCAATTTAGCGTAAAAGGTGATTATATTCCGGTCTATCTGAAATTTACCATAGAGGTGTGCTCCTACATCTCCAAATATTTCAATACATTTATCTTTATCCAAGTTTATTTGCAACCATAACAAATTATCTAAAGTTTTAATCATAATTTATCTCTCCCCGTGATTTTTTAACTACTTATAATAATGATACTTGAAATTAAATGAGCGAAGAATATGATCATGATCACGAAGAAGAACTCACAAGTTCGCCCGAATCCATCATACCATCACCATCATCACTGGCAACGCGCTCAACTAGTACTACAGCTGCTACCAGGAGACCACCAATTACGATTCGATTACCAACTATATCACCAAGGAGAAGAAGAGATAGGGATCCTAAATATTGCGTAATGTGTCGAGAAGACCACCCAATGATGAGCGAAAAACACAGATTATGTTATGACTGTTTAGTTCACGCGTTAAGCACTGCCAAGCTTTTCAATCAGGGTTTTGATATAACTACCAAGAGACGAGATAAACAGATGTGTATAATATGTTTGAATACTGTGAAGTATATTGGTAATAAATATATGTTGTGTATTGACTGTTTGATCAAACGCCTGGGAGACGTAGGAATATTGAAATTTAACGAATCCGAAGCATTACACCCGGTTTTTATTGCACTTGATTCTGAATATGAAACTATGGGATACCGTGTTGATTGGCAGAGAAAAAAATATTTCCCGTGTGATATCTGTACAAGAGATATGATAGCTGACAAACGAACCGAGCGATTATGTATGGATTGTTTAGTTGATAACTTACTCGATACGCCTTATTTCAGAAAGCAATCCCGTAGAGTTTATTTTTAACATAATTTAAAGTTCTCTTTATTGCGAATAAATGGATGAAGCTGCAAGTATTGTCATAGAACCATTCAATGATCATTATGTGTTAGTTTATGCTGATCGAAAAATTTTTGGAGGAGAAATAGAAGCGAGAGATGGACAATGGAATAAAACTCATAAAGGGTGGTTATTACCAAAAGATCAAAAACCCCATATAGTAACTCTAGGTAATATAGAGAAAAACAACAATATATTTGAACAGACTACGGGTAGTTTTGCTAAAAAATCTACCCAGAAGAAGTTTCACAGAGCGAATAGTGATGATGAAACTTCTTCCCCGGAATCCCCGGTAGAATCAAGGCGTAGAAAAAAATTCAACAGAAGTAGAAACCGAAAAAAGAAACCGGAAAAAGAATCGAAAAAGACACCACCGATCTACGTTCCGGTGGCTACACTTCTTAGTGATTCTTCTTCTGATAGCGAACATGAAAGTTCCGATGATAGTGATTTCCCGGAAGTAAGCTCCCCAAGAGATCATGAAAAGGAATACAAGGAGTTTCTCAGGAAACAAAGAAAGATAAAAAATAAAAATTGAATTTTACTTAAGAACAAGTAAGTAAAATAAAAATGTCCACCACAAATTCTTCTAGTCAATCATCAGATTGTAATACCTCCACATGGAGGTGTATAACGCTTTCTAAGAAAGCAATTTCCGATCAAGGAAACAAGATCCGTCTTGTAGATTCCGATCCCGATAATAAGTTGGATCTTTTCTGTTATGTACGATGCGTAGACAATTCAGACCAAACAGTTAAATCTTGTAGAGGTGTAGTTACTGTCAATGACGAGGTATTGTACCAGACATATGGATATACACACGAGTTTACTGCCGATAACGCAGAAGCTATTAAGAAAACAATGGATTTTGACAGCAGTTTTGTAGTCCAAGATGCTCACGAGGGATCTCTTCTACGTGCTTTTTGTGTAAATGATACTTGGTACATTACTACTCACCGCAAACTAGATGCTTTCCGTAGTAAATGGGCAAGTAGGCAATCATTTGGAGCACAATTTGTTGAAAGTCTTGTTTCAATTTATGATAATAATGAGACTTTCAAAGAAAAATTGGATAATATCAGCGATGAAGACATTGCAAATGTTCGCGTTTTTACTCTGAAGAGTTCTGAACACGACAAAAATCCGGTTTTGTTAAAGTTCCTCCACACACTTGACAAATCTAAATGTTATTGTTTTTTGGTTAGAAACACATCGGAAAATCGTATTGTGTGTCAGTGTCCCGAAACACCCACTCTGTATCATTCTGGTACTTTTGCCAGTGGAAAATTTCTAGGTCTAGAAAGTGATCTAGGGGTACCAGTTCCTCAAACTCACAACTTTACTTCATGGGATGAAGTATGCAAATACGTAAACGACGAAACTAGCTACGAAACCCTCCAAGGTCTTATTGTATTTAACGGACGAGATCACGTTAAGGTACTTAACAATGATTACAAACGTTATTTCGATGTCCGTGGTAATGAGCCAAGTGTTCGATACAGGTATCTACAAGTTCGTATGAATAAGGAAACAACAGATGCTCTTTACGAACTATATCCAAGATACACTGATCAGTTTCAGAATTATGAAAACACACTTTATGATTTTGCAAAAACAATTTACGACTCATATGTTAAGAGATTCATCAAACGCCAATTTGTAACTCTTCCAAAAGAGGAGTATACAATCATGCGAGCATGTCATGCATGGCATTTGGAAGATAGAAGTAAAAATCGTATCAATCTCCGAAAAGTGATTGAGAAGATGAACGATCAACCACCAACTATTCTCAACAAAATGATTCGTCGTAAAATACAAGAAGCCATCGAGGAAAAGAAAAATGAAGGAAAAACCCAACAAGAAAGTAGCGAAAATGCGACTATTAATACTTCCGAGTAAATGAAATATGTAAACACCTAATTACAAGTGAAAACACGTTGAAATAAAAGGTCTATAATTAAATATATTCAAAGAATATATTTATTCATTTAAAGTTTCAGTACTTTGTTAAAATGCCGAAACAAACACATGTTCCTCTCAGGGTTGTTAAAGTTCCATTAGACAGAACGGTAAGGACAAATTTTCGGAAAGGTTTTCCAAGAATGTCTAGATTATATCTCGAATTGATCGAGAACACACACAAAATCGTTCCAAAATTTTTGGGTAAAGAATTTGTTCCTAATTACGATTCTATGGCACCAGAACCACCAGAACCTTCGTTGACTGTAAAAAATCTACAAACATTAGACGACGGTACTGGTTCTATATTTAATGATAGTGATTCCGAAGATGATGTTATGTCAATCAAATCAGATAATAGCAGTATTTTATCTGACAATGGTGGAGGGGATGACGATGACTTAACACAGAAACTTAAATCTCTTCTTGATGAAGACGAAACATCTTCTATAGGAGATCTAACACCTAGATCTGTTCACAGGAGTGGTAGAAGTAAACGTAGAACACCACCAACACTAGATCAGTTGAAACAGACAGGTGCATACAAAGCCCCAAAGGTTGTACAAGAATTAAGAGGTGATGAAGATTTTGAAGATGATGAGGATAAAAAACGAGAGTTGTTATTTAAATTCGATCTTCTGAAGAAATCTTACAAGGGTCAAAACGTCCCGGAGTTTACAATTCATTCAGATTACAAAACAATGGAACGAACTTATGAACACACAGTTAAGAAACTATCACTAGATAGTACGGTTGAAAGCTATAAAACTTACTTAATTGGTGGATTCATGGTTGTCGAGTATGTGTTTGGTAGCTGGCTTAAATTTGATATGCAAGGTTTTACACAGCAACAAATTTTATCTATGAGTTCTTATGAAAAGTTGTTGATAGAGCTCGGTGAAAAATCTTATGTACCAGAAGGAAGTAACTGGCCAGTAGAATTGAGATTGTTATTCTTGATCATTATTAACGCCGCTTTCTTTATTATTTCAAAGCTCATTCTTAGGAAGACTGGATCCAATCTCATGAGTATGGTTAATTCCATGAACGCGACTTCTACCCCTGCTTCTTCTACCGGTGGAGCTAAAAGAAAAATGAAAGGTCCTAGTATAAATTTAGACGAAATTCCCGAGTTTGAATAAATATAAACTGAATTATTAATGATATTTCAATAATAATGAACATTATGAAACTACAAATAGTATCAGATTTACACATCGAGACCAAACGAGAACATGTAAATCTATTAGATTATGTGACTCCAGTAGGAGATGTACTGGTTTTAGCAGGTGATATAGGTTCTATGTACAGAACACGTCAGTTGTGCAATCTTCTAGAACAAGCATGTAACCAATTCCCACTGGTTATTTTTGTACCGGGAAATCACGAATATTACAAACTCGGAAAAAATCATTCGAGACCTTTTGCAACACTAGAAAACACTCTAAACAGATTCAAAGAATACAACCCCAATTTTTATTTTCTCAATCGGTCCACACTTCAAATAGAAAACTATATTTTTATTGGGGCAACCCTTTGGAGTAATCCCGACAAGTTTTCAAATAGAATAGTAAGAATCAACTGTATTACTAAAGATAGATTTACAAATATGCATATATTGGACAAAAAATTTATTGTAAAGCAATTACAAATTGCTAAAAAGAAAAAATTAACACCAATAGTTATTACTCACTATCCACCTGTTATAGATGCTGTGAAAGAGAGTAGATTGAATGATCTTTATCTTAGTCTGTATTCAAACAATTTAGAAGATATTTTACCAGATGCCAAGGTGTGGATTAGCGGCCACACTCACAATAACTATATGAAATACAAGAATAATTGCTTACTTGTAAGTAACCAGCTGGGAAAAGAAAAAGATAACATTACCGATTTTTCTAAACGGAAAATTATTACGATTTGAAATATAAATTCTAAAAAATTAAAACATTTCAAATAAAAAACATGTCTCAGATTGATATTGATAAAATGAAACTAAAAGAACTCAAAGCAGAATGCAAGAAAAAAGGATTACCTATTTCTGGTAATAAGTCTGTTTTGATTGCTCGACTTAAGGCCGGTAAGGCTGCTATCAAGAGAAAAGCTAGTCGTAAACCTCGAAAAAAGAAAAGTGTTAAGCGCAAAAGTGTTAAGCGCAAAAGTGTTAAGCGCAAAGCATCTAGAAAAGCTGTCAAACGTAAACCCAGTACTAAAAAATCTAGAACTCAAGATTGGACCAAAATGACCAAAACAGAAATTTCTAAAGAATTGAAATCCATGAAAGTTACAGAAATTAGAAAAAGTCAGAAGTTGAAACCATACTTGAAAGGTAAATCAAAATCCAAAAAACAAGAGTTAATAGAACATTTAACAGATGTTTTAAGTAGTGGACAAGCTCCTCCTGTTCCAAAAGCCAAAGGTAAAAGAAAGAGTATCAAAAAACGTTCTCGTAAAGCAGTCAAGAAGTCTTCTAAGAAAAAGGCTCCTAAAAAATCAGGAAGAAAAGCTTCAACTAAAGTATCACGCAAAGTATCTAAAAAAGCTGGAAAATCTTGGGGTATTAAATTAACTAAAAAATTTACCAGAACGTCGGTTAAGAAAAATAAGGACAAATTATTCGTATTTGGCGAAAATGATGAATGTTTTCCCACCGGAGAAAAATGGCGTAAAGACGAAGAAATCGATGAAGATGATGAGTGTTATCAGTTGACTACACAGGCTCAGATTAGAGGAGAATCTAATGCCGCTCCTATTATAACTATAACTAGAAAAGGGGCTTCTGACAAAGAGTTAAAATCTATGATGAAAAGAGATGTTGAAGCTATTCTTAAGGAAATGAAATCTGGGAAATACAAAGATTTAGTACTTTCTAGCCAACTAGTAGGAACCGGTGTCGCAAATCTACCTAAGAAAAAACCGGGAGTGTGGAAATTTTTACAAGAACAGCTCGCGAGATTGAAATCTAGTGGTGTTTTGCCAAGACCGTCACTGGGATCGGATAAATCGTCTATCAATGTGTTCACTGGATGGTTATTGGATAAAGAAATCAGAAAGAAACCACAAAAAGTCATTCCAAGGAAAAGTCGCAAGTCAGCTAAGTCAGCTAAGTCAGCTAAGTCAGCTAAGTCAGCTAAGTCAGCTAAGTCAGCTAAGTCAGCTAAAACCTTAGTACCAGTCCCTCAGGATAGTAATGCTGATATTGAGAAAGCTATTCGTAAATGTCTTTACGGGGATACGGATATCCTGCCTTCTGAAGCTTCAAAAGAAGTGGAACCAGAGATTGTTGACGATGATGAAGAGGAAGAGGAACTAGAGATTGTTGACGAAGAATAAGTTTCTAAATGAATTAATCTAATAATAAAATGGATACACTTTTAATAATTTTATTATTTTCAAGTTTGGTAATGATAACATCTGTAGTCTTAGTTTTAGTGTTGACAAATAAAAGTAAACCAGGAAACAATCAGAATTCTATTAATTGTCCTAGAACTTCTTCAGATATTAAAGAACCCAAATTAATAGCTTTCAAGAAATATTTGGTAGAAAAGATGAAAATAGCTATCCAAAAAACGTTGAGTGATGCAGAACAGTTAAATGCAAAAGTTAAATGGAACCCGGGAAATCAATACGGTATAGCTATACACCTAAAGAATACACCAATTAATTCGGGGCCCATGAATGCGTGGGCTACTTTTTGTGGTGGTTGGCAGAGTTCTATTTCCGCATGCGAAAATGAAGTACCAGAACCTAAATTTTATTTCGGTTCTGGTACTAAACCTATTACAGCAACTTTGGTAGCAAGTAAATTGTACAAATTGTGGAAAAATAAAGTCGCCACTGAGTACTCAATCCCTAGCGATTTTATCGTTTGGTACGCGGGAGCACCTAATTACAGAGGTTTACGTGGAGGACTAGACGCTGTTAATTATGCTGAATTATTTAATATAACCGGTGGATTTTCCGATTCTCAATTCACAGAAACTGTTTCTAGAAATTCTAATACACAATCAGCAGATTCAAGTAAATTATCTTATACTCAAACTGTTCAAGAATGGATTTTCTGTTGTCCAACCAGTGGTCTGATTAAAAATTGTTCCGCTAACACTGGTTTGTTTTGCGATAATAGTTGTGATAAAATGTGCCCCATACCTTTAGACACAACAACTTTCGGAAACAAATGCAAATCTCCATTTTGTCCGGATAATTTATGTGATTGGGCGTGGTATCTTCCTGATGGTCAAAAGAGTCAAGTAGATCTTAATTCTATACCATGGGGATCAGGGGAATGGTGTAACTGCCCTTTGATTGATCCTAAAGGTTATTCCGCTATTATTAATAATTTGTCATTATATAATGTCGCAATGATGAGGTCTGGTATACCAGATTCCGATTCTATTTGGGCTATAGATACAGCTGGTCAATTAGCTTCAAGAACTAGCTCAGTCGGACCAATTCAATTTGTTTCCGAAATTATCGGGTTTGATTGGAATCCTTTATGGACTTCAAACGGACCTATTACTCCAGCTGCTAAACTCAGTAATAATTATTTGGTTAAAGATACAACAGGACAACCAGTCGCTATGTATTCATCGTCTGCTTATACTTTTCTTGGTTCTCTTCTTTGGTTACTTACATCCACTAATGGTAAAAAAGTAGATTGGACTACTATAGATTTAAATGCATCATTACCAAAAGAGTTATATTGTCTTATCAATTTTGCCGGGACCATGGGAAATTCAGGTGAAAAATATTTCAGAACAGACGAATATAAGAACAAATATTATTCTTATGAATTGACAGTAGACAATGGTGGTGTTGCTCATTCCCCCTTGACACCCGGAACACCTATTACAGATAAACAAACAAGTTTAGAAAAAGTTGAAACATTTACTATACCAAAGATCAAAAGAAAAGAATTAAATACTGCTAAAAAAATCAGACGACTTAGAGTTTCAATGGGTAATGATCAACATCAAACATTAAACAAACAAAATACTAAAAAAGCACCAGTTTACGATAGAATGATTCGTAAAACTAACGCTCCGAACCCAACTTTTAATAAAATTGCATTTGTTGATTGGGATGCATCTTCAGGGGTCATGTGTGGAAATGGGTGGGGTACCTGTTCAGGAATGGCTGAGATATATATGAATATTTTTAGCCCCACTGCTAATAATCCTATAATGTCAAAAGAAGTTCAGCAAGATTATGTTGAAAAATTGATACAATACGAGGGTCCTAACTGGCAAGCTTTGTATAATAACAAAATTATGGCTCCTTATTGTCTGGGTGGACAAGCTTGGAGTCAGGGTTTAACTTATAATTGTGGAGCTATGGGTCCGGATTGGTTTTATATGTTAAATGAAGATCCCGGGTCTTCTTATCAAAATCCTGGTTGGAAAAATGGAAAAATAGGAGTTATACCATGTTATGGACATCTAGGAGCTACTTATGGTTATTGTTCTTGTCATATTTATTTCCACAAAGGTGTTCAAAAAGCTTATCCACCACTTATAAATAATGATTATGCTTATGTCAATCCCGAAAAAGCTAAAACTTGGTCTTTTACATTTGAATTTGTCGAAGAGCTAGAATTTACCATGTCTTGTACTCAAAATTCATGTACTAGCGAATCACAAGGACCTATTCAACATTTCATATATGAAGTTGTTAAAGATCCTTTCAAGTGGTAAAAAATTAACACAAATATGTTTTAATTTTCATCATTGTCCCCTGTTGCGCTTCTGACCGGGGTACATTTCCAACAAATACATGCTATTATCACAGCTCCTACTATTGAAATTGTATATCCTATTGTATTAAAATCGCTCATTTATTATAAGATGTTTAATTTCTAGGTCCGAAAGCCGCACCCGCGGCGTTGATTATTCCCAGACCACCAGCGAACGCTGCCATGTTTCTGTTTCTGTGAACAGCTCTGCGGAACCAGTAAGATAGCATAATGATTCCCACACCAAATAAGATAGTTAATAGACCACCGATGATGTACATGACACGCACACCGGTACTGTATGTACCCGATGAAGAGTAAGTACAATCACTGTCACTTTTACAAGAAGATTCGGATTTTCCTCCACATGGATCATCCCAAGTACATATTCCATTGATATTACTACACTTCGTCCCAGGACAAGGCGCCGTTTTACCATCACACGTAGGTGCATTTCCAAACGGACTCGAGCATTGCCCGCCATCAAAAATATCAAATCTACCAAAAGATCCTACCAGAATTAGGTAAATACCAGTTAATGCCATTAAAATACCAATTATCCAACTAATTACGACACCTACAGAGCTGGTGAATTCACCACCAGCTGCCATGGTTCTACCAAAGGTGATTTTTCCACCTTTTCTATGTTTTTTACGTTTGCCTTTAGCCATTTTTAATTTAAGTAAATAAAAATGGAATTTATTTTAGATATTGTTCTTTCGCAGCATTATATCCCTCGGAGAATAAATCTAGACGTTGTGTAGTGTTGAGATCGAATTCAAATCCTTTAGTCCCAGATATAACTTCTATTAATTGAATCTTGAGTTCTTTAGCTTTCTCTACACTTTTTCTAATAGCAGCATCTATTGGTATATTGAGTATATTAACTCCGTATTTAACAGGATTGAAGTTGGTATACAAGCTTTCCTGTTCTAAAGAAGGAGGGTTGGGTTTGAGGTTGATAGCTAAAGTGTTTTCTGGATCTTCTACTTGGGAGATAGGCAAATTTTCAACTAATCCACCGTCCAAATACAAAGACCCGTTATACTCATAAGGCTGAAAGATGAACGGAATAGTACAGCTCATCCTTATAGCACAAATACATGGCATATCTGGATGAGTTTCTGGGCTTATTACTTCTTTTTCGCGCTTTGTTGCATTGTAAGTAATTATTTTAAGATTCTTACCATAATCTTCTCTTAATTGTCCCAAGTTGATCAATTTACCTATTTTCTTAATCGTTATTGTTTCTAACATCTCTATAATAGATGTAAATTCTACCGCTCCCCCATCTTGTATCATTTTCATAACGTTGATTCTTTTGAGTCTATCAAAAATTTTGGATGAATTAGTTAGTATCAAAATTTCTAACGCGGTGTAACCTATAGCTAGAAGATATCCAACCAATGACCCGACCGAAGTGCCTATAAAATTGTTTATTTCATTAAAATCTAGAATTTCTTGTAAATAAGCAATGGCGCCCAGTAGTTCATAACCTCTGACACCACCACCGGACAAACATAAAGTATTGAAGTGGCTCATTTTTTTCAGAAAAAAATGAGCTTTTAAGTTAACTCTTTTGGTTGAGTTTATATAGTAAACAAGCGATAGCAATACTAAGAATCACTATAATGATAATATATATCAGTTTATCACTACTACCTGGTGGAGTCTCCATGAAACTTATAGCAACGTTGTGTAATGGATTAGTAGTATCGTCTAATGCTTCAATATAAGAAGGTACGTCATTGAATATTCTGCTTGCTACTTCGCGGATACTTATTTCTTTGTAATCTTCTACTACTGATTGTTGCATTTGCATACCTTGCTGCATACCTTGCTGCATAGCATGCGGATGTTGTGGATGTGCTGGATGCAAACTACTAACCATTTCTTGTGCCATCATTTGTTGAGATACATTTGGTGGCCCGCCTTGTTGCATTCCAGGTGAATATAAACCTTCGGGACGTTTTTGATGACTTCTAATGTATTTTCCATGAACTTGTCTTTGCTGATCAGCTGAATCATCAAGATCTAAAATCTCATCGATGGATGTTCTACCACCCATCGTTTTATATTGCGCTGTATGTGGCATTTATTTACGAAAAAATTTTTCTAAAAAAATATTAGTTCTATTTTTTGTATGGTCTTACTGTTAAACAATTTCTAATCCATGCTACAATACCTATGAATATAGCAAATCCTAGTCCTATCCACTGTGGCGAAGATATTTGTAATCCTTCTTCCACTGGATCTGTGACTAATACTAATGAAAACCAACCAAGAACAGCAGCTACTACCATCAAGCCTAAAGCATACCATCTATGTTTGTTGAATATAAATTCCCACTTCATTTATTAATAGTTATTTTTTTGTATGCATTTGTCACAAAATCATTTGTTTCTTCGGTGATCAATTTTTGCAAGATTTGTTCGAAATCGACAGTATCGTGTTGACTAGTTGTAGTAGTTTCCTCCATCTTAGAATGTTTATATGATATTTTGAATCCGTTTTTAACCATCTCTTTGTACTTGTTGCTCTTTTTTAGATTCTTAAAATCTTCATAACTACCTTTAATAGTTACTTTGATCTGATCTATAGTATCTGGTATTTTGAATGAGTCAAACTGTGAACTCTCAATGTATATAATTCTTTTTCGTGGTATCTTCAATTCTATTTCTTCAAATTCTATACCAGATTCATCCATGTCTATCATCAAGATGATGTTATCGTCTGTTTCACCATATGCAACTTGCATTGATGAACCAGTGTAAAATATATTATCCTGTGGTGTTTGTTTTTTATGAATATGACCTGAAACTACATGAGGCCAGTCAATATCCCATTCATCGCCTATTTCCGAAATCATAGCACCCATTTTACATCCTTTGAACTCTTGGTGGGCAAATAAAATATCACAATCTTTCCAAGAGTACTCCTCGTTTGTTTCCAACGCTTCGATAAATCTACCAGGAGCAACATACGGACAAAGTATAAAATTACAATCATTTTTCTCAACGTGAATTACTTGATCCACGATTGTTACGTTTTCCCACAACTTCATCGCGTTCATCCAATGCTGATCAGTCAAAAATTGTTCGTGATTAATCATATCGTGATTACCTACTATGACGTATACGGGAGCTATTCTTCTTAGTTCTTTAATTAAATGGTAGGCTCGGTTGAGAGCAATAGTGTGAAGTCTTTCATGATCGTGTAGGATATCTCCTAATAAGATAATAATATCTGGATTTTTCTCCTTCAAATTCTTAAGTATCTCTTCAATTAAAATATCAACAATGCTTATATTGTCTACTCTGAAATGTGTGTCTCCTATAGCTGCGATTAACATTTTGTTATTACTTGTAAATAGCAAAATAGAATCATTTTCTACGAATCAAGAAAATAGTTAACAAAGCACCTGTTGCTAAAACACCACCGATTAACGCTAGTGGTAAAATAGGTAACGATTTATCCGGGTCTTCACCAGCTTCTTCCTCTTTTTCTTCCTCTTTTTCTTCCTCTTTTTCTTCCTCTTTTTCTTCCTCTGATTCCTCTTTACTTTCAGGTTTCTTATATTCACTCATTAAACTAAATTTTCCATTTTTTACTCCTTCCAAAAAACAAACACCGGGTAATGTCATGGTATACAAAACAGTGTTCTGGGAAAAATCACACGGACATGGATGTCCTTGAGAAGCCGCTATCACTTCCCCTGATTTCTCATTTATTACCTGAGTAGATTTATCTACTACACCTTTGACATTCTTTTTGTTATACGCATCACAACTTGTATCATCAATAGTGATCAACAAATTGTTATTATTAAGATCTGCACTCGTTATAAAATTAGGAGTTGGTAAGAAAGTAAATTGGGGGATTTTAGCATTTTCTGTATCTAACACATAATCCCAATCTAAAATTTTCCATGATTTCGACATTTATATGAAACTATATATTTTTAGTTAAGTTTTTGTTTTTTGTTTGATTCTGTTTCTGTATCGACTGTGGGAATTTCCACGTCACAATAAGGACAATTAGGTTTTCTTTTACCCCATTCTTGTATACAATTGTAGTGAAAAAAGTGTTTACAGGGAAGCATTCCTAATTCTTCACCTTCTTTATAATCTTCCAGACACACACGGCACGAGCAAAATTTTTTATGTGATTCCTTGTTTGAATCAAATTTTTCTTTGTCGATGTCTAATTCTCTGGCTACATCTATGAGTCTTTTTTCTTGATCTTCGGCAAAACTATCTCTCATAACTTGTCTGACTATTTGTTCTTCCAAGTCTTCTGCCAATACATTTGTAAAAAATCTCATCAAATCAATATTTCTAGGATGTACTGAATTCCGTCTGTGTCTTCTAGAAGCAATCCTCATTGCCAAACTTTCAAGTGAACTTATCGATTCTGTAAGAGAA
>Ga0233414_10000497_pt1 | contig 16143 bp, 13 predicted proteins | sample Na_anoxic_10_MG_FD_189020 | JGI IMG/M metagenome (GOLD analysis project Ga0233414, IMG submission 189020) | Seawater microbial communities from Saanich Inlet, British Columbia, Canada - Na_anoxic_10_MG | ecosystem: Environmental > Aquatic > Marine > Inlet | place: Canada: British Columbia... | reverse complement strand
ACTCACGAAGAAACAATTTAAAGTCACTGATAGCGCCCTTAAAGGTATAATCAACCACTATACCCGGGAATCAGGTGTAAGGACGCTTGAGAGGGTCCTGGCTTCAGCATGCAGGAAAGCTGTTACTAAACTCGTCGAAGGCGAAGAAGAATCAGTTAAGATAACAAACAGGAATATTGAGGAATTCTTCGGACCAAAAAAATATGAGTATAAAAAAGCTCTTGATAAGGATGAGATAGGGATTGCCAGGGGATTGGCATGGACTCCGGTGGGAGGGGATACTCTGTCCATAGAAGTCAATACAATGCCCGGAAACGGAAAAATGGAACTTACCGGCCGCCTGGGCGATGTAATGAAAGAATCTGCAAAAGCTGCCTATGGATATATTAGGTCTCGCACTGCTAAACTTGGGATTGAGGAAGATTTCTATAAAAAAACCGATATACATGTCCATGTTCCCGAAGGCGCTGTTCCAAAGGATGGTCCTTCCGCTGGAATCACACTGGCCACTGCTATAATATCGGCATTGACTAAAATCCCGGTTAACAAAGAAGTTGCTATGACTGGTGAAATAACACTGCGCGGGCGTGTGCTTCCAATAGGCGGGTTAAAAGAAAAACTGACCGCTGCCAGAAGGGCGGGGATGAAAAAAGTAATAATTCCATATTCAAATAAAAGTGAATTGGTTGATATACACGAAGAAGTTAAGGCCGCCCTTGATATAATACCGGTTAAATCAATGGACGAAGTCCTGGAAATAGCTATAAACGGAAAATAAAAGCAAAATGATAGTAATTTCCCCGGGTAAAAGTCCCGGGGATTTCTTTATATTAATGAAACTTTCCGGGAGTTCACTAAAAATGGGGGATGAAGATGGATCTGATGATACTGGTGGCGATACTAATAATGTTCGTAGCGGCTACTATCCAGGGAATCGCAGGATTTGGGCGTGCATTAATCGCAGCACCTCTTGTTGCACTTTTTACACCTGCTGATGAAACTGTAGTTATTATGATTATGCTTGGTTTTGTAGGTGCGGTGGTAATGGTCATTAAAACACATAGACACCTTCATCTTAAAAGGATGATACCTATGGTAGTGTTCGGCATCCTGGGGAGTATTGCAGGCGTACAGATATTATCAGTTCTGCCAGTTAAGGAATTGAAAATTTTAATGGGGGCATTTATCGTAGTCAGCGCCGCAATTCTTGCTACCGGCTTCAGGATAAAAATCAAAAATGAAAAAATCGCATATTCAACAGCCGGCTTCATAGGCGGATTGACTAACGGAGCAATATCTTTCGGAGGTCCGCCAACTGTATTGTTTTTACAGAATATGAATGAAGAAAAAAATGTCTTCAGGGCGAATCTGTCTTTCTTTTTCCTTGTAATTGGATTTGTCGGAAGCCTTACCCTTTTATTTAACGGAATGCTTACTTCCGGGCTTGCTTCCCAGGCCGGGGTTCTTACAGTTCCAACAGTATTGGGCACATTCTTCGGTAATTTCTTGTCTCATAAATTTCCGGAGGAAATATTCAGGAAAGTTGTCCTGGTAATACTTTTCGCAGCTGGTGTTATGGCAATAGTCATGTCACTCGTGTGACCGAATCTTTTCAAGGACAGTTCGGATGGAGCGTCCCGGGAACAATATAACCACAACAAAATATTGGCAAGGATGTACAGATATTTGTTTTACAAATATAGTGGCATGCCGTATACTTTATTAAATTAAACTATAAATCTTGAAAAGGAGGATGCTGATGAAAACTGTAGCGGAAATCAACGAAAAGATCAAATCAGGCAAGGCTGTAGTAGTAACTGCCGAAGAGATCATAGGAATAGCCGAAGAAAAAGGTTATGAGGAAGCGGCTGAAATGATAGATGTCGTAACAACGGGGACATTCGGACCAATGTGCAGTTCTGGTGTTTTTATTAATTTCGGTCACACGAGTCCTCCAATTAAGATGCAGACGGTTACATTGAATGATGTGCCTGCATATGCAGGGTTAGCTGCAGTGGATGCTTATATTGGAGCCACTGAACTTTCTCAGAGTCGTGGGATGGAATATGGCGGAGGTCATGTAATTGAAGAACTGGTGGCAGGCAGAGATGTCGAATTAAAGGCAAAGGCCCACGGAACTGATTGTTATCCAAGAAAAGAAGTTGAAACTACCATTAATAAGGATAATGTAAACCAAATTTACATGTATAATCCAAGGAATGCCTACCAGAATTATCCAGCAGCAACTAATTCAACTGAAAAAACCATTTACACTTACATGGGGACCCTGTTGCCGAAATTCGGTAATATTACATATTCGACAGCCGGCGAACTAAGCCCATTGCTCAACGATCCATATTACAGGACAATCGGCCTTGGTACGAGGATTTTCCTCGGCGGTGCACAGGGGTATGTCTCATGGCAGGGAACCCAGCATAATCCGGAACAGAAAAGGGGAGAAAACGGGGTTCCGATGAGCCTTTCAGGGACACTTGCCGTAACAGGCGACCTAAGGGATATGAGCGACAGGTATGTTAAAGCGGCCGTTTATGACAAATATGGCATCAGCCTGTTTGTCGGAATAGGGATACCAATTCCCATACTTGATGCAGAAATGCTGAAATTTACAGCAGTTAAGAATAGTGAAATAGTAACGGCACTAGCCGATAAAAGTGGAAAAGAAAAAATGACGGAGTCATTTACCTACGAACAGCTTCAAAGCGGAAGCGTGGAATTCAGGGGCAACCGGGTTAAAACTGCTCCATTGTCCAGTATCAGCAGAGCAAGGGAAATTGCAGAACTACTGAAAGAGTGGATTGAAAAGGGCGAATTCCTGCTTACCGAACCGGTAGCGGCGCTGCCTTTGGAAAACAAGGTGAATAAACTTGATATAAGGGAGATGAAGTAATATGAAAAAAGCAAGAGTTAAATTATATTTCCCGAGGGAATGGGTCAGCAAACCGCTTATGTCAGAAGTCATTCAGCGGTACGGAATTACTTTTAATATACTGCATGCGGATATTACCTATGACAGTGCAGGTACCATAATTGCCGAGTTCAGCGGGGATGACTCCGCTGTTAACGGAGCGCTTGATTATATCGACTCACTAGGTGTCAGCTATAAACTATATAATAAGTCCATAATTAGAAAAGAAGACGAGTGCATAGACTGCGGCGCTTGTACTGCAGTATGTCCGTCAGAAGCTCTTACAATGGACGAAAACAACAAATTGCAATTCGATAAGGAAAAATGCTTGGTTTGCGAATTATGCATTAAGGCATGCCCGTTGGGAATAATCAGCATCGAATTTTAGACATTCGATTCGTCCAATCATCTCACAGATGATTGGACGAATCTGTCAAGTTATCCCACGGATGATTGTACAGAAATAGTTTTAATATGTATGAGAAGCGTTATTACAGGAATCAATTTAATAATGAACTGGTAATGTTCAATGTATGTGTGGGCGAAACGGATCTTATGATAGGCTGTGAAACTGATTTAAGTCCTGAAGCCCTCAGATACGTACACAGAGCGCGTTCCATATTAAACAGACATATCGACTTATATCCTGATTTCAAAGCATCCCTAGAGCCTATGAAGGTCAATACAGACTATGACAAACTTGTTAATGACATGATACTTTCCGGGATTAAAGCCGGAACAGGTCCAATGGCAGCCGTTGCGGGTGCTGTTGCGGAATATGTGGGAAGGGAGCTGATGAAAGGCTCCGGTCAAGTGTTTGTTGAAAATGGGGGAGATATATTTTTTGCTTCTTTAAAAGACAGGGCAATATCAATATTTGCAGGTGAATCAGTACTGTCGAGTAAGGTAGCTGTAAAAATCAAGGCAGACAAATTTCCAATCGGCATATGCACTTCATCTGGAACCGTAGGACATTCCTTTAGCAGGGGTAACGCTGATGCGGTAACAATAATATCAAAAGACGCCGCGCTTGCAGATGCAGTTGCAACGGGGTCATGTAACAGGATAAAGACATATCACGATATTGAAAGTGCCCTTGATTTTGCTTCCGGCATTGAGGGAATACTTGGTGCAATTGCGATTATTGGGGATAAATTGGGTGCTGCAGGCGATATTGAACTTGCGTCCGTTGGTGAACAAGTTTAGAATAAAATAAAAACGGAGAAACCATGAGAAGCAGGATAAAACAATCGGACCGAATAGTTATTAAGGTCGGGACTTCAACGCTGACATACGGAAACGGTAAAATAAACCTTTCCAATATTGAAAAGCTGGTCAGGAAAATCTCTGATCTGTCAAACCAAGGCAAGGAAATCATATTGGTTACATCAGGAGCTGTCGGCATAGGCATGGCACGGCTTGGGATTAAAGAAAAACCTACCCTGATTCCTGAAAAGCAGGCAGCTGCATCAGTGGGCCAATCGGAGCTTATGCACATATACTCAAAGCTTTTTTCAGAATTCGGTCTTGTTGTGGGGCAAATTCTTCTTACGAGAGAAGTCTTTTCGAATGAAGTCATGGAATTGAATGCCCGTAACACTTTCAAGAGTCTTTTGGAAAAAAGGATAATACCTATAGTTAATGAAAATGATTCAGTATCTACGGCGGAACTTGAGTTCGACAAGTATAATTCATTCAGTGAAAATGATACGCTGGCAGCCATGGTTTCAGTTTTAACAGAGGCTGATCTGCTAATAATACTATCAGACATCGACGGTTTCTACACTGGAGACCCCCGTGAGGATAATAGTGCCAGGGTCCTTGAAACGGTAACGGACATTAACGGGGAAATAGAGAAATTCGCAGGCGGGAACGGAACAGTCAGGGGTACAGGCGGGATGGTGACAAAACTCAACGCTGCAAAACTGTGTATGGAAAGCAACGTTAATGTTATTATCGCAAACGGCGGCAACATGGATAATATAGAAGGAATCATTAACGGAAAGACAATCGGGACTCTGTTTGTTGGGAGTGTGGAATGACATATCTTGAAGAATTGGGAAAAAAGGCAAAATCAGCGGGGCGGATACTGGCTCTAAAAAGTACAGCTGGGAAAAACGGTGCATTAAAAGCAATGGCCGAAGCTTTGACCGCCGCTTCTGATGAGATTATTGAAAAAAACCTTATAGATGTCCAAAATTCGAAAAACGCCGGTATAAGCGGTGCATTCATAGACAGACTGACCTTAAATAAAAACCGTATTGAAGGTATGGCCCGGGGATTGATTGACGCAGCTGGCCTTGAGGACCCTATTGGTGAAATCATGGAAGTAATTGAAAGGCCGAATGGCCTTTACATAGAAAAAGTAAGGGTTCCGCTCGGAGTAGTTGGCATGATCTATGAAGCCCGGCCAAACGTGACATCGGATGCCGCAGGCTTATGCCTGAAAACCGGGAATCCTGTAATTCTCAGGGGTGGAAGCAGGGCGTTTAACTCCAATAAGGCAGTTGCAGATATAATGAGGAATGCACTGGAAGAATATGGATTCCCAAAAGACTGCATACAGCTGGTTGAAGACATTGACAGGAAAACGGCTGTTGAGATGATGCGTCTCAATGAATATATAAACGTATTGATTCCGCGCGGTAGTGCATCCTTGATAAATGAAGTTATAAAAAACGCAACTGTGCCGGTTATTGAAACAGGGATTGGAATATGTCATGTGTATGCAGACCGTGAGGCAGACCTTAATATGGCTGCAGATATAACAGTTAATGCTAAAACTACTAAACCAAGTGTCTGCAATTCAGCGGAAGTACTGCTTGTACATGAAGACATTTATAGGGAATTTCTGCCAAAGGTCTATGAAGGATTAAAAGAATTTAACGTTGAAATCAGAGGCGATCAAAAGACTTGTGAGGTTATACCTGAAGCAATTCCGGCCGGTGAAAAGGATTTTGACACAGAATTCCTGGATTATATAATGGCTTTCAAAGTGGTTGCGGATGTTGAAGAAGCGATAAACCATATCAATGCGCATGGAACCAGTCATTCAGAAGTTATAGTCACTTCCAATCCTGATACAGCGGCTAAATTCACATCGGAAGTTGATGCTTCGGCTGTATATGTCAATGCATCCACACGTTTCACTGACGGCGGGGAGTTTGGAATGGGTGCGGAAATCGGCATCAGCACCCAGATGCTGCATGCAAGGGGCCCTATGGGACTTAAGGAAATCACATCATATAAATACATCATTAAGGGATCAGGCCAGATAAGATAACAGAGTTTGATTCATCCGGGATGAAACCCGGGTATCATATATAAAAAACAGGAGCCATGCTCCTGTTTTTCTTAATAATGCGATAAAGCTCTTCGGGCAAAATTGCGAAATTGCCTGAAGGGCTTTTTTTGTTATGGGGCAGGGGTCGGCGACTCGGACGGCGGGGGAGTCGGAACCGGCAGTCCGGTTTCCGGATCGATTTCTACGATATCCGTTTCACCTTCATCCGGTGGCATTCCATGTATTACACAATATTCATCTATTATAAGTTCCCATTTCATATCTTCGGCCATAAGCGGGTATTTAAAGTCATTGTCATCTTCGTCATCTTTTGGTAGACGCTCTTCTTCCGGATCAGGCATGAAGGGTACATATGGAATGGGTCTGACAAGTCCGACAATGGTTCTCAGAGAAGCTTCAGGGCACTCTTCCACTGCCAGCAGGTATCTTCCGTATGGATCTTCCTGGTGTACATGCTCGCCGAACGGGTCATAACTATCCACACAAATCGTAACTTCCTGGTGGACTTCACAGGTGTCAAAATAACTGGGTTCGGTTCCCTCGATAAAAATCTCGGTTCTTATAGCGTCAAAGGTTTCTACATGGTCAGGATTTGGGTTATACCTTGGGTCCAGGTAACATAAGTCTGAAGGGGACTTGCCGGAATATATGCAAACTTCACGTTCAACAAGACCTGTAGTCGGACGCTCAAATTCAATCGGCTCAAGGTTTTCATGTATTTTGTCCATGACGGCATCCCATAAAACAACTGCTCTGTTGTATTCACCGTCGCGGTAAGAAGTTCCGTCTTCGTTATATCTTCTGGTTCCCGGCACAAGCTCTATAGGCGCTATCCTATTGTCATAGCCATACCAGATTGCAGCAGTATAATACGGGGTATATCCAACGAACCATTTATCAAGATAGTCGCTTGTTGTTCCGGTTTTGCCGGCAACAGGCATAAATCCTTTTTCTTCATCGCCGATGCTTATGGTCTGGGCTGTTCCGCCGTGCCTGAATTCCGTCCATCCGGTATTAACTTCAGACATTATATTCGTCATGAGATAAGCCGTCTGACTCCTGTAAACATTCTCAAACTCAGGCTGAGTCTTCAATATGACCTCATCGTCAGCATTCTTAACTTCTGTAAATGTATAACCCTCAATAAAGACACCTTCATTTGCAAAGGTAGCGAATGCGTTTGTCATTTCAAGTGGATTAACACCTTTTGCCAGGCCGCCCGTCGCAGTTGATACTGTCGTGTCATCATATATGACCTCGCCCCTGTCGATGCCTACGCTGTCAAGGAATGACACTGCATTATCTCTTCCGAGTACAGTCCATACCTTTGCAGCAATTATATTAATTGATGATTTTATTGCATTGCGGACAGGAGTTAGTCCGTAAAATACATTGGCCTCATAGTTTTTGGGATAAATTACATCTGGATTCTTTGGGTCAAGGTAAGATGGCACATCGTCAAATACCGTAGCGGCAGTTATAAGTTCAAGTTCCAATGCAGGTCCATAAACGGCAATTGGTTTAAAGCTTGATCCAGGTTGCCGCTGCATTGACTCTGAAGTAGCCCTGTTAAGCGTCCTGCTGCCGGTTTTTTCTCCGCTGCCTCCATACATTGCTACTATTTCCCCGGTATGCTGGTCCATGATTACAACAGCGCCCTGCGGTTTTTCTCCATATTTTTCAGCTTCGGTGTTCAGCCTAATACCATCATCGTCATATTCATTGAAATATGTTTCCTCGTCCATAAAAATTTCATCAACGGAAGCCTGGATATCAGGATCCATAGTCGTGTAAATATGAAGACCGTTGTTATATACCATTCTTTCGGCTTCAAATTCAGTATAATCTTTTTGCTCAATCATCATATCAATAACGTCTTTTATAACTTGGTCAACGAAGTATGACGTTGCTTTATTAGTTTGAAGGGTCTCGTCCTTTGGCTGTATCTCAATTTGGGTAGCCCTGGATTCGGCATGGGTCTCCTCGCTTAAGTACCCCAGTTCGAGCATCTTATCAAGGATGTTTTTCATCCTCTCGAGAGTAGCCTCATAACCATCTTCTGTGTATGGATTATATGTAGTCGGTTCATTCGGGATACCCGAAAGGAAAGCAGCCTCGGGAAGTGTTACATCCTTTAGCTCTTTACCAAAGTATAATTTTGAAGCAGATTGGAAACCATAGCAGCCGTTGCCCGCATTAACTATATTCGCATAATAAGTAATTATCTGCTTTTTATCTAATTTCCTTTCCAGAATAATTGAGTTATATAGTTCTTGGAATTTCCTTTCGAATGTCGTTTCAAAACGGCCGGTATAATTTTTATAAACCTGTTGTGTCAGAGTGCTGCCGCCCTGTTCTATCTCACCTTTGTTGATTACCAGGGCATAAACAGAACTAAAGATACGAATGAGATCAAAGCCCCTGTGTTCATAAAACCGTTCATCCTCGATTGATACAATAGCATGCTCAAGAACAAGCGGGATCCCGTCGTATCCTACGGTTTCGCGGTTAATATTGTCTGAACCGGTAAGCTTTGTAATGACATTCCCATTGGAATCATAAATAAATGTTGTCAGACCTGTTGTTATTTCAAGCTGCTCTTCAGATAAGGTATCAGCTGTTTCAATCCATCCGATAACCATTCCAAGCCCCAGGCATCCCACAATGACTCCAACAAGAAGAACCACTATTATAAGTGTCTTAAAAGTGGCTCCGAAAGTATTTATGAATATGCTCCAGAATGAATATGTATAAGGTGTCTGCTCCGTTTTGCTTGCAGACTTATGCCTTGTTTCTGTCTTCTTGTCCATTTGAACCTCTTCTGTTCCGGCGCAGCCGGTTTATTGTGGCTTAAAGGGTTTCATGCCTCTTCATCTTCAGTGTGAGCAGGTACGGTTTCTTTGCTGTTCATGTAGCACTTGCCGTTGAATACAGATCCTTCGTCCGTTATAAAATTCGCAGCGTGAATATCGCCGTCAACAATACAAGTAGATGTTAATCGAGCATAATCCCTAACGATGATATTTCCTTTGACTTTACCTGAAACCGCTGTGTTATGGGCTTCGATATTACCGGAAATATATGCTGTTTTTCCAACTATAACTGCTCCGTCGGAAAATATATTGCCTTCAACAACACCTTCTATACAAAGGGAGCTCTTTGAGAATATATCACCGGATAGCGTGGAATTCGTTCCAATGAAAGAGTCGATTTTTCTTACTTTGCTTGATAATTTTTTAGGCACTTTATTCACCTCCGTTTATGAATGGCATGGGATTTACAGGAACATCATCAATGCGGATTTCAAAGTGTACATGCGGGCCTGTACTTACTCCCGAGCTTCCTACAAGTGCAATAACCTGGCCTTTTTCAACTGTTTCGCCTTCTTTTACCAAGAGTTTTGAAGCATGACCGTAAACTGAAACGATTCCCTCTCCGTGCTCAATCTCGACCATATATCCATATCCGCTGTTGTAGCGGGACATGGTAACAGTACCGGATGCAGTCGCATAAATATTATCCCCGTAAGCTCCACCGATGTCGGTGCCGGTGTGTTCTTTAAGCACTTTAAGTATAGGGTGCCAACGCAATCCGAAATCTGAACCGATATATGTACTTTCGGTAGGCCATATTGACGGTATATATTCGAGATAATCCGTCAATGTTTCCCTGATGGCTGTAAACTGAAGCATTTCAGTATCGGATATTTCGGCCATTCCCTCAAATTCATTCAGGATAAGATTAATTTCCCTGACCTCATCAATAAACTGGTCAATCTTTGTAGCGTCAAGGATTTCAGTAGTCGTGCCGGGTAGGGTGGAGAAATATTGGGATGATAAACCTTCGAGTTTGTTAGCCAGATTTAAGATTCCTCCGGATATAGAAGCCTGGGTGAACTCAATTGCATTAAGTTCGGCAAGTCTGGTTTCCAGCATTGAGGCCTGTCGATCAATATAAATATTCGATACAGAAAGCTGCTCTTGATATCTATTAATTATATATTGTGTGTTTGCATTTAAATTCCGGTTCTGTTGTATGAAGTATGAAAGAACCAAGGATAGACTTGTAATGATAATTGCGAAAATCATGAAAAATGCCATTACCTTGGTTATGGGGGCGGTAAGTTTGAATGTTTTAGAAGCTCTTCCGTTATGCGGAATATAAACTACCGTCGAATATTTTTTTTCTTTAATATGGCTGTCCGTGCCGTGTCTTTTCATTAATTTCTCCTGCTTATTTCTCAGCAAAACCCTCCGGCCGACAAGTTTTTCATAAAATGTCCCGTGAATAATGTGCCGGATATTCAATATACTGCATTTTATGACATACATAAAAATTTTGCAGTATATGTATTTTAATGTTTTTTCCTATAAATTTCAACTTTTGTGCATAGACGGACATTGCTAGGGAACCCGCCTTCATCGCGAGAATTACTTTTCTCTGTAAATAAACATTATTATCGGAGCGGCAATAATCGGAAGAACCGCCGTCATGATAGTAAGTACGAATGCGTTTTCACGGTCAAATGTTTCATATAGTCTGTGCATTGCAATGACAAGGACAAGTAATCCTATTGCTGATAATATAAACCCGACCAGCGGTATATATGCCAGTCCAATGAACAAAGCAAATGCAAGAGGCAGTATTATCTCCATGTTTGTGAGATTCAATTTAAATATGCTTATGTTGCCGGTCATTTTCCCTATGCAATAAAAATTAACAATAGGAATCCAGGCCAACCATTGATTGGGCATCCCGCGTTTCTTTACCATTGTGTACAGACTGTATGAAAAAAGCAGATGAAGCAGTACTCCGAAAATTATTCCGAAAATTATTCCCAGTGTACTGAGTATCGCTGCACTTGTAATATATGTGGGTGTATCCATTTCAGTGATATCCTCCGCTACTAATCTATAACAATTATAATATATCAATAATATATGCACAACTAAAAGAGTATGCCCGAAAGGGTGATTTGCAGTATATAACAGAAAACAGGGGAATAAACTATTTATATTGACAGTATAATTTCAAAAACCGCCCCGTGCGGAGCAGCATTCCAGGCTGTTATAGTTCCCCCGTGGTTCTTTGCAATTGCCATTGCTATTGAAAGGCCAAGGCCTGTATTTCCGCTTGATCCCTTATAAAACCTTCTGAATATTTTCTGCTCTTCGCCATTGGAAAATCCGGCTCCGTCGTCTTTCACGGTAATAATATATTCATCATTACGGACGGAGGTATCAATGAAAACGACTTTTTGGGCATATCTGATGCTGTTAGACAGAATGTTTATCATCAGCTGCACTAATTTTTCATCGTCACCCATGATTGTATGTTCGTGAATATTGAGGGTCGAGATTCTAATCTGACGTGCATTTTCAAGCCCGGAAATGGAATCAATCGAGCGGCTGATTACCCTATCCATCCTGACATCCGAGTAATTGTAGAAATCCGGTAGTGACTCAAGCTTTGAAAGATATGAAATTTCGCTAACAAGTTTTTTTAAGCGAATGCTTTCATCCGTAATAATGTCAAGCGTCTGTTCATCAGCCGGAAATATGCCGTCTTTTATTCCTTCTGCATATCCCTGGATTGACATAAGCGGTGTCTTCAGTTCATGTGAAATATTATCCAGAAAATCCTGCTGGACTTTGGTGTGCCCTTCAAGCTCTTCAGCTGCAGCGTTCATGCTTTTGGAAAGCTCTTCAAACTCATCGCCTGTTTTTATATTTGAACGGGAACCGAAGTTCCTTGTCCTGAGCTCATGCGCCTGCTTAATCAATTTAGCAACCGGGTTATTAATTTTTTCTGCAAAAATAAGGGAAATGATAACTGATGCAAACATAACCGCGATAAATACTATAAGCATTATTCTTGTAAAACCGCGGGTGAAAGTCCTTATTTCGTCCAGGGGCGTGTATACGACGATTACTACCCGCTGGTTAGTAGTCCTACTTGCAGGAGTAAGGAAATATGTCGCTATATATGAAACTCCGTTGATTTCAGTTTCAAATGGGGTACTATCGATTGCTTTCATCTTAGTTAGTAATAAGTCTTTTGTTTCCTGTGGGAGCTGAAGACTTGAAGTGCCATTTATAAAAGCATCGTTCGGCCTGCTGTAATACAGGATACCCATTTCACTGCTAAGGCCCAGGCGTCCTACGGCCACTCTTTCCGCCACAAGGGCTCTGATGTAAGCGTCCCTGTCGGTGACTTCCTCCAATGCTGTTTCAGTCCTTGTTTGAATCAGCAGGGCCTCCTGCTGCAAACCGTCGGTAATATTTGTTTTAATATAGTTGCGAACCAACGGAACCGAGATTATATAAAATATTGAGAATGCGATTGCCATAAGCAAGATGTAGGATATCAGGAGTTTCGTGCGGAGTTTCATTTGACGCCTCCTGATGATTTATAGCCGAATCCCCATACAGTGGTGATTTCCATGACAGATCCGGCTGTCTTGAGTTTTTTTCGTATCCTTTTCACCAGGTCGTCAACCGGGCGGACATCGCCGATATAATCATAACCCCAGATTGAATTAATCAATTGCTCACGTGAATATGCTCTCCCGGGATTTTTAATAAATAAGGTTAGCAGTGCATATTCTTTTGCCGTGAAATCAGTTTCGATACCTTTTACAGTCACCGTATGACGAGATTCGTCGATTTTGGCATCACAGAAGGAATATGTTTTCACTTCGTTATCGGATTCAGTATGAGTAAGCCTTTTAAAAATATTTTTCACACGTATGACCAGTTCCCTGGGGCTGAATGGCTTTGATATGTAGTCATCACTACCGAGTTCAAGGCCGAGTATCCTGTCAATTTCCTCATCGCGGGCAGAAACAATAATAATAGGCACATCACTTATTTTGCGAATTTCCCTACACAGTTCAAGGCCGTTGGTCCCCGGCATCATGATATCTATTACAAGCATATCGCAGGGTTGTTGCCTGAATGCACAAAGAGCGCTGTCCGCATTGTTAAAATCACGGATAACATAACCTTCCTTTTCAAGATAAGCCCTGATAAGGTCCCTAATTCGCTTTTCATCGTCAACGATGTAAATTTTCTTACTCATATTCTTGGATTTAATTTATCATATTAGTGGTTTTCTTTCTATAAATTGAAGGATATTACACACAATTTACACATAAACCAAAATAAAGGCGCAGGAGATGTGCTTATAGTTTGGTTGTTGTATGGTTCGTATGCTAAAATCAAATGGGTGGAATTGATGAAAATTTGTGCTGTTATACTGGAAAATGCGGGCAGGTCATACGATAAAATATATCATTACCATGTGCCTGTTGAATTTGAAGGACTCCTTGAAACAGGGGTTCGCGTCACAGTACCTTTCGGAAGGGGAAGGTCTTTCCGCACAGCATGGTTTCTTGCATTTGTCGAAGAAACAAAGTACGACAAACTTAAACCCCTTGAAAATGTTCTTGATGATACCCCGCTCCTTAGTAAAAACATGTTCAGGCTTGCGAAAATAATCAGGGATAGATACTTCTGCAGCTACGGAAGCGCCATATCACTCATGCTGCCGTCGGGAATGAAAATTAAAAGAGAAACAGTAGTTGTCGATGTTGATGGGAATGAGTTTTCTGCTGATGAATATATGGAGGCGGAAGGAATAAATAAGGACGGACTCTCAAATGCTGTGAAATCCGGAAAAATTCATTTGGTGGAGAAAGAACATAGGGCGGCCAGAGCAAGGACCCTGAAGGCGGTCAGACTTAAAATTCCGCTGCAAACAGCTTCTTCAATGATAGATAACAATGACTTTAAAAACAGAAAGCATATGAGGGCAGCGGAGGTGCTGCTGGAGTATGGTTCTGTTACAGTGACGGAATTCGCTGCTTATGAATCCATATCTAGGTCTGTTTTAAAAACCATGGAAAAGAATGGAATAGTTGAAATTTTTGATAAAAAAGTAGAAAGAATACCAGAAGATCCCGGCGAAATTTCAAAAAACAACAGGGTAATTTTGAATCCGGGTCAGACTGATGCTGTTTCTGAAATATCAAAAACAATGGCGGAGGGGCAAAGCGATTCTTATCTTCTGTATGGAATAACCGGAAGCGGGAAAACAGAAGTATACCTGCGACTGGCTGAAAAGGCGGTTTCATTAGGAAAACAGGTTATAGTCCTTGTGCCTGAAATATCACTTACCCCAATGATGATCAGACGGTTCAAGTCCCGATTCCCCGATGACATGGCAGTTCTCCACAGCAGACTTTCCATGGGGGAAAGATATGATCAATGGATGATGATAAAAGAAAAAAGAGCCTCAATTGCCCTTGGAGCGCGTTCGTGTATTTTTGCACCGTTTGATAACCTTGGGCTGGTTATAATCGACGAAGAGCATGAGCCGTCTTTTAATAGTGAAACAACACCCAGGTACAGTGCTGTAGACATAGCTTCAATTAGATGTTCGCTTGAGAAAGCCGTTATGGTTGCAGGTTCTGCAACCCCCCTTGTCGAAGATTATAAAATAATGGAAGAGCGGGGCAGGGTAATCAGGCTTAAGGAACGGGCGGGGGCAGGACTGATACCTGAAGCGGCTGTGGTTGATATGAAAGATGAGATAACTGCCGGTAATTTTAGTATTTTCAGCCGCTGTCTTGAAAATGAAATACAGTTGAACCTTGAAAAAGGCGAACAATCCCTGCTGTTCCTGAACCGGAGGGGATATGCGTCATTCATACTCTGCAAAGACTGCGGGAATACTAATATCTGTACGAATTGCGACATTTCATTGACTTATCATAAGCGGCTTAATGCCATGGTATGCCACTACTGCGGGCATATGGAACCGGTTCCTGCCCGTTGCAGCGAGTGCGGGTCCGATGCCATTCAAAACCATGGAATCGGGACACAGATGGTAGAAGAAGAAATATCGCGAATTTTCCCTAAAGCATCAATTATCAGGATGGATTCCGATGCTACGGGATATAAAAACTCACATATGAACATTCTTGACAAGTTTAGGGATGAAAAAATTGATATTCTTATAGGAACGCAAATGATTGCCAAGGGTCACGACTTTCCTGACATAACCCTTGTAGGAATACTTGCCGCAGATACACTTACAGCCGGGTATGGATTTGATTCTCAGGAAAGGGCTTTTCAGTTGATTACCCAAGCAGCCGGAAGGGCCGGAAGGGGTGAAAAAAGGGGACGGGCAATCATTCAGGCATATAATACGGATGCATATGCGGTTAAGTGCGGTGTAAGTCAGGATTACGAGGCATTTTATGAAATAGAGACCGGACTGAGGACGCAGTTGGGATATCCTCCGTTCGGTACAGTCGGAAGAGTGTTGTTTACTTCATTTATTGACTCGAAAGCCCGTGACTGGGCGGAAAAAGCCGCCGGAATCATGCGAAACAACGGAGCTGATGTCTCAGGTGTTGAATATGCCCCCGTATCCAGGATTAATAAGAAATACCGTTATAGGATTGTTGTGCGTGGCACTGAAGCAAATACTGTCAGGCGGATTATTAGCGATATGTTTTTGAAAATATCCGCAAAAAAACCATTTGATGTGGCGTGTAGCATAGATATTAAGGGAGACAGAATAATCTGACGGATTAATTTTGTCCAAACATCAGGCACATATATGAACTGACGCCGTTATGAACATAATTCAAACGGCGTTTTCCATGGTTGTATATGCCTGATTTGCTGTATTTGATGCGGGATTTTACCTCAGTCATGCATCAACATGCACTCCGTTCGGTAAACCCCTGTCAAATTTCGCCTTGAACGAAATTATTTCCGTCAGACTGTAGAATGGACTATTTCGCCCAAACATCAGGCACATATATGAACTGACGCCGTTATGAACATAATTCAAACGGCGTTTTCCATGGTTGTATATGCCTGATTTGCTGTATTTGATGCGG
>Ga0233414_10000495_pt1 | contig 16240 bp, 3 predicted proteins | sample Na_anoxic_10_MG_FD_189020 | JGI IMG/M metagenome (GOLD analysis project Ga0233414, IMG submission 189020) | Seawater microbial communities from Saanich Inlet, British Columbia, Canada - Na_anoxic_10_MG | ecosystem: Environmental > Aquatic > Marine > Inlet | place: Canada: British Columbia... | reverse complement strand
ATAACATGGTTCCTAGATATAGAGCCCTTAATATTTTATCAACTACCCTTCCAGCTTTTAAACCAGGTACTACTAAATTTGAACAAGAAACTCCTGATGCTGAACGCAGATCTATAAACAATACTATATCCGCTATTGCTGCAACAATTGCTTTAGAAGATACCGTATTAAAACATCCAAACTATCAAGGAGTTGATATTAAATTGAAGGCTGTAAATTTAGGACAGTTTGTAAATGGTAAGTATGCTAAAACAAAACTTGATACTACTACTCAACGAGAAATTGCTAGATCTTTAGATATACAAAATCCTTTAAAACAAGGTAAAGTTAAAGAAGGTGTAGACCAAGTTCAAGATAGAGTAATTGTTTTAGTTACAGATTCAAAAGGCACACCTTTGTCTTTTGATACTGATGGTAATATAGTTACAGAAGCATCTCCTAATAGCACATATGTATATCAAATGATGAGGAGTATTAGAAAATCAGGAAATAACTTTTCTATTAGAGACATCTATGGAATGGAGGATAAAGTTTTATCTTCTTCTGAGATTGCTGCTGAAAGATCAGCAGAATCAAAAGTCTCTTTTGACAAAGCTTTAAAGCAAGTAAACTCTGAATTTCAAGAATATTATAATTTAAAAAATAAAGCTCTAGATGAAGATGTTATGCTGGACTTTATTGGAATGACTGAAGGGATTTCTATAGAAAAAAATGTCAAAGAAGCTTCTTTAGAAACTTTACTTGCAAATGATATACTTACAGAAAAAGATATAGAAAGTATCAGAACACTTAGTGTACCTGAAGCGGGTTATAAAAAGGGTACTGCTGTAATTGAAATTAAAGACGAGCTCTATAAAGTTGATAGAGGTAGAATGACTAGTGATTTGGCAAGCCAAATAGGAGATGTTTTATTTTCTAACATGAATGCTTTAGATAAAATTGAATTTATTAATCAGTTTATACCTAATGAACACATTTCGGATTTTTCAAAAAGACATGATATTGTAGTAGATAGCGCTACAGGTAACATTCAGCTAGTAATTTACGATAGAACCCAGAGTAAAAAAAGTCCTAGAAATACTATATATGACATTACATTAAGAACTGACGGTAGTATATTAAGTAGTAATAATACTATTTTAAGTGATACATCTGATGTAAAAGATGATTTTATTTATGCCTTGACTAATACTTTTCCTGACGGAAAACCCATGTTTGTTCATTACAGTGAGTTTCTCTTTAAGAATAATTTTGGCATGGATGTTTGGAATGGTAATAGAATTGAAACAGGTAATTATTTAGATTTAATTAAAAGTTTAAATCCAACTGTTTACATTAGTTCTACAGAAGAAGGTTTTTATAATAAACAGATTCTATTTCAAGCTAATGATCCAAAAACTGAATTAGCAAATATTCCTAAAAACCTACCTTTAGAAAAAAGATTTAATCAACTTACTGAAGAAGAATACTTAGGTGATTTACTATTACAGCAAACTCCTGATGGTAAGAGTGTTTTAAAAGATGAGTATAAAGGAAAGCTTATTTATTCTACACTTGGTTTGTTTTCACCAGAACCCTTTAAGGATACTAATGTAATAGGCACAAATGATATTACTGTAGACTTAATACCATCTATTCAAATGGGTAATGGTGAAGTATTTAGAGAAAGAAATGAAGGTGAAAGTATTGAAGAATATATATTTGCTTTTTACAAAACTGGATACAAGGCTTACTACTTAGATCCTGCAGTGACAAACAGAATAAAGCAACTTACTGAACAAGGTGTTACTGTAGTTACAGAAACTAGAGATAGAATAAAAGATGCTGACTTAGTTGTATTAGGAGATAGAAATAATCCTGTTGTGGAAAGTTATAAGTTAAAAGAATCTTTTTTTCAAAAAGAACTCAATGCAACAGAAGAATATCTAGTTAATTTAACAAAAGAACCTGTATCGAAAAGAATTAGCCCATATCAAAATAAACAGATAGTAGTAGAGAAAGCAAATAGTGTAGATACTGAAAAGTCAAATGATGCTAATGAAGATGGTTGGGAGTTATTGAGAAGTGGAAAACTTAATGCGGATAAATTATCTGCGGCTGACATAAAAAGAGCAGATACTTTTTGGAATAAGTCACCCTTTGGTAAATCATTGCAAAAAAGCATATCTTTAAATAAAGCAGCTAATATAGTAAACTCTGATGCTTTTGCTAATTTTGTAATTTCTGGTGCTACATTAATGAATCCTAATGTTAAAGGAACAATTAATATAAGTAAAAGTAGGGGTTCAATGGTTGATGTTTATCACGAGGCCTTTCATGCTTTTACTCAATTGTACTTAACTAAGGAGCAGAAGACAGCTTTATATGAAGAAGTTTTAAATTACACAGATAAGAATGGTAACAAGCCTTATGAAGGTAAAAGCTTCTTAGAAATAGAAGAAATTCTTGCTGAGGATTTTAGAACTTACATGAAAAAGAATGTGGTAAAACCAAATTCTCCCATGCGGAATTCTATTTTTAGAAAGATAGTTGAGATGCTTAAAAAAATATTTGGTGCTATTATACCTGGCTTAAAAAATGTACAGTTAGATATAATGTCTATTCCTACAGTAAAAGACTTATATGAAAATTTAAATTTTGGTAATGAAAAATTCTTTAATAAGTATGAGGCTTCTATAGATAATGCAAGATTTTTTGAGTTAGAACGTGGTATCACGTATGCTGAATCTATAAATAATGAAAAATATAAAAGAACTGCTTTAAGTAAGCAAGATTCTGATCTTATCTCAAGCTCTATAGATTCAATTATATCTGATCTTATAGATGAGAGGTATAATTTAGAAATGAGCAGAACTACTTTAGAAGGTAAAGCTTTAGAAGAATTTGAATCATCTGTAAAAGGTTTAAGTTTATCTGCATTACTTAATCCAAAGTCAAGAGTGCAAACTTATAAAAAGGTTTTAGAAAAACTTAAAGCTAGGTTAGCTGTACTTAATAAAGAATACACTGACTCAGTAGGTAAAACAGCAATAAGTAAAATAACTACATTTAAAGAATTGCAAGATGCGTCAGTTGCTAATTTAAAAACAAAAAGTGGTATAAATAAATACTTTTTATTAAAATCTCAAATAGATAGTTTTCGAGATTTTGATTCATATTTTAAAAGAGGTACTAGAATAAAAGGTGAAGAGTGGAAAGGAATTAAAATTTTAGGTGATTATTTTACACACTCTACTATTAAAGATAACAGTAGAGAAGGAAAACCTGAAGTACCTGCTCAAATAATTGTAATATCTAGACTTGAGGATGCAGAAGCGCAGTATGAAAATTATATAGACGGAAAGGCAAAAGAGTTTACAGGGTTTGAGCAAACATCAACTGAGGATTCTGACTTAACATACGAGCAAGAAAATATTTTAGATAATATTAGAATATTAGAAACAGCTATTGATCAATTTGGAGATCCTAATTATATAATAGATGAGGTTAAACCAACTGGTGTTATTGCTTATCATCTTAATCATTCAAACTTTGAAATAGATAATGTAAAATATATTTTAGAGCAAGATGAAAATGAAGTTGCGCAAGCTTCTGAAGGGACTTTATTTGAAGAACCTTTTCAAAAATCATTACTAGATCTAGCGGATAAAGAAGTTATTTATGTTTTAAAAAGTTTACATAAAATTGAAAATGGAAATGTTAAATTAAATAAACTAGGATTTAAAGAAAATGCAGACTTTAGAAAAGTATGGAATACATTATCTAAGATTATAGGTGGTGTACAAGATAGGCAAGAAGCATATGATAATATAAAAGAAGAATCTGAAAACTTCCCTGAATTAGAACAGCTTTGGAAAATAAAATTGCCTGCACCTAATAATACTAAGAGTAGTTACGCTTTTGATATAAGTTCATCTTTTTGGCAAACATTTGCTAGACCTTCTGTAAAATTTTGGCAGCTTACAGCTAATATTGATATGCTTTATAATGCCCAGGGTAAACTGGAAGGAAGTAGTGTTGAATTTATTACAAATGAATCTACTATTGAGTTGAATAAAATTTTATCTACGTTTGAATCTAGATTTAAGATTTCAAGAAATCCTTATATGGTCAGACTTAATGATCAACCTGCAAGACTAGATGTTGCTAAATTATATAATGCATTAATTAAAAAAGGTAAGTTAAATAAAACAGATAGGTTAGCTTTTTTAAGTGCACTAGGTTTTAAACTTGATAATACAAAAAAGTTACAAGAAGCTTTAGGAAGCAGAGAGTTATCTGCTGATATAAGTAATTTGGTTCTTTTAACAAAAAATATAAGTGATATTTTAGAACAACAAGAATCTAAGACCGTAATTCAAAAAACATTTTTAAAAATGTTTTCTTCAAATCCTATAGGTACACTTAGAAATAGTGATTTGATGTCTAAGGCTGTTACGTTTTTACCTGGTTTTAAAGATGCAAATGCTTTAAGAGGTAATTCTATTGTAAATAATTTAGCAAAGGTTCAATCTTCTTTTGGATTTGATACACCAGGGGATACTGTAAAATTACCAGATGGTAATAATGCACAGCCTATTGCAAATCATAGCAATGCGTCTTCAACAGTTTTAGGTTTAAATGCATTAGATGATTTAAATGATGCCTATGTTCAGAATCATCACTTATCATTTTTGAATCCTAATGTAAATAGAAAAGATTTACCTTATAACCCCTTATCTTCTAGAAATAAAATTATACAAACACTGTTTCCTGGAGGTAGTAAACGAGATAAAAGTAAAACTCTTAATCTTATATTATTAGGTGGAACAGAAACTATAACTAAGGAAACATATCATACACAATATGATGTGACAAGTACTCTAAGTGTATCTAAGGGTATTAATACAGGAGATCTTTCTTCTAAAAATAAATTATTCCAGGATTATTTAATGATGCTTCAAAAAGGCGTAGGTGAATTTATAAGGCATTCTGATAAGAAAAGCGCTTTTGGACTTAGAATAGATAAAAAGAAAAGTTTTAATGGTGTAAAAACAGGAAATAATTCAGATCTGTGGATTGATGTTGATTTCTTTTCTTCTGCAAAAGGAAATCAAGTAGCTTTGGAAGCTTTTGTGTTAGACTATATTGCATCTGAATTTGATAGAATTCAATATTTTGAACAGAACCCAAAGATTTTAGAAACTACAGTAGGGTATAATGATTATACCTCTGCCAGAAGAAAAAAAGGTTTATCATTTATAGCAATGGATTCTTTACTGACCCAATCTGCTAAAACTTTTTTATATGAAAAAGCTAAAGATGGTAGTATTCAAGATATTATTGATGTAATAAAAAATGACCCTACTATATATTCATCTATTAGAAATAGTGTAGCAGAATATTTTAGACAAAAGTCTATGTTTATAAAAGAGGAGTTAGGTGGCGCTTTGAAATATGTAACTGGGTATGAAAACTACGATCTTAATACTTTAGCTAAAGCATATACCTATAATGACTTTATTAATAAAATAGAAATGTCTAATCTAATTAACGGTGACATGGCTCAATTTAAGGATCCTACTAAAAGAGTTCCTGGCTCTACCAGTGATGGTGATGGATTTCTAGCTGATAAGGGAGCTCAAGATTTTATTAATAAATATTTCCAGTATAAAGATCCTCAGAATAAAATTAAGACTACATATGCGCAGAAAATGGGACTCTCAGACTTTAAGTTTGATGGTACTTTAAATGCAGGAGTTCTAAAAGATCCTAAAAGAGAATCTGTATACCTTAAGGAAATGAAAGACGCTTGGGAAAGTGATTATAGAAAAGCTGTACCAAAATTATCAGAATCTGAAATAGCCTATAGATTAGAAAAAGATTCCGAGGCATATATAGGTATGGAAGAAGCTGACGGTGCAGCATACTTAACTTTTGATGCATACAGAGTTCTTAGAAAACTTGGTAATAAATGGAGTATTGATCAAGAAAATTTATATCAAGATATTAAAAATGGTAAACCTGTAAATGCTGCATCAGTATCAAAATTCTTTCCTGTATATAAACTTCATAATTATGGAGGCCTTATGAATGCTGGAAGAATAGCAACTACATCTATGTTTAAGTTTGCTGTTGCGCCTATTATACCTGCAATTGCTAAACCAGGTACAGAGTTGTATAAACTTCATATGAAAATGATGGAGTCTAATATACAAATGGTTACATTTAAATCAGGTTCTAAGGTATCTTCTATTTCAAGCAAACCCCTTAAAGCTGGGCAAGCTGATGATATCTTTGCAAAAGTTGATGTTGAAAAGGATGTTAAATTAAATGTAAAAGATAGGTATGTTGAAGTAAGTAATGAAAAAGCACCTATTGCAATTAATAAAATTCACTTAAAGAATCTAAAAGATGTTACTCCTGTAGCAGATGTGTTAAAAAATACTATTACTGTAGGTACTCAATCAAGAGTTATAGTTGAAAGTCAGTTATATCACAGAGGTAAAGTAATAGAAAAGAAAAATGCAAAGCTTGCTAAAGAGTATAGGGAAGTTGTTGATAGCCTTACAGAAGTTTTAGAAGCTCAATTACTTGATGAAATTGGTTTTACTGTTGATCCACAAGGTAAATATGTACCATCTAGTGGAGCAGGTCTTTCTAAATTAACTAGTGTTATTAGACAAGAATTAGATGCAAAAGGTTCCCCTACACAATTGCAAAATATAATTGATGTAACTCCAGAAGGTAGATTAAAAGTTGATTTTTCAGTACATCCTGAAGCTCAGGTAGTTGAACAGATTTTAGTTAATAGAATTTCTAAAGCAATTTCTGTTCAAAAAACTAAAGGTGAATCAGATGTTCAAGTTCCTAGTACTTTTTACAATGGTGTATGGAGTTCTAAATATGAACAAGATGCTGCAATTATTAAAAATGAATTAGAGATTCAAAAATATCTAGGTACAAATAATTTACCTTTTTATAGAAAAGGTAAGAACGGAACTTTATTAGCTAAAATAGCAATTCCTCTTAACGGAGACTTTGTAAACTTATTAAATCTAGAAGATCCTAATAATTCAGGCACAATTAAAGAAAATGGAGGAATAGATAGATTGAATGAGCTTTTAAAAGATGAAGATTGGATGAAAGAACATGGTGAAAAAGTTACAGTTACAGGACCTAGAATACCTACTGATGACACTAATCTTATGGAAGGTTTTGAGGTATGGCATTTTCTTGATGCTTCTGCTGGATCTACAGTAGTTGTACCTACAGAAATTGTAGCAAAAGCTGGTTCTGATTTTGATGTGGATAAACTATTCTTTTCATTTCCTCACATAAATGAAGATGGTACTTTACCTGAAGAAACTTTAGATTTTGAAGCAACTTTAGCAAAACGTAAAGAAAAAAAGCAAGGTGTTAAAGATTTATTAGATAAAAGAAAAAAAGTAATTCAAAATAAATTAATTCAAAAATCTGTTGAAATACTTAAGTTACCTGAACTATATGGCGCATTAACAAAACCTGCGGGTATTTACTTGTTTGCAGATCAAGCAACACCAGAATCTAATTCTTATAAAAAAGTTTATGCTTCTATAAGTGCAAATCCTACTAAGATATTTGAGTATGAGTATAACAATAGACAGCATGAATTATTAATGGGCGGAAGTGCTGTAGTAGGATTGAGCGCAAAGAAAAATAAACAGCATATATTAAATAAATCAATTGGTGCAAAAATGCCTAAAAAGTTTATTGTTAATAAGTATTTGCTTAGAGAAATGAAAATGAAGTTTCCTGTTAATAGAACTAATAAAGGAAATATTTCATTATCTGATGTTCTTAATCAAGATGGTGTAAGTATTTCTGAAATACTATCACATGGTCTTCAAGGAATTTTAGATAGAGGTAACAATGACTTTCCTGTTAGAGCAGGATTAATTAAAGAAGCAGTACCTGTATTATTTAGACTTATTGAAACTGGTGTATCATTGCCTCAAGCTATTAAGTTTATTCAACAACCTTTAATAGCAGAATATTTAAATAATGTAGCAGAATCTAAAGGTTTGTTAGCTCAATTGCAAGGTGCTAATTTATCTAAAAGTGAAATTATAAACAGAACTCTTGTACCATGGATTGATAAATCTGCCGCAGAATATTATAATACTGAAGTAATGCGTGAGACTTTAGCTGCAGCTAAACGAAATCCTAATGAAACTTTTGAAGTTAATATATTTGGAAGCAATCCAGAACAAAGTGGTAAAAAAGTTAAAGGTAAAGATCTTTACAAGTGGTTAAAGGATAATAAGATAGCTTTAGGGCAGGTGACTGCTATTCTAGATAAAAATGAAAAACTTGTATATGCACCTTATAACCCAAAAAATCCTTCTATTAGTTATAAAACTTATCATTTAGGAGAATATTTTTGGCAAGTCGCATATGGTTCTAAGGTTCCAACAGCAGAAGACCTGTCAACACATGAAAGCGATATTAAACAAGTAGCGCTTTTATTTGAATTTTTAAATATTGAAGATCAATTCAAAGGCATGGAAAACTTTGAAATAAACTTTAATCCTGATACAGGACTTTTAATGAATGTTGAAGGTGCTTTAGAAAGAAAAAGATTTGTTGAAGCTGTAAAATTGGATACTAAAGTTGATATTGAAACAATAGATAAATATTTAAATGCTTCTGTTATATCCTCTATGTATAAAACTGAAATATTTGATGATATTGTCACTCCTAGATTTAACTTAAGATTAAATAAAGTTTTAAGTGAGCAACTTATGATCAATTATTCTGACAATAAGCAAGAAATTAAAGACAGGTATTCTCAAAATGAAACCGAAGCATTTCAAAAATATACAAATGCTTTCAACAATGGAGTGATAGATTACATATATCAGAACATTTTATCAAACTATATAGATCCTTTTAGCGGGTTACCTGTAGAGTTACCAAAGTCGTATAGACAAAGAACTGTAAATAAAAAGACTTTGCCAGATAATAAAGTAGTTGTATTTAAAGAGAAAACAGTTGATGTTGATATTGCAAAAATTAAACAAGACTTTAATGATGGTGCATTTATGTCTTCTAAGAATATCACAGAACTTGATGATTTTGAAAGAAGTCCTTTCCCTACAGTTAGTACCTATATTAGATATGTTATTGAAAGAGAATATTTTAGAGAACAGTATAAAGAGTTTAAAGATAGTAAAGGTTTTGAAGAAAGAATTTCTAAACGTGCATTAGCTACTTCTTTTAATCCAGGTTATGTAAAAGGTGATGCAGGAATGGGACCTGTAAAATATTCTTATACTCAGGATATAATGGAATTTATAGAAAATCCTGAAAATGTAACTATAGTACAAAACTTTCCTGTTCTTCAACATTTAAAACCATCGTTTTATATGGCTAGAAAAGGTTATCAATTATTAGAATTAGATAATAAAAACTTAATTGATAATGATACTGCAGAAGATTACGCTAAACAGTTAAAAAAATTAGGAGATCCTAATTTTAGAATTATACCAGAGGATGTTATAAGAGATAATAAGATAACAGATTTATTCAAGAACTTTTCATTAATGGCAATATATCAGCAAGGCACGGGTAAGTCTGGGTTAAGTTTTATTAAAGCCCTTGATCCTGAAAATTTTGTTAAACTTCTAGAAGGAACAGTTCCTGCATTTATAAAAACAGCTCTTTCTGATTCTGACAAGCTATCAATTAAAGAACGTCAGCTAGATTTATTTAAAACAATTTCAGATTCTGTATTACAAACCACTGTATATAAAGATTATATTACAGAACCCTCAGAGTTTGCAGGATCTAAAGACAAAAAATCTAAACAAGAAAAAGATGAGAATGAGTTAAATCCTTATATATCTATGACCAATGATGCTTTATATAATCATTATAAAAATGCTCTTAGTAGTAGAGTTTTAGATGATGCAATGAGTGAAGATGGGTTGGGTACAGCTGCTGTACTTATTATAGAAAATGAATTATTAAAAAGGGGTCTACCATCTATAACTGATTTAAATATAAACTCAACAGCACAACGTTTAAAAGTTAATGTTGATTACTCCAAATCATGGAGAGGAGATTTAGAATACAGAGCTGTTTATACCGATGAAGGTGTTAACACTATGAGAACTAAAGATGATAAAGATGGTGATGAAAATTTTGGGAATCCATTTAGTGAATCAGGTTATTCATTGGTTGAATTGAATTCAGTAGAAGATGCTGTAAAAGCTTACAAAGATTGGTTAATAAACGATAATGCTTCTACTGATGATTATAATATAGATCCAAAAGAATTTGTAAAAGCTATTATAAAATCATATGGTGGAAAACCTACATCAAAAGGCATGCTTACTATTGACGGCCAACATTATTATATTCCGAATATAAGTATTATACCTAAAGGAAGTTTTACTGATGCATTTATTGCAGTGGGTAATGATGAAGTTTATTTAGGTTCAAGCAAAGATGGTAATAATTTTGTTTCTGAAGATTCATATTTTTTATCAGACTTAGCTCTTGATAAAAGAGAATGGATACTTGGAGAAATAGCTACAGGTAAATTAGATAACAAAACACTTTTATATGATGGTAAATTAGCAGAAAGAGGTAAAGGTACTCATGCTCAAGCTCTTGTTGAAGTTGTTAAAGAATTGAGAAATGATGTTACAATTATAAAACCTGGTATTGAAATTAAAAAAGGCGCTCTTACAAAAAAAGAACAACTGGAATTATTTAGTATTCTTAAACCGTTTATAGAAGAACAAGCTGCTAAAACAAATAAAGGTAAAGATGCTAATGTAATGCTTGGTTTAGAGTTACGATGGGATTATGTAAGTAATAACCCAGGTGTAAAGCCTTTAGATATAGGACCTATTATAAATCCAGCAAGTAGTTCTAAATTTGCTTATTATACTTTATCTATTAATGGAAAACCTTTAGGTAAAATATCTCCAAGAATCAGAGAGTTAATGACTAAAGCAACAGGTGTTGATACAACACACTATGATGGGGCAATTATAAACCTTTATTCAGATGGAAAATTTGTATCATCTCATGATGATGTAGATGAATCTATAGAAGCTATAAAATACCCAGTTGTTGTTGCTAACATAGGAGGTGCTGGAAACTTTGCTGTAACAAAAGAAAGTGATGCATATATTAAAAACAATGAATATGGTAAAGATGATATGCATACTCTAAATGCAGGAGATGCATATGTATTTGGTATTAATGGTCAAAATAGAAAAGTGTATCACAGAACTTTCCCTACTTTAGGTACATCATTCTTACCAGAAATCACTACTAAAATAGATGGTAAAACGTATCCTGCAGGAAGCTATAGATTAAGTATAACTATGCGAAGAGTTAAACCAATAAAAGGTACAAATATTCCTAAAGCACCTAAAATATTAACTCCAGGTATGACTCCAGAATCTATTATTGCAGAAGGATTGGGTCAAACAAAAATGCAATTTGAAACATTAGATCCAGTATTAGAAACTTTTTATGCAAATCTAACTACTTCGCAGACTGAAAATGAAAACTTACCTTCAATAGAGTACGCTCAAGAGTTTTTTAACAATGCACCACATGCATATAAAAATATAAATGAGTATATTGAGGCATTAAAATGTTTATAAAATGGCTTGTATAAATAAAACAACTAGTAAATATAAAGCTCTTCAAGGAAGATATGGTGATCTTTTAGCAGAATCATTTGTAAGAAGTAACATAACAAATAAAAAGTTAAATGGCCCTGAAGATTTCTATGTTCCTACACAAGGAGAAGTTACTGACTATTTTGCAAATGTTAAAAAACCTTTTAAGTTAAAACAAATTCAAGATGCTTTAAAGTATAATCCTCTTTTAGATGAAACAGGTATTAAAACAATATTGCAAGGTGTAATTTGGTTATATAAGGATGAACTTTATGTAACTAAAGGTTCTAATCATAGGGGTGTAATTGAACAAGCTTTAACTCTAAGGGAAATATATAAACCAAATTTAGAAATAATGGAAGCTTTAGCGGCTAGCCATCCTGATATTTTTACATTATCAAAAGGCGTTAGTCCTAATACTACAAAAGTAAAAATTACATCTAAAACTAAAATTGATTATGTACCTGAAATTCAATCTAGTTTAAATGTCTATGAAGAACTCTTAATAGACAATGCAGGAATTCAACCTAATGACTTTATTGTAGATGACCATGTGTGGCAAAGGGTTGGTAACCATGTATATACATTAATTGATTCTTCAACAGGAGAACCCTTTTTTAGAAACATTAATATGTTTTCTGGTACACAAATAGAACCTGTTTCAACACCTGTTGATAGAGAAAGTGCTGATGCACAAATAATGGACATTAGAGTAAATTATGATAATGAATATTGGCAAATAAACCTTGGTTTAAGAGGATATAGTCTTGAACAAATATTTAATAACCTCGAATCTGCAGAAACTCAACAAGAGTTTGATCAGTTACTTGCAGATTTTTTAAAAATTGTATGTTAAATGGCAACTTGTCCTAATAAAAATACTAAAGAATGGAGAGAAGTAATGAACTTATCTCAAAACAATGAAGCTATTGCTCGTGAACTCTGGGTTAAAAAAGGTTATGCAGATATAGTTGGTTTAAATGAAGCAGATAATTCAGGTCTTTCTAAAGATAAAATTAAAAGTCTTAAAAAAGAATCTGAACAAACTGAAGAAATAAAAACTGATCTTCAGTTGCTTGTGGAAAAGACTAAGGTTCACTTAATTAGAAAGATAAATGCATTAAGTAACATTAAAGCAAAAGATGCATTAACGCAAAAAAGTAGACTAGAATCTACTCTTAAAAAAATGGAGAATGTAGAAGCTCTTAATGAAGTAGAATCTATTAACGAGTTTATAAAAGATGTGTACAGAAGAACTGAGAGTCTTATGTTAAATATGGAGCAAATTATAGAAGATTCTAAAAAGAATCCTTTAGATAGTTCTTTAATAGAAAGACTTAATGAAATTCATGTAGCTGTAAATGGTTCAGAAGATGTATTAAAAGAAATTGCTGACAATAAAGATGTAGTAGATTTCTTTGCTGAAGAGACAGAAGCAAGAGAAAATAAAGAAGACCAAGAGGAGTTGTATGAACTAGATGGTTCTGTTGTCATGCCTTTAAAAGACATGTTGTTTAAAATATTAAGTAACAGAAAAATTTTAAAAAATAGGGTGAATGTTGAGGGAATACCTTTGATTGCAGAGTGGTTGATAAATGCTAGATCTAGTTATGCTAAAGATTTAGATAAAACTTATCAGCAAGTATTGCAGGAAATGGAAAAAGATAAAAAACTTTTTGAAGAAGGTAAGATATCTAATTGGCGATATCAAAAAATAAAAAAGAAACATGAAAGAGATTTAAACTTAGCTAAAAATATTGTAGTTGATAAAGATCAGTTGATAAATACATTAAGGGAAGCTTCTAGAGAAGACGGTGTATTAGATTTTATGATTGGTCCCGCTATTGCATCACCAGATGCAGTAGTAGCATTATTAGCAAAAGCTATAAAAGATCAGCTAGAAAAAGCAAGATTGAAAGATATAGTTACAAAAGATGATATAGCAGCAGCTTTTATAAAATATCAAGAATCTGCACCTTCATATAAAGATAATCCTAAAAGTTTTAATGAAGGTTTATATGAGATAGTTGAAGAAAGAACTGATGAAAAAGATGAAGATGGAAATTATATCTACAGAGAAGAGGTCCATTTTGTCAGTAAGTTTGATATGAAAAAATGGAAATCTGTTATAAGAGAATGGTTTAAACAAAACCCTCGACCTTTAAGTAAGAACAAGAAAGGTTCTCCATTAACAGTAGATGAAAGAAAAGAGTATACTGCATGGATGGTGAAGAAGAATAACTTTTATGCTACAATTACAAAATCAAAGTCTCAAAAAGATATTAGTGCTCTTGATGCAAAAATGCAAAGAGAGGTAGATGCAGGAATTATTACGCAAGACGAGTTTAATGAATGGTCTATAAGTCAAGAAAGACAAAGAGAGCTGTCAGAACCAACAGATGCTTTTTTAAGTGATAAATGGAAAAGTATGTATGATAAAAATGATAATCCTATAAATGCTAGAGGTGAATATCATAAAATTCTTACAGATACTTATTTTAAAGCCCAAGAAAGAATACCTAGAGCAAAAAGACCAGGTTATAGATTACCTTCTGTTCCTCAAAAAGATTTAGAAAGATTGCTTAATCAAGGAGTTTTAAATTTAGCTAAAAGAAATGTTCAAGAAGCTGGTAGAGTTCAGAGCTTTGATACTGAATTTGGTCAACTTGGTTTAAATGATGAAGGTGTAAAATTTTTACCTGTATTTTATGTTAATCCTATAGATATAAAAGATCAATCATTTGATCTTGCTAGAGTAGTTCTTTTGTTTAATCAAATGTCTAATAAATATGAGGCGTTAAATGAAATTAATGGTGAAATATCCCTTGTTAAATCTATAGTAAGGGATAGAAAAGTTCCAGAATTTAATCAGTCAGGTAAAAGAGTTATTGATTCTCTTGCTCATAAGTTTGGCCTTACTGAATACTTAAAACAAAATGGAGATAGCTATTCTAAACGACATATAGATGCATTTATTGACATGGTTGTTTATGGAGAAATGAATAAAGCTACGGCTGTTGGAAACATATCAGCTAATAAAGTAACAGATACCATTATAGGATTTTCAGCAATAACATCTATAGCTGCGGATTTACTTAAAGGTGTAGCTAACAATTTACAAGGTAATATACAGCTGGTTATTGAAGCTAAGGGAGCTGAATTTTTTAATGCTAAGAATTTAAGAAGAGGAACTGCTCAATATGCTAAGGCTGTTCCAGGTATGCTTGGTGACTTTGGTAAAGCTACACCTGTTAGTTTAATGGGTAAATTATCTGAGTTATATGATCCTATGCAAGGTGATTTTCAAGATAGGTATGGTAATTTAGTAACAGGGAGTTTCCTTAATAAACTGATAAGAACTGATACACTGTTTTTTAACCAGTATTTTGGTGAACACCAACTTCAAATTTCTACAATGCTAGCATTAATGGATGCTACTATGGTAAGAGATAAAAAAACTAAAGAAGAAATTACTTTATTTCAAGCTCATGAAAGACATGGTGCTGCTACAGCTTTTGATAATATAGAGTTTATTGAGGTAAATGAAAAAGGTGAGAAAACTTACCGAGACTATACTGAGAAAGATAGAAGAAGTTTTCAAGATAGATTACATGCACTAAATAAAAAAATGCATGGTGTATATAATAGTTTTGATAAAGGAACTTTGCAAAGATATTGGTATGGAAAGTTAGCATTGATGTATAGGAAACATATGTTACCTGGCTTCATGAGAAGATTTCAATCTAAAAGATTTGATGAAGAGTTAGGTTCAATGGTAGAAGGTTATTATGGTACATTTTGGAGAACTTTTATGAAAGACCTTTTGACGTATAAAAGAGATATAGGCAAACAGTGGTCTACATATACACCTCATCAAAAAGCTAACATAAGAAAAACTCTTACTGAATATTCAATGATACTTGCATTATTTGCATTGATTACAGTATTAAGTGCAATGGCTGCGGATGATGAAGATTTAGAAGAAAATTATGCATATAACTTTATACTATATGAAGCAATTAGAATGAGATCTGAAACTGCTCAATATACAAGTTTAGAAGATGCGTGGAGAACTGTTAAATCTCCTACAGCTGCTTTAACTACAATAAGTAGACTAGCAAAATTTGTCAATCAAATAATGCCTCATAACATTACAGAAGAATATAAAAGAAGATCGGGTGTTTGGGAAAAGGGTGATAACAAGGCTTGGGGTTACTTTGTTAAGTTGATTGGTTTACCTGGCTATAATATTAGACCGCAAGAAGCTGTTAAAATATACGAAAGCTTAACTACTATATAATGAATTGGCAATTAGAATTTAATTTACATTGGCCTCATGATAGATGTGCGTTAGGATGGGAATATATAGGCTCATCAGAAAAAGAAAAGATAAATACATTTACACTATTTTTATTAATAGTTACCATAAACTTTCATGTATTTGGAGAATAAAAAAAAAGGGAGACAACCTAAGTCATCTCCCTTATAAAAAAATAATTATTATTTCAAATCATATACTTTATGCAAAGTCAAAATCAATATCTCCTGAATCAACATCTGTTTCTTCATCTGCAACT
>Ga0233414_10000493_pt1 | contig 16277 bp, 15 predicted proteins | sample Na_anoxic_10_MG_FD_189020 | JGI IMG/M metagenome (GOLD analysis project Ga0233414, IMG submission 189020) | Seawater microbial communities from Saanich Inlet, British Columbia, Canada - Na_anoxic_10_MG | ecosystem: Environmental > Aquatic > Marine > Inlet | place: Canada: British Columbia... | reverse complement strand
ATTCTGTGTCTAATTGCCTTAAAGGTCTACTTTGCAAAATTCTGACAATACCGTCTTTATCAATCGACCATTCAATGTCTTGAGGGGATCCATAGTGGTCTTCAAGGCGAGCAGCCAACCCTGCCAGGAACAGGGCCTGATCATTTGTGATGGAAGGATCATCCTTCTCATCACCTACTAACGCCATCCTGCATACCCCCTCTTCAGGAAAACATACGAATTTCTGATCCTTGCTATGAATCTCCCTTTTTAAAATCTGTCCTGGTAGCTCCTTGGAAACCACAAAAAGATCAGGGGATACAGTGCCGTCAACAACAGATTTGGCAAGACCCCAAACTGCATTGATAAGGACCACATTATTGCGAATGTTGCCTGGATCCCGAGAATACATCACACCGCTGGAAATAGCTTCTACCATTGCCATACAACCCACACACATGGCAATATCTTCATCTCGAAAGCCCATATTAAGCCGGTAGGTTATGGCTTGAGGAGAATACTTACTGGCTAAAATTTCCTTGTATGAATGGGATAAAAATTTCTTGCTTACATTAAGCCGTGAAGAATATTGACCGGCAAAGGACGCATTTTCCATATCCTCACCCAAGGCGCTGCTCCGCAAGGATACATTTATGCCTTTTTCTATTTTCTCCTCAAGGCGACTGTAAGCAGAAAGGATGCCCTCTTCCAACTCATCCGGTAGTGAGGATTTAATAATAAGCTGTTGAACATCCGTACTTGCTTTGTGGAGCATTTCCATGTCATCAAGATCCAGAGGCTGAATCCTACGGTTGATTTCTTCCTGGAGATTATGATGTTCCATGAAAAGTTTATATGCCGAGGCCGTAATCACATAACCTTCCGGTACCGGAAGACCAACTCGATTCATGATCTCTCCCAAATTGGCCATCTTGCTGCCGACCTGATCTGCCATTTCCTTGTTAACGGCCTTAAGGGGAAGTACTAATTCACCTCTGACAAATTTCTTACGCTCCTTAAGAATCTGATTGAGTCTGTTTTCGATTTTCTTAAAAGAGTCATAAAGCAGGTTATAGCGGTTAGGGGCAATCTCGTTCATGTTCTCAATGATTTTATAGACATTGATCGAAGTTGCCGTACAATTGCCCCGAATAAAGGACATGCCAAAACTTTGGCTCTCGCGAAGCGCATGTTCCATGTCGGACATGATCTGGAGAGTATTATTATTAGCATTTAAGAGTGCTCTAAAACGCCAGTATCTATCCCTAAACATATTACGAAGGACATCTGGAGATTCCTCAAGCTCTTCCTTGCGCTTTTTCTTGAAAAGATTCTTGATAAATTGAATTAATTTGTCCATTGCACGCGGTTTTAGCTGTCTACATAGACTAAGATCTTAAAATTTATGTCAAGTTTCTACATCTTGTGGTGCCTTTAACGAGCAGATGCTGGATACTGGATCTATTAAATAGGGCTCTCTTTGAAAAATTCAATAGAGCTGGTTTCTGGAAATTAGGTGAAAAAAGGAATGTTTTACATAAAACCAGCTGGTCGCAGTTAAAATCAATTCTATTGGTCAATGTTCCAGTTTCATGCCCCATCCCTCAAACATGAACATGATGGCAAATCCATACCACAAGGTATAGACCACATAAAAGACTAAAGAAAAGATGACAATGCCGAAACGGTCACTGATTTTTTGTGGTTCAATTTTGTAATAGTTATAGGACGACTCTAATGCTTTTTTCACCACTAAGGCAACGACCTTAGACTCCTCAAATTTTTCCTGTTTCTTCAAGTCCTTATCCATTGCATTGAATGCCTTCCACCAGTTAAAAAGGACACGCTTCTCATTATATCCGTATTTATTGAAGACCTTATCCCCATCATTGTTGTACATAGAATCTGCATCGGCAAGGGAGTTTTCCAGGATCTTTCCAAGATCACCTGTGACATGTAACTCGGCACCTGATACACTTACAGTTGCACCGGTCTTTATAAATAAAGGAGCAGTCTGCCTGGCCTGTTTCTCGTCTGCCATGAGAAGGGTTATGTTTACAGAGTTACCAATGAACTTAGCGGCCTCTTCCCTGACCTTTGGAATATAATAGGCTGAGCCCTTTGATATGGAGTTATACAGGGCGTCTAAGTATTCCAGTCCATTTTGGCCCTTGAAAACAGGCGAAAAGATTATGATCATTACAACAATAAACACCAATAACATTCCAATGCCGCCATAAAATTTTCTCTTATTAGCAATCATAATCTCGCCTCCTCTCCCTTCAGGACTTTAATATTGCGCAGGAACGTACCGATCACCCATACACTGAATCCACCAATGACAATGAAAAAGGCCCATACCCCGATGGTCTCTAAGATAGCGCCCGTCTGTTTTGATATAGGGATCACATCCATGTCTCCCAATTTGGCTGGGAGGGCAAAGATACGGTTGACAAAACCTGCTAAGACGGCCATGGCATAAAAACCTCGGATCGTGATACCCTTGACTACCTTGGTGACCATTGCCCCGATCTGAATACCTAACAAAGACCCTAAGAGCATTCCCATGGCTAATGTATAGAAAATAAATCCATAGATCGCATACTGGCTTATTGCAGCATAACCCGCAGTGAAAATGATCTGAAAGATATCAGTTCCTACTGTAGTCATGGAAGAAACACCTAACATATAGACAAATATGGGGAAGGTCAAAAACCCACCGCCGACCCCCATAATACCGGCTGCCAGCCCGACGAGCGCGCCGCTGAGCACTAAGAACAGCCATGAAATGCTACGCCCACCTGGAATAAAGTCATAATCAAATTTAATCATGGGAGGAATATTAGTAGCCTGAAGTTTTCGGGGTAGATTGCCCATCTCTGTGCCTTCTATCTTTGTTTCATGGACACCCTCCCCTCCTCCATGAGGGAGTTCCACTTCTGCCTCGACTTTCCTTGCTTTGAGAAAGTCAATCATGGAGTAAATTCCCAAAAAACCCAGCATAAGGGAATAGATAGTCGTAATAAAGGCGTCACTGAGCACCGGGTTAATTTCATAGAGCACCCGGTTGATTAGACCCCCAACTGTTGCACCGATGATTGCGCCAATCAAAAAGACCATGGCCAAGGGAACAGAGACGTTTCCCAGCTTTCTATGGATAACGCTCCCCATAATGGCCTTGGCAAAGATGTGAAAAAGGTCTGTTCCGACTGCCAATATCCCTTTAATGCCTGCGCTCATTAGGGCAGGAGCAATGATGAAGCCACCTCCTGCACCGATGCAGCCAGTGATAAGACCAGCACCCAGGCCGATAAGTATGGATACGATAAAAATACCAGTGCCGTAAAAGGCCGGACTGTATGCCTTCTTGCCTCCTAATAAGTCCGGCATGTTCTCTCCGATCTGATCAGCAAAAGCGATCCCTCCGACTACAATGGGAAGGATCAATAATGCAAGTATGATTAGGCGCTTATGGTCACGAAGTATGGTATTTGAATTTTCAATTTCCCATTTCGCAAAGGATCTTGCGCCCATCATCATAAATTGCCCCCACTCTCTAAAAAAGTTCATGGCAAATCTCTCCTTTCATTCATTTTCTACAAGCAGGTAACGGTCTGGTTTAAGGCGGGCAAAGATGGTTGCTCCTGGGCATGGCGCCACCATCTTTTTTTTATACTGGCCCCCCAAAATCTGAAATAACTCTACACAACAGGAACAGAGATGAGCACTCCGGTCTATGGAATATGGGACAATCTCTTCTCCGATGCTGATAAAGAAGCGAGGATCGATAAAATTTGCATGATTGGCAGTATGGGATAAATAGAGGAAGTTGTAATCCTGGACATCCGATCCTAATCTTCTTGCCCATCTAAGGTAAATCTTTTTTTCAAACTCTCGTGGGTGCAACCATTCTTCGGGAATTCGCCCTTTAATCAGTTCATCCTGAACAAGTATGTTTTTATCTTCCAGGCTGGCAAGCCTGGGCGGGATAAAATCCGATTCAGTAATGACAGCAGCCTTATGATCACCATAGTTTGTTAGTTCAAATGAGCTGACTACAAGATACATACCATTTTTTTCTGAGGTCCGGTACCAACTTCCCTGTCTATTACATGTATCATTCCATATATCCGGTGCAACACTCGTGATCTTGTTAATCGCATCTAAGGGCGTGCAGACGATCCCTTTTGCAGGTTTCAGCTTGATGCTGCTTGCAGCAAGTTCCTCTCTTAAATGGGCCTCTTCCTCCTTAGTAAACCAATAGATGTGCTTTATATAAGAGAGATTTTGTTTCAATTGAACCCTTCCCCGAATTGTAGCAATTTAGATTTGGAAAAAACTTGCCAAACTCGGTATCTCGATTCTATCTGGCTTTCTATAGATTAAAAACGATATAACTCATCCAGTCAAGCTGGAATTAAAGTTGCTATTTTTTATTGAAGACTTATATCATTTGTGACATAATTATTATCTATGGAATTTTTTTTCAAGACAAAAAAACCTGAAGAGGTCTTTAAAATCATTGACCAATTTGGACCATTAGAGGAAGAAACACTCCTTCTGGAAGACTCCTTAGGCCGTGTGATGAGTAAAGACATGATCTCCCCAGAGAACCTGCCGGGTTTCTTCAGGTCAACTATGGACGGGTATGCAGTGAGAGCAAAAGATACATTTGGCGCCACAGAAAGCCTGCCTGCCCTGCTTGAAGTATCAGGTGAAGTATTGATGGGCCAGGTCCCTGAAATATCTGTTAAAGAAGGCCAGGCAGTAAAGATCTCCACAGGCGGCATGCTGCCTGAAGGCGCTGACGGTGTGGTAATGGTAGAATATTGCCATATCCTTGATGAAAATACATTGGAAATTAACAGGGCCATATCGCCTCTTGAGAATGTCATCCAGCCGGGAGATGATCTAAAAGAAAAGGCAGTCGTTCTAAAAAAAGGACATAGATTGCGACCTCAGGACATGGGTGTATTGGCAGGACTTGGTCAATCAGAGATCCCTGTTTACAAAAAACCCAGGGTTGCCATTATATCGACTGGCGATGAAATCGTAGCTATTGATGAAACCCCACTCCCAGGCCATGTCAGAGATATCAACCGTTATACCATTGGCGCATTCTGTCATCGTGCTGGAGCAGAACCATTGTACCTGGGTCTATGCCCTGATAATTTTGATCTGCTAAGAACAATGATTAAAACAGCGCTGAACCTGACAGATACCATCTGGATATCTGGTGGAAGTTCAGTAGGAACAAGAGATCTCACGCTAAAAGTCTTTGAAACATTTCATGATTTTGAGCTGCTCGTACATGGCATATCAATCAGTCCTGGCAAACCAACCATCATTGGCAAATTCGGCCTTAAACCTGTTATTGGTCTGCCTGGCCAAGTGGCATCAGCCTTAATGGTGGCGGAAATTTTTTTAACACGATTAGTTTTGCGACTCTCAGGGCTAACGGATTTCCGCAATGGTTTCCAAACCCAGGTAGAGGCCAAACTAAGCCGGAACATTGAATCAAAAAGCGGCAGGGAGGACTATATTCGTGTAAAACTGTTCAGAAAGGGGGAGACCTTGACTGCCGAACCGGTATTTGGTAAATCAGGCCTGATTTCCACCCTCGTAGAAGCCGATGGGCTTATCAGGATTGATATGAATACAGAAGGACTTTATAAAGACCAGGAGGTTAAGGTCACACTGTTTAGTTAAGCAGACAGGAAATGAAGACAAAATGAAAAGGCAAGTTTATCTTTCTATGAAGAGCCTTGAAGAGGCAAAAGAATTATTTTTTTCCCGATTTGGCCCCGACCAACGGACAGAAGTTGAGTCGATTAAGGTCGAAGGCGCCTTGGGTCGCATCACAGCAAGCGCTGTTTTTGCAAAGCGATCCGCCCCCTCCTTTCATTCTGCAGCTATGGACGGTATCGCTGTCAAGGCTGAACAAACCTATGGAACTACTGAGAGGCACCCAAAACTCCTGAAGATCGAAAAAGATGCCATCTGGATTAACACGGGTCAGGCTCTCCCCAAAGGATTTGATTCGGTTATTATGATAGAAAAAGTCCATCAGGTGGACAAAGACAATTTAGAAATCCGATCTCCCGCCTATCCCTGGCAACATGTTCGCAAGGTGGGAGAGGATATTGTGGCCACCCAATTGCTTTTACCTAAGAATCACCAGATTCGCCCATATGATATGGGGGCCCTTATCAGCGCCGGCGTATACTCGATCGACGTCTGGGAAAGACCTCGAGTGGCTATTATCCCGACAGGCTCAGAACTTGTTCATTACAGAGATATTAAAAACAAAGAGGTATTGGGAAACGATCAGATCATTGAGTATAACTCCTTCATTCTTGCTGGAATTGTCCGCGAATGTAAAAGTGTTCCTATTGTTTACGATATTGTACCTGACCTTGAAAAAATGATAAGTGAGGTATTGAAGCGAGCTATTGAATCTGATGCCCATGTGGTCATCATCAATGCTGGATCCTCGGCGGGAAGTAAAGACTACACGAAGCATATAATCAGTGAAATGGGAGAAGTGCTGGTCCATGGGGTTGCAATGATGCCGGGCAAGCCTACGGTTTTAGGTATTGTTAATGGGAAACCTGTTGTAGGCAATCCAGGTTATTCTGTTTCCGCAGTGCTTTCCTTTGAACAATTTGTGAAACCTCTGCTTCACAGCCTTCAGTGTTACAACCCCCCCAAGCGCGAGACTGTTAAGGTGCAGCCCACACGGGATATCCCATCCAAACTGGGAATAGAAGAGTTCTTGCGGGTCAACATAGGTAAGGTTGGTTCAAGGCACGTTGCCACCCCACTTGCAAGGACCGCGGGCTCTATCACAACCCTCACAAGAGCAGAAGGCATTATCCGCATTCCAGCATTTTCAGAGGGTATTTCCCAAGACGAGGAAATCAAAGCAGAACTCCTGGTGAGTGGTGAAGATCTGTCGAACACGCTGGTATTCATTGGCAGTCATGACATTACAATAGATATCCTGGCAGATGAAGTAAAGCGTGAAGGCCGGGATATCCGCATTTCGTCTGGCAATGTGGGTAGTCTCGGAGGACTGGTTGCCCTTAGAAAAGGGACATGTCACATGTCAGGCTCCCACCTTTTGGATACAAAAACTGGCCAGTACAATCTTTCCTATATCAAGAAATACCTCAAAGGACTGCGTGTCAGTGTTTTTCACTTAGTCTTGAGAAATCAGGGTCTGATAGTGAATAAGGGCAATCCAAAAAATATTAAAGGGATTGAAGATCTTGTCAGAGATGATATATCCTTTATCAATCGTCAGATCGGGTCAGGGACTCGAGTTCTCTTTGACCATAAAATAAATCAACTTGGCATTATGTCTGAATCCATTAATGGATATGATCATGACGAATTCACTCATATGGCCGTGGCAGTGGATGTCCTGAGTGGTGCTGCTGATTGCGGTATGGGAATTTTTGCAGCGGCAAAGGCCTTAGACTTAGACTTTATCTCTATTGAAAGAGAACAATACGACCTTATTATCCCAAGTACGATATTGGATCAGCCAAATATTCTGGCAGTATTAGAAACCATACAGTCCCAGCACTTCCGAGAACGGGTAATTGGCCTGGGCGGATATGATCCCTCAAAAAGCGGTCAGCTTTGGATGGAGGTAGATTAAAACCAAGATGGTATTGTTTAAATTAGAATCAAGGCAATGGGTCGTTGATAATCATGGTGATATCATCATCGGTGAGGGGAGAAAAGAGATCCTGGAAAATATCGAAAAGACAGGATCTATGAATCAGACTGCAAAGTTAATGAAGATGTCCTATAAAGGTGTTTGGAGTAAAATTAAGGCTACTGAAAAATATTTGAAGATAAGGATTGTGTATACGGACAGGCAAAAAGGCACCCATCTAACCAAGGAAGGTAAAGAACTCCTGGAAAAATACCGGCTTCTGAAAAAAAGATGCCTAAAGGAAGATAATAAAATTTTCAATAACATATTCGATTAGTAATAATCATTGAAGGCAGGAGGGTAAATGTGAAGATTGTGAGAGAGCCACCAATTATCACCATCGTAGGCTTCTCAGGGGCAGGAAAAACCAGCCTTTTAGAAAAACTGATACCAGAATTCACTCGGCGCGGCTTTAGAGTTGGGACAATCAAGCATGACGTCCATGGATTTGAAATTGATCAGCCCGGCAAGGATAGCTGGCGGCATAAGCAGGCAGGGGCTTCAACCACCATTATTTCATCTTCCCGTAAGGTAGGCATGATTATGGATGTGGACCATGATCACCATCCGGATGAACTGGCGTCCCTCCTCTCTAACGTGGACATTATCCTGGCCGAAGGTTATAAACAAGTGGATAAGCCCAAATTAGAAGTGTTCAGGACTGGGGTCCATAAGGAACCACTCTTCAAGGATGATAAACACCTGGTAGCCTTGATAAGCGATATGGAGGGTAATCTTGATGTCCCTAAATTTTCGATGAATAATATCGAGGGTCTGACTGATTTTCTAATTATTTATTTCGGCATTATTCCGGCTATACCAATACAGCAGCAGGAAGCCGCTAAATGAGATTCATAATGAGGGCTATGAGATTTTTATTTTTTAATGTTTGATTCAGATTATTCTTGCAAGCTGATGATTGTAGTAATAGAAATATATGAACCAATATCTGTACAAAACTAATATTCTATATTCAGCCTTCAACCTAAATACCTGAATAGTTACTTAATAACTTGAAAGAGGAAATACAATGATAACAATCCCACTTACACAAACTCCCATCGGTGCTTCTATGGGAAGCGCCTTTAGTCATGACATTGTCCAGATGATCTTTTACGCAGGGCCAATGGTAAAATTTGTCATGTTTATTCTTTTACTGTTTTCGATCATTTCCTGGGCAATTATTTTCATGAAATTCAGATTGATTCATAAGGCAAAACAGGAGACCCTAATATTTTTAGAGGTTTTCCGGGAAGGCAAGGGGTTGAATGAGATTTACGCAGAATGTAAGAGCTTCAAATTCAGCCCTATTCCCCTCCTTTTTAGGGCCGGGTATTCTGAACTCAGGCGGATACGAAGAATCCAGGGTTCTCTAAATCCGGAAAAGGGCAACGAGACAGGGGGTGATGACCCTTCACGTTCACAGCAGGTCATAATGGATAACTTGAACAGGTCGTTGAAAAAGTCAACCATTGATCAGACGAGCAGGCTGGAGAGAGCCATGAGTTTCTTGGCTACCACCGGGAATACAGCGCCTTTTATCGGTCTCTTCGGTACGGTTTGGGGGATCATGAACTCCTTTAGAGGGATAGGGCTCACAGGTTCAGCCAATTTAGCAGTAGTTGCTCCCGGGATCTCCGAGGCTCTAATTGCAACAGCAGCAGGTTTAGCTGCCGCGATCCCAGCAGTGGTGGCATTTAACTACTTCACACATAGAATTTGGGCTCTCAGGTCGGAAATGGATGTTTTTACATCTGATTTTTTAAGTATGGTCGAAAGACAATTTTTCAAAAAACACATGGTTACAACTACCCATGAACCAAGACATGGATAACAAAAGATTAATGTCCGATATTAACGTCACGCCCCTTGTGGACGTGATGCTGGTATTGCTCATCATTTTTATGGTAACTGCCCCTATGATGATGCAAGGGGTGGATGTAAATCTCCCAAAGACCACGACCCGGCATATCAAAACAAAGGATGAGCCTTTAATGTTAACTGTCAACAAGAAAAGAGAAGTCTTTATTGAAAATCATAAGATCGAGATCAACAACCTTGAGATAAAAGTTAAGAAGATCTTCGAAAACCGGAGAGATAAGGAAATTCTATTGAGGGCAGACAAAGATGTCCCATACGGGTTTGTCATTAAAGTAATTGCAAGGGTTAAAAGGGCAGGTATCGATAAACTTGGCATGGTCACCGAGCCGCTGGACTGATTACTATGGAAGCCTTATGGGTTGAACCCAATTCCAACCATCTAATGGAGCCAACATGGCGGAAAATGCTCACCATATCCGTTGTCTTTCACCTTGTAGTTTTTTCCGTGATCTTGTTCGCTCCAGAGCACATGTCTACCAGGAGAATTGGAGGCGCAATTTATGAGGTCAATTTAGTTGAAATGCCAACCAGTGGGCCATTGAAGGCAAACACAAGTGTCAAAGCTAAAAGTGACAAAGACGTGTTACTTTCAAAAAAATCCCCTCAAGCCACGCGAATTAGCAGACCAAAAAAGAAAGAGAAGCCGATTGTCATTGCGAAAAGGGTGGTAAAAAAGAAAAGCAAAAAGGCCAAAAAACCCGAGTTATCTCCCAGCAAGTTAATAGACAAGGCAGTATTGAGAGTTGATAAAAAAGTCAAGGCGGAAAAGAAAGATCCTATCAATCAGGCTATCTCAAAGCTTGAAACAAAATTCAAAGGAACTACTGGAAGAGGGTTCGGACAGGGTGATGCAGGCAGCGGAATTACCATTAGAATCTACCAGATGGAAGTTGAAAACAAGATCAAAAGCAACTGGGCCTACCCTGTGGCCCACCTCAGCCCTAAGGGCCGGAAAGACCTGGAAGCCATTGTCATTATAAAGGTCAATAACAACGGTACCATTCTGAATTCCTGGTTTAAGAAACGTTCATCCGAGACTATTTTTGATCAATCTGTCTCAAGGGCCATTGAGCGGTCAGACCCCCTGCCCCGTTTTCCTGAAGGCTATAGAAAGATTTATGACGAAATTGAAATCAACTTCAATCTCAGAGATCTTGAAGGATAATAAGTTTCTGGAGGCTTTTATTCATATGCGTTCAATATTAAATATTTCCTTTTACAAAAGAAACATTGGCTTTCCCATTCTTTGGTTCGGGATATTGGTTGTTATAATCTTTATGTTTTCAGGGGAGAGCTTTGGCCGGATTTATATAGACATAAACGCTCCGTCGGTTCAAAAATTCAATATTGCCATCCCGGATTTCAAGAATTTGAGTAAAAACAATGAGCACCCGGAACTATCAACCAAGCTGCCGGGAGTTATATCAAACGACCTTGATCTCAGTGGATATTTTAACCCCATGGATAAAGAGGCCTTTTTAGAGGGAAATGATGTATCGCTGACCCTGGAAAATATTCGTTTTAAGAACTGGTCTGTTATTGGTGCAGAACTTCTTTTGAAGGGCAGTTATGCGTGTATAGGCCGTAGTTTGGAAGTTGAAGTAAGGCTGTTTGATGTCTTCTTGGGCCGACAGATTCTTGGCAAAAGGTTCTTGGGAGATATCAGCAATTACCGCCACCTGATGCACCGACTTGGAAATGAGATTATCCAAAAATTAACCGGTCATCCAGGTATTTTCCTCACAAAACTTGCGTTTGTTGGAAATGCTTCAGGACATAAAGAGATTTATATATCCGACTACGACGGACATAATGTAAAACGAATAACGTCTGACAGAAGTATTGCCTTGCTGCCCAGATTGTCTTCTGATGGAAAGAAAATAATGTATAATTCCTATAAAGATGGTGGTGGCCCCATGCTTTATATGAAGGATATTAAGTCAGGCACCGTTAAGCGAATTTCAGCCAGATCCGGGTTAAATACTGGCGCATCCTGGTCTCCTGGGAACAAAAAGGTGGCACTAACATTGAGCCGCAAGGGTAATGCAAACATTTATATGATTGATTTGAATGGGAAGATTATTAAACAGCTGACTTCTCACTGGGGAATTAATGTTTCGCCCGCTTTTTCACCTGATGGGGATAAAATTGCGTTTGTTTCAAACCGATCCGGATCTCCACAAATTTATGTCCTTGATCTAATCCGTGGAACTCAAGAGAGGTTGACCTTTGAGGGTAATTATAATACTTCTCCATCATGGTCATCTCTGAATAGAATCGCATTCACCTCAATGAACCGTGGCTCTTTTGATATTTGGACTATGGATGCTGATGGGGGCCGATTGAGAAAATTGACCGAAGACCAAGGCAATAATGAAGATCCTTGCTGGGCGCCTGATGGGAGATATATCGTATTTAGCTCGAATAGGATCGGCCGTTATCATTCATATATAATGAATGGAAACGGGCAAAATCAGAGGAGAATAACTTTTTTGAAGGGAGGTCAAACCGCTCCATCCTGGGCACCTTAATTGCTTTTCTTTAAAACTCTGAAAATCTAACAATGACGGTTTCGTAAAAAGTCCAATTTCCCCTCCCCTGGTGGGAGGGGATAAAGGGGAGGGGGACGTAAGTACATAAAATAGCGCTGTATTCACCCTCACCCCAACCCTCTCCCATCAAGGGAGAGGGAGTATTTTTGACTTTTTACGAGTGCATCAACAATAAAACCTTGAAATAATGAAAAGGAAGTGTTAATAGAATTTTAAGTTTGAGTATTTATCAGATTTTCTCTTATAATATTTGGCAATCTTTGTGTAAATGGCCTAAAATCAAACCCGTTAGATAATTTGAGACCTTTGAAAAATGCCCAATTTTGGTCAAGGTCAAGGAAGGCGAAAATTTTAACCACCCCAGTACCATCTTCCGGAGCTACGGGGCAAGCGCGGAGATTGGGCAAAAGGGGGCGTTTTGCAAAGGTCTCAATTTAGATAATAAAGATAGATTATTGTTAAACATAAATGAGGAGGTAAAAGAAGCATGAGAAAAAAAATGATGAGTTGTTTGATAGCCTTGGCGTTTGTATGTACATCTATGTTGCTGATAACATCGTGTGCAAAAAAGCAAGTGAAGGTTTCAAAGGCAGTGGAACCAACTGCTGAGGTGGTAGTGGTGGAAGAGGTGAAAGAAGGAGAAACAGAAACAGAGGCTGAACGTCAAGCGAGGTTGCGTGAGCTTGAGAAGGCCCAGAAATTTGCTAAAGAGATCCTCGCGTTTGAATCTGAAAGTATCTATTTTGATTTTGATAAGTCCGATTTAAAAGCTGACGGCAAGGCAAATTTAAAGAAAAAAGCAGATTGGCTTCAAAAAAATCCTTCCTTTTCAGTTCGCATAGCTGGTAATTGCGATGAGAGAGGTACCCAGGAATACAATTTAGCCCTTGGCGAGAGAAGGGCCTATTCTGCCAAGAAATTTCTTTTAGCGTTAGGTATTTCAGGGGATCGTATCTCAACCATCAGTTATGGGGAAGAAAATCCAGCAGATCCAGGGCAAAATGAGGAAGCCTGGGCAAAAAACAGACGGGATGATTTTGAGTTGTCTAAATAGCCAAATTATTTAACGATTAAATATCTCAGACAAATAATATCTCCGAATTTATAGACGTAAACTAATAGGGCCGATCTATTTCACATTCGCCTGCCTCGCCCAAGCAAGAATGAAAATGATGGCAGACATAGGTCGGCTCATATGTTTTGGAGCGATTTATAAAAATGAATACATCTGTTTCAGTCAAAAATGTGATTTCTAAGGCGGGATTGCTTATTGTTACCCTACTTCTGTTTTCTTCTTGTGTAACAACGGAGGAGACCATTTTACGCATCGACAGACAAGACAAACAAATTGTGGCACTTAATTCGCGGACAGACAAACTCAGCAAGGAGCTTGACTCAAAGCTAAAGTCGATCCGTGAAAAACAGGCTGAAATAGAAGTCGAAATCGATAAAATGAGAGGGGAAACACAAGGCCTATCAGGGCGTGCAGAAGACAATAGACTTTTAGTTAAGCGCGCCATTGAAAGAGATACAACTGAACAGGATGTTATAAATACGAAGCTAACTGACCTCAATCAGCACATTGGTGAATTGGACTTAGTAGTAAAAAAACTTCACGAATACCTGCGTCTCGAACCATCCAAAATCCTGACGAAACAAGACCAGAAAATAGGTCCGACGCAAACCAGAGTACCAATACAGCCTCCTCAAGAAAAGGAAGAAAAGTTAGTGTCGGATGAGAAAAATCTTTATGAACAAACACTCACAAAATATCGTGAAGAGAAATACGAGGAAGCCGCCCTTGGCTTTAAGGACTTTTTAAAGGAATATCCCAAATCGGACCTCGCAGATAATGCTCAATTCTGGATTGGCGAATGTTATATGGCCATGAAACAATACGAACAGGCAATCCTTGCCTATCAAGAAGTTATAAAAAAATATCCCAAAGGAAACAAAGTACCCAATGCAATGCTTCGACAGGCGCTGGCTTTTTATGAAATAAAAGACAAAATTAGTTCAAAGCTACTGCTAAAAAAGATCATCAAAAAATATCCTAAATCAAGCGAAGCCAAAATTGCTAAAATCAAGCTTAAAACATTTAAGTAGTAGCCAAAGATATTGCTACTAAGGATGTTTTTACCGTTTACATCCCGCACATAATCTCATGGTTTACAACGACTGCAAGGGCTGTATCCTTCCCAAAAGGCATCATAACGAGACCCAAACTGCACTAAATTACTTTGAGATATATTTCCGCCAAAAGGACAGCTTGGACGATGGAACAGATATGAACCCCGGTTCCCTAAATAAAATTCCTCATCTCCTTTGAAATCCTGGCTCCAGATTCCAAGTTTCTTTCTCATTGCCTTTCTCTGGTAACTAAGAAGGAGATCCCTATATTTGAGATTCCCATCCTTGGAAATAACATGGGCCAGCCCCTTTTGGACCAAAAGAGCATTAACCATCTTCCCATTTTCCAAAAAAACATATGCCAGCAGCCGTCCATATTGATCTCTTTTTTGTTTATCATACTCCAATCTCAAACGTACTCCATTCACCAATTTATAGTTGAAATCCCTGGCACGGTGGGCCATAAATTCGTCTTTCTGAAATTTATGATCAATCTCAGGAGTGTTTATTCCGAGGTATCTAACCTTTTCTCCGTTATCCAAAAGGATAGTATCCCCATCATAAACAAATCTCACCTCGTAGCCGACAGCCTGAACTAATGAAAGGAAGAAAGTTGCCAAGAAAACAAAGAGAATGACTATTTTGTGTCTCATATCTTTAGACCTCTGTCTTTCCGAAAAAAAAAGATGCAAAGCGACTTTTTATGAGGTTATCATAATTGGCCAGAATCAAACTTGGAAAAATGCAATACAAATCAAATATAAAAAGTTAAGATATTTTTATTGACTATTAACAAATTTTTATTGACTTAAAAGTTTTTCAGCATTAAACTTGATAAAAAGTGGCTATCTAATATTGTTCAGCATGTCAAGATATTCTAAAAATTTAAGGAGCCTAATATGCCAGAGATAATGACGACCAAAGAAGTAGCAAAATACCTAAAGCTACATGAAATCACCATCTGCAAATATGCTGCAGAAGGCAAAATTCCTGCGATCCGGATCGGCAGAGTATGGCGATTCGACAAAGAAGCTATTGATAAGTGGATAAGCGGAGGCACAACAAAATAATGTTATAGGGGTCACATCTTAATTATTAATTATTGCACTTGAATAATTAATAATTAAGATGTGACCCCATAGAGAAGATAAGGTCTCCTCCATTGAACGAAGGCTTCATTGTCAGCCTCTAATTTTTCTTTAATCAGGGAAAGACCAGTACCAGATTCCAATTCACGCCTGAGAGATGAATCGCCCATGATCAGATCAATGGGCTTTTTTTTGTACTCATACTCATAGGGTGGTTTTTTCCATTCAAAGTTTCCTCTGTGGGTCTCCATTACCGCCTTCAAAATAGCGATTGAGGTAAAATAAGGCTGGTAAATATGGGGATCAGTGACATGAATCATGAATCCACGACAGACCTCCCCTTCCCATTTATGAAATGTAGGACGAAATAAGTAATCCTGGAGATAACACCCTATGGTTGCCTCCGGCACTAATGCCTGTTTGATCATTTTTGTGTCAAAGTAGGGGGCTCCAAAAATCTCAAAAGGCCGACACGTCCCCCTTCCTTCAGAAACATTGGTTCCTTCCCAGATCACCTGCCCTGGATACACATAAGCCGTTTCAGGGAGGGGCATATTTACAGAGGGCATAATCCATCTTAACCCTGTTTCATTCCAGAGCATCTTCCGGTGCCAGCCGTACATCTGAATTATTTCCAGGTCACAACCCAGTCCGAATACATGGTTAAAGATCCCGGCCATCTCACCCATTGTCAAGCCATGCCTCATAGGAAAACTATACGGCCCCACAAATGAATATAGCTCTGGACGAAGGACATTCCCCTCCACTACCTCTCCCCCCAGCGGATTTGGCCGGTCCAAGACAATGACTTTCTTGCCATCCCTCGCCGCAGCTTTGAGACACCCGAGCATGGTAGAGGCAAATGTATATACCCTTGTTCCAACATCCTGAAGGTCAATAAGCAGGATGTCTATCATCTCA
>Ga0233414_10000492_pt1 | contig 16277 bp, 19 predicted proteins | sample Na_anoxic_10_MG_FD_189020 | JGI IMG/M metagenome (GOLD analysis project Ga0233414, IMG submission 189020) | Seawater microbial communities from Saanich Inlet, British Columbia, Canada - Na_anoxic_10_MG | ecosystem: Environmental > Aquatic > Marine > Inlet | place: Canada: British Columbia... | reverse complement strand
TAATATCGCTAGCGTTGGTCGCGATGTTAGTGACGTTAGTGTAAACCTGACCAGAAGCCACGTTCAGTGAAAGCGCTTCCCCGGAAGCGTAGTTAGCTGTAGCGGTAGCGTTTGTGATGTTAGTGACATTGGTAGATATACTCATCGCGTTCGTGGTGATATTCGTCCCGTTCGTAGCAATATCGTCGGTGTTTGTTGCTATGTTAGTCGCCTGTCCAGATGCATAATTCGCAATACCTGACACGGCAACAATATCGCTCTCGTTGTCAATCGCTTGCCCAGAAGCATAAACGGCCTGCCCAGAAGCCGCGTTCAGTGAAAGCGCTTCCCCGGAAGCGTAGGTTGCTTCGGCGCTAGCTTCGACACCGACCTCGGAACCGTTGAAGTATAAAGACCCACCCGCATTATAAAGGGTATCCGTAGTCACAGTCGGAGTAGCCTGACTCAAACGCAAACCCGCTCCGCTAGCAACTACACCATAGGTGTTTAAAACGCCAGACGGAGTCATGCCCGCAACAACGGCACCAGCAGAAGTTTGCCACTGCGTTAGATCGTCAGACTGACTAACGGCAGCCCTAACAACAAGTCCCTTGTCCGCAGGCGCATTTATGCCAATATAAAATGTATCTTCGAGAGTAACGTCTGCCTCTCCAACGGCCAGTCTCTTGGATTGCATATCTCCCTTAATAAGGGTTCTATTGCTTGAGGGAAGACCGTTCCCTATATACAAATAATCATCGTCGGAGTTCGACCGACCCGCATTTTTACCAATATAAATACTATCGGTCGCGGAGGAATCCTCGCCAGCCCGATAACCAATCCCCACGGAATAGTTGGACGAGGTCGCGGAAACTCCCGCCATATCACCAATCCAGACCGAGCTGTCGCCAGCGGCACTTTTTGCAGCCTGATGTCCCACGGCAACCACGTAGTCGCTACCCATTCCGTGAGCAGCCTCTTTACCAACACCAACACTACCTTCGCCTATACCGTAGCCAGCCCCGGCCCCCACCGCGACAAATCCCGTTTCATATGCCGCCATACCGGCCTGATGACCAATAGCAGTAACCGATGACTTGGCGCGACTACCAGCCTTATATCCAACAGATACGACATAGTGAGCGGGATTGCTGTGTACGGTTTCAGATGGTCCGGAGAGTGCCCCAATACTGACACTTTCTGTTCCGGCATCATTTGCTATACCTGCATCAGTTCCAATGGCAACATTATTGTGTCCGCTGGTTATGCCACTACCGGCCCCATAACCAATGAGAGTATTGTTGGAGTTGGATGGCCCGGTAAGATCTCCCAATAATAAACTTTTATTTGTGTTGTTCAAAGCTAGCACATGGGTCGATGCAATCGCTCCACTAGTCGAAACATCAGTCAGCTCGGTTAATTTTGACTCCTTAAAGGTAGTGCCATTATCAAACACAAGCCCAGATGGCCCAACAACAACCCTAGATTCTTGGTCGCGATACACGCTTTTATCGGCGGGATAGGTCACAAACACCGTTCCGCTACCGCCCAAGTTAATATGGCTACCACCATTAGAGCTAGCCAGCACGTAATCGCGCACCATATTGTCGGAGCCGTAGATTCCCACACCAACTTCCCACTTATCGTTTTCCTCTATTGCATAATAGGTAATATCCCCATCCGATAAAACAGAGCTAAAGGCCGCAAATCCAGCAGGAGTCCCCGTCAGCGACACGTCTCCGGCCCCGGTAGTGGTGGTGTATTGCTTTATTCTATCAGCTAATGTAATCGCCATTATTTCTCCTGCCAGATACTGAAGTGATATTATTTACACTACTGCGGATCGCTAATATCTGGACCAGAAGGAGTTAATAGCGCAGCCTTGGCTTGTTTAACCTCGTGGGCAACCGTGTTTTCCGTCAGAAACCTTCTTGTCTGACGGTTAGCAAACTGAAACGCACTCTCTGTATTGGTAATCTGTCGTGGATTAGTAGATGGATCTTCTGGTAAAGATGCATCAAAGTCCGGGTTGTCAATCATAGTCTGATAGCCGTAATTAGCGCACATGGCGACGATAACCCTGTCCACGTCCGAATCCGCAATCTGGACACAAAATTGAGCCATTTTTATCTCCTTGTAGTAAAGTTTAGCGTTTTATTTATGGTAAGAGAATGTTCTTGACCAGTATTGATTTTCAAGTCAAAATCGTTTAATTTATTAATGTTGAGGGACAAATTATTTAGCTTGTTTATTTTTAAATCAAAATCACACAACTTATTTATTTTTAGTGGAAAAGTTAGCGTGGAACTGTTAAAATACATAATCGGTAACGATCCTATGAACACCGCAGGTTCGATGTCTTTAGTTTCGCTAAAGCCGACCTCACTAAACGTACCAACTCCAAGCATATTACCCTCCATTAAACAATACACAAAAACAACCAATATAACTAAAAAAAGACCACCCTAAAAATAGGGTGGCCCGAGAGGGGTTGATGTTAAACTATCAACATCAGAAGGAGCCAGCAAGAATCCTTCTATTGTCAAGAACACCGAAGCCGATTTCGGCCCAGCCGTAGTAACCCTGTCGTTGATGTCTATGGAGACCTTCGTCTTCATAAATCTCAACCTGCTTCTTAACAGGCATGACAAAGCTATCGTTTGGACCCTGATCCAGACCGATCACAAGCTCAACATCAGTAGAGGCCAAAGAGCCTCCGAGATCACTAGTGAAGTAGGTCTGGTACTCCTGACCATCGCCAAACTCAAAGACATCGTGAAGATTGACGCCAAAGACTCTCGTGATCGCTGGACCATCATCCGAAGCCACGTAGATTTCTCTACGAGAAACTTCGTCTAGTTGGTCAACGCCCCAGTTGCGAATATCTTCAATCGCTTCAGGAGAACAGTAGACATCGCTTAAACGACCAGCAGCAGTTGCACTATTTCCGCCACCATTTCGACGCATAACCGTCTTCATGAGGCTGATCAAGCGCTTAGTGAACTGACCAACAGCGGCATCAGCATCGTAAACCAAAACGTTACGATCAACCGCAGCGGCCAAAAGCGTATGCCATCCGTCATCGTTGATCTTCTTAACGAAGGACGATTCGAGCACTTGCATAGCGCGAGCAACCACATTCCAGTTAGCCTCACGGGCATATTTCAGCAAGAAGTCAATCGAGCTGCTGATCCCGTAAGTGTTAACCATTACGTAATCACCTTCGACGTGACGCTCAGGAATACGCCCATTGCCGGGATTGGTGTACGCAACATGATCCCCCTCAGTACCGGGAGCCAAAAGGTCCAATGGAAACTCTGGTGTAGCTCCGGGTTCCAGAGGCATCGTTTCGTAAATAGAGGTAACGATATCGCCAAATAAGACACCCTTACGAATAGGGGTTTCGAGAGCTTTGGCAATCTCTCTCTGGGCCGCGATTGCGACCGGCTTATCAGAACTACCCGACTGCTTAAGCAGCTCAATGAACTCGGGAGTTGGTCGATTTGTAGTAGACATATTAGCTTCTCCTTTTTTCTTTATTTAATTAGGCGTTGGTGTTAGGAAGGTCAATGAACACTTTAGCATATCCGTCTTCGTCTTCGCCAGACAAAAAACGACCGACAATATGCTTCGATTCCTGTCCGCCCTTCATGCCATTGGCGTATGTGGCAGTGGCCACATTACCACTGTGCCCTATAAATGCCGTGCCACCAGCGGCGGCGGTTCCATTGATATTATCGGTAACGACCCACCCCTTTGTGAGAAGCGTAACCTTGCCACCCTTTTGCACCTCGTCCTTGTGCTGGTTGAGATGCTGTCGAGTGAGGTCAATATCGACCATGTCATTCAACAACAAGCCTACCGGCACTGCGCCAGAAGGTGTACCGTCATAGGTAACAAGAGCGGCACCGTTGTCCATAGAGGCACCTGAGCCCCCAGCACTAAGAGCCACGACACCGCCTCTGGTCTGCGCTTCGTTCATGAAGAACGAAATATCGGTTTGAAGAGTACTTCTATCTGTTTTAAGAGCCATTATGAATCTCCTTTTGTTTAAAAATTAAACTATTTGTTTTCTTTTGGAACGGACTGTAAAATAGAACCAAGCCATTCGCTAGCAACCGCACGAAGAGATTCCGCAGGATCGTCTTCACCAACAGCTTCCGCGATAGCAACATCCGCCGACTCTTCGGCGTCTTCCAAGACTTCCACGTTCGCCTCGGCGCTATCCGTCTCTTCGTCAGCCTTAGCTGGCGCTTCTTTGTCCTCTTTCTTATCTTCGTCTTTATCTTTATCTTTATCCTTCTTCATCCAAGGAGGCATTCCGGCCTTCCTCTTCATTACAGCCACGATCTTATCGAAAGTTTCTTCGTCAACCGAGCCAAGCTCATCGACAGTTGCAACAGCTTCGTCGGATTCAAATCCAAGATCTTCCAACTTAGCTTTTCGCTGCATTAGCGCCTTCTCTTTTTTCATAGCGGCCAACTCTTCTTGCATACTCTTTGCTTCTTCGCTCTTGCTCGCAAAAGCTTCCTCTTGCGTCTTAACGGATTCAGCAAGGGTTTTGTTTTCTTCTTCCTTTGCGGTAATCTCCTGAGCCTGAGCCGAAACAGAAGCCTCAAGGGTCTCGATTTTAGACTGAAACTCTGCCTCCTTTTCAGCCGTTACCTTGTCTCTCAGTGCCTCATTTTCAGTTTTTGCTTCTGCAAGCTCCCTCTGCAAATCTAAAATTTGCTTATCATTGTTATCACTCATCGTAATCTCCTTTGTAGAGGATATAGTTAAAACTTCTGCTTTTGATTCATCGAAAAATTCATTTCCTTCCAATATTACACTACGGGGATTAGCAGGATTGGAAACCAAGCCTTTACCAGAGAACGATAAGTTTCTTAATAGTCTGCCAACTCTATAGTTTTCGTATTTTCCACTCCCGCCATACGATCTTAAGTGCTTTGTTAGAAATGCTGACGCCTCGCCCCTTTGCACCACCTTAATAGCCCCATCCGGAGCTGTTAACGCGTAATCAAAATCCGGAAACAAACACTCCATAGAAACAAACCATTTTCCATCCTCTATCTCGGAAACAATCTTTTGCATTCTGCTTCTTTGGTCTTCATCGCTCCACTCCGTATAAATAACAGAAGCGGTAAGGATGTTGAAAGCGTCTGGAACCTCTCCGGCGTCACGGTTAACTTCATTGCCTTCAAAATCTACAACAGTATTGCCCGTAATATGTCCAATGATATCTTTTTCATCGTGCATAAAATTGAAAGGTTTGTCTTCGGGCGTGTCTTTTGCAGACCATAATTCTTTCGGATCGAACACGTCATCATTTTTGTTCCATCCGGTGCTAACCAGTATTGATTTAAGATAATATAAATCTATTTGATCTTCATTCTGAGCAACAGCGGATTCGTCGGCAAGTATTTTTTTTAACTTGCTACCCTCTTCCGGCGTGTAAGTCTCAGCAACAGCACAGCAGGCTACGCTACTCTTCTTAGAAAGAATATCGCTTAAGCCATCTTGTATCTCAGATTCGTATATTTTCATATTTAAAAGCCTCCGGGTTTTAATACACACAAAATAAAATCTTTGGCGATTATTGGTAAAATACTACATCTCAGCAAAAGCCGAAGCATAAATATATTTCATTTCGGAAAGGTTTGGCTGCTTATTATTAGCCAAAACAAAAGACTCTTTCTTAGTAGCGACAACGGAATTAAATTCATCAGACGGTTTAGTTTGGTTGTCCAACAATTGCTTCACTAGATCGGAAGTTACCTCCATATAGGGAGTCATACCGGTCAATATGCACACCTTCAGATATTCCAATTGGTCCACTTCCGACTTATTTAAACTTCTAGCACTTTTCTTGTTAAAATGAGAGAGGGCTATTGGAGAAAGAACCTCCGATATCTTAGCCTGAGCATCGAGAGCCCACAGGGTGGCGACCGTAGCGTCCCCGCTCCGAGGAAGAACCCGTTTCTCTTTTCGCTTCTTGGTATCTTTAGAAAATTTTGGACGACCATTAGGCTCTTCGGGAGCATAGTCCACCTCTTGATCAGGCGACACCACTGGCTCTGTAACCTCTTCTCTCTCGGCGGGTGGAAGCCCAAACTTTTCCAGATACTCCTCGGTATCCATCACATCCTTCGTTAGAGCTATCTTAGCTATGTCTTCTTTATGTTGAGGATTATGGTACGGTCCAGCCTTTTTAGGGGTCGCTATATCGTTGGCCCGCTCCCTTTCTTCGCGACGTACACGTATACGCTCAATTCCGGGCATCTCTCTAAATCTCTCAAGCAGCGTTTCACTAGAAATAATATCCCTATCCGCCAACTGAATCAGAAGCTGTTTTTCAGCGGCTTCATCGGACAATACAATCGAATCAAAATGAATCTCTGCCGGAAACCTAAAGCCCATAGCTTTTCTAATTAGCTCAATCTCGTGTCGCCAAAACTGGGCCAAAATCTCTCTACCATACTCCAATCTTTCGATCAGAGTTTTTAAAGAGACGTAATTATTGGTATACCCCCCACTACTACTTGCGCCGGTCAAAGTTGGCGGAATACCTAGCCCGGCATAAATGCTAGTAAGAACCGGCTGATACTTTTCAGCTCCTAAAAACTTGTAAACCTGAGACTGACTTTCGGAGAACTTAAGCTCTGGCCCCCAAACTAGATCCATAGTTCCTCCTCCAACATTACTCGCCAAAATATCCCGCAGCTTATTAATAGCGGCCTTTGTTGGGATAATTTTGTGATCGAGATCTCCAACTGTCCAAAGTCGAACATTGGAGATTGCTCCGTCGAGAGCCGCCAAGTCTGCCAGCTTCATCTTTTCAAGCATCATAATGTCATCAAGTATTGCATATATCATAGGATTGGCCCATAGCAGCCAATCGTCTTTTTTGTAGTGAAAGAATCCCACCTTATCCATATCAAGCGGAATAGTCCTGTCACCATTTGTCAACCTTTGCTGCAAATCTACAGGCAGCGTTTTAAAAATGGTCTTATTGGTAGTTGAGCTATTAATTAAAGACTCAGAAGTATACTTAGATAGATTAAGTACAAACTCCGGCTTTCCAATCGCCTGACCACCATAGTCCTTAACCTCAACAGCAAGAGGGTTCAGAAAATCATAAGTCCAAGGAATTTCACGTCTCGGAACTTTTAAATCCGTGATCTCGAAGTCTGCGCCACCAGACCTTTTTAACTCCCGTTCCTTTTTCTGATTTAGTTTGGCTGTACGTCTTTTGACAACAACATTCCCACAACGATAAAGATAGTTAAGGAATCTCTCAGATCTATCAACGCCCCCCACCTGAATGAACCATTTTCGGTAGAATTTTTCTATAGTCTTATTGGGATGCACCAATGTTAGTCCCTGTGAAGCAAAGTCACTCATTAGATCAATAACGTTTCGGATAATGCCGACCCTGTCATAAGCCTGCATACTCATCTTCATGATTTTTTTCTGCTTATTCGACACCGATTCGCCGGGACGAAAACTATCATAGTCCTCCCGTAGAAAACCAGTTCTCACAGACCTATTAGGCTCAACATCTATATAGCTACTTCTACGACTATCGCCAACAGACCTCTGAATACCATCGTAAGCCTCTATCGCATCGGCGGTAAGACTGTAAGCGTCTTGCTTTTGCGAGTCACTATCCCATGTTCTATAAAGTGGCGATTTGGACATTTCTACTGTTCTCCTATCAATGGTATTGTGAATGGTATTGTCAATACCACTATACACAAATTAATAAACATCCTGCACCTTTTCCGTAAACCAAGCGGGCCCATGATAAAGTTTCTCGTTTTTAAACCGAGAACTAGAATCTCTTTGCGCAAACCCTCCGATTGTCTCAAAGGCTGAAATACCCCGTTCAAAAGATATACTTCTCGCGGACATATTCGCCATGATCAAGGACGAATAACGGTCCTTTCGTCTTCTGCTTTTCTTACCTGCTGCCAATTTTATCTCTGGAGTATCCCACCTTTCTCTGCCCGCAGCGGTCGTTGTCATGACTATCATGGACAACTCATCCTTGAGTTCTTCAATCTCCATGATACAATCTTCAAGAGTATCATAATTTCTACCAGAAACCTTATCGTGCTCAATAGATAGCCCAATACTAGCAGTATCGAAAAACGGAAACAAAACAACCCTATCTTCAAAGTCCTTTCTTAATCCATGATTAGCCGCCGCTAACCAATCGGCTCTTGCAAACTGACAAAGCTGTAATATGTGTAGCCCCGAGTGGTCGTCCGTGTCTTTAGCTTTGTCTTCCTCTATGACGGGCCATATTGCAACTTCCCCTTCAGGAATTTTATCTTTATCGTGTAAAGCCTCCATCACAGCAATACCGCCCCCTTGAGCATCCATAGCTATCTCGGAACAGGGAAAGACCCTCATAAGCTGTCTGATCTTTTTGGCACAATACGAATAAAAATCATCCTCATCTACAATCTTTGACCTCAGCTTGTCTTTGTGTTGTTGTCTATTGGTGGTCCAACAGTGTACGATCCTTCTGTGATCTTCGTAAACCTCTAGAACAACAATACTAAAATTGTCCACCTCGGAAGCTGGGTCCACCCCAAACACATACCTCCTCTCAGAAGACCCCTTTAACGCGGACTCAAAACACACTTCCCCAGACGGGAACACTATGGGTTTATTTATGGACGTAGTACAGGACTCCAGCAAACTCCGCTTAAAAAACCCTTGACTGTCTGTAGTGAAACAGGCCCCATATTCCATATTATATATCCCAGAATGGACCGTAGCCTTAGCTCTAGCGATTTGCCCCTCGTCCATAAAACCCTCCGGAAGGGTGTCTACCGGCATACGAATCACAGAGTACTGAGTCCAGTCAAATTGAGCGGGAACCTCTCCCCCAAAAACCTCTTCAAGCTTTCGGATATTTCCACCACTATTGAGTATGTTTTTATATTCTTTCCAATAGGCTGCAAAATGATTAAAATCATAATACGCAGTTCCGCTAAGTATGATCTGGTTAGACTTTTCTGCAAACACTTGAGAGTCCTGCGAGAATACAGCCCCGAGCTTGGTGGCCATCTTGGCTTTCGCTATAGCTTTAACCTTTTGTGCCGGAGAAGCCGCAACGACCGCAAAACCCGCGACAACAGTCTCGAAAATCTCTCGGGGTATAGATGGAAACTCGTCAGCTATGATATCGTGGGCCCGCTGACCTCTAATCTTTGATCCGTCGCCAAGAGGTAGACAGGTTATGGTACTATCTCCAATATGCATAACGCACCGGTCAACGTCTCTTCTCGGACCACTATTGGAGCCGCACAGATCTCTTAAGATTGGGGCGTTTTTCCATATGGTGTCCATATATTCAAACAGAACTTTAGACTGCCTAAACGCCGCACCAACTACAATAATTTTACGACGAGGCATAAACAAGGCACGAAGCAGTGGGTAGACAGACAATATAAAAGACTTGCCCATACCACGAGAGCCGATAAGCATGGGAAACTTCCGATTCCACATTTCATAAAGTATGAGAGACTGAAAAGGCAGAAGTTCAATATTTAATATGTACTTACACACAAAAGAGAAATACTCTGGCCTCATCATGAGCCAAGCTAACCTCTCCAGCATGTCATCTCTATCGTCCGTCGCCAGAATAAACAACAGAGGGTTAAATAGCTCAGATTCATCAACCTCTATACCGAGCCAAGCGTCTTCTATCCTACTAGCATCATTAATCATTTAACTTTAAACCTTAATCCTGACCCAAAATAAAAGCCTTAACCTTTAAGTTTCTCGGATCATCAAAAAATCCTATAAGTAATGTAGACAGTCTGGAGACAATTTTCTCTTCTTCGTCCTTAGACTGTATATATAAAAGAGACCACGCAGCATGTAGTATCTCATGCAACAATGTGTCCCTAGTCGAAGATTGAATAGTGCCACAATAAACTCTAATTCTTTTTTGTTCGTTGTCGCAGTCTCCATACGCTTCTCTTTCCTTGAAAAGAGCTTCGGACATCTCTTCTATTGTATACTCGTGTCCCAGAACATATACCTTACTCGGGAGAGCTTTCTTGGTTTTTGCCATCTTTATTCTCCGCGTAGAATAATTCGTTTAGCCTCTTAAAAAGACTATTACATATTAAAAACGCACCATTCTTACTTCCACAAAACATAACGTTTATATCGTACTTTATGCTAAGTTCCATCAAAGATTTTATCAGGTACTTGCCACTTATCTTTGTCTGCTCTACTATCTTGAATCTTTTAAAGTCCGGAAGTTTAATCTCTCCGGCCTTATACAATCTGTACAGCTCTCTATCTCCCTCGTTCAGTAAACCAAGAGGATAGTCTATAACATCCAAAGCAGAAAATTCCAACATAAGATAACGAAAGTTAAAATCCTTCATTCTTTCCATCTCGTTATAAAACGCCTTTTTCTTCTTCCCTAAATTCGTTGCTATTTCCGACACGGATGCTTTTCTTTCTACGCATACAACGTCTTCAAACCCTTTAAGCGTGTAGTCACCGGTATGGAGGGTGTTAATCTCCATACCTTCACATCTGTCATAAGGTGAGAATATCCATCCATCTTGTTCTCTCGTGTCTTTTATTACCGTATAATTCTTCATAGGCAAAATTTAACCGTCGCTAGGTTCTCTCTTTGGGGAAACAGGGATATCCGGAGCGGGCGCTGGAGCGGGAGCGGGAGCGGGCTCGATATTTGTCACGGTTAGCGTTTCTCCGACGTAATCAATTTTAAGCTTCCCTAATCCACCCTGTCTATGATTTCTTGTTTCGTTTAAATATGTTCCCCAGATATCGTTAAAACATGGTATATCGACTTTTTCGGTAAGGCTCTCTCCACTCTTTAATGCGTCGATTTCCCTCTTTAGCCTAGACAGCTTACCAGAATGTAAAACGTCATGAGACACCACGGGATCTGGTTTTGGCTCTGGTTTTTTTGGCTCTGGTTTTGGTGAGTTAAACACTATTTGCTCCTTTTGATTAGTTCTGAAAAATACGTAATATAATGGCTCTCTTTTCCGTGGACGCTGTCGTGACACTTTTTACACAGCGTTATCCCATTATCCACATCGAATCTCAAAGAAGCTGCCGAAGACCACTTCATTATGTGATGAACGTTCAGCCTAGTCTTCTTCCCTCTCTTTTTACACATTTGACAAGTAAACTTGTCACGCTTTAGCACATCCAGCCTGAATTTCTTGTACGTCGGGTCGTTGTAATTTCGCCCCATTGACATCCCCCTCTGTCATTCTATGCACCAAATCCTTAAAAGATACGTCAAGACTCCAACCTAAATCAGATTTAGCCTTGTCGGGAAAGCCCAGAAGGTAGTCAACTTCTGCGGGTCTGTAGAACTTAGGATCAATCACCACATAATCCTCCCACTTATCAATTCCCACATAAGCGAACGCGATATTGAGGAAATCTCTGACCGAATGGGTCTCTCCCGTAGCCACAACATAATCATCAGGTACTTCTTGCTGCATCATTAGCCACATGGCCCGCACATAATCTTCTGCGTGCCCCCAATCGCGATAGGCATCGAGGTTGCCCAAACGGAGTTTGGGAAATTTAGGTCCACTTTTACCTTCGGTATAAATATAATCTGTATCAAGATTTTCATATTCTGTTAATTGACAATTTTCAAATACAGTAGGATTTTCTTGATGCCACCTAACAAATTCGCCAATCCATTTCGTGATCTTTCTTGTTACAAACTTCTCGCCCCGGCGCTCACTCTCGTGATTGAACAGAATTCCACTACAGGCAAAAATCCCATAGCTATCACGATAATTCCGCACAAGGTGATGAGCCGCCAACTTAGCAATCGCATATGGACTTTGTGGAGCAAATGGGGTGTCTTCGTCTTGATACTTAATGCCACAGTCGCCCTCCGTTCCGCACATAATATCCCCAACGCTAAGTCGCCCCTTTTTAACATTAAAGTTTTTCCCAAACATCTCGCTCGAACTAGCCTGATAGAATTTGATCTTTTCTTTTCTGCCGGAATAACGAACCCCCTCTAAGACGTTTAAGCATCCCCCAGCAGTTACATCCCAAGTTAAGGACGGCTGAGTAAAGGATGTGCCCACATGGGACTGCGCTGCCAAATTGTAAACCTCATCTGGCTCATGTTCTTTTATGGCGTTCGACACACTGAATGCGTCCGTGATATCGCCCTCTATAATTTTAATTTGGGGCAAGATATGACTAATTCTCTGAAGGGTGTCCACGCTCACTCTGCGGGTGACACCTATTACCTCATACCCTTTGTCGTGAAGTAGCTCCGCTAGATAGCTTCCGTCTTGTCCCGTGATTCCGAAAATAATTGCCTTCATTTGCCTTTTTCCTTTGTTGTTTCTGGTGTTAAAAATGGTTGATCCACCTGCCCATCTTCATATGTTAAATACTCCGACAAACGTTCTTTCTCTGCCTCCATCGCGAGGCGCATTTTTTCCATCTCGATACCGAGGTCGCTACGATATTGAGGATCGGTTGCAATTTTCTTCACAAGTGACGCGAACGTTAACTTGGAATCCTCAATCGCTTTCACTCGCTGCTCCCTCGTGCCCTTGAGATCCTTCAGCATCGTCGCCTTGCGCGCCTGAAGATCTTTGTAGTCTTTAGATAGTGTTTCTTGCGAGGCCCTTAGAATGGCAACCTGACGCTCTAGGCTTATAACGAGATCCATGTCTCTCTGATCCTTGTCCCTACTCTTCTCTTCTCGCACCAACCTTTCAGCTACAGAGACTTCTTCCTGATTGCTCCGTTTGCTTTTTAATATCCGGTTCATGAGTATTTCGAGTTTTATGGTGTCAATAATCTGCATTTCTTCCGTATGAAACACATCGTCCTTAAATTGACTCCACATCTTCTTGAAGTGGAACTCAAACAACTCTAATTCTTCAGATGAAAACTGGGTGGCCAACTCCTTATAGTACGGCTTCGTTTTTAATTCGTTAGCAACAGCCGCCTCTTTTTTCTGCTTTGCCGAAAATCCTATATTTTTTTCTATCCAGTCGCGTATAGAGTCCGGGTCACGATCTAGTTTCTGTGCTATGGCCTCTGGAGAAAGAACCTCGGCTTGCGCCTCGATAAAAGACATTTCTTCAGTTGAAAATCTACCCTTCTTCATAATAGTCTCCGTTAATAATGTCCTCTATAGCTTGTATGACTATGGCCTTACGGCCTTTGGGCAAAGAAGAGTTGGCCTGTAATCTGAGATAGTCACCTCTGAGTTCAGGGGGGAGTTTTCTGTCAATAAGATCTATCATTTCGGTCAAGTGGGCGTTGGTGATGGTTTCATCTTCCGTGGAGACAGAATATAGGGCGGTGATGTCCAAGGGCTCAAGGAGGTTTTTTTTACGGTCTTGGATTTTTTGGGCGTTTCCGTAATCAAATCTGTAATAGTTATCGCGTTTAAAATTCTTTAGGCGGTTATTAATGTGGGTATACATGAAGTTCTCAAGGGGCTTTGAAGAATCATAGCGAGCCAATCCCTCAATACCCATCAAGAAAGCCTCCTGCTCTATGTCTTCGGCTTCATATGAGGCAAAGACAAACTTGGGGGCGAGTTTCTTTGCGACTCTTGTTATTACGTCTACGGTCTCCTGCTCACTTAAACCGTCTGGCTTTTTTTCTTTTTTCATCCTTTTCCCTTTTCTCTTCCTTTCTCTTTTTCTTGATCTCGTCTATCTCCTCATAGGTTTTTCCGTTGATCATATGAGGAGGCGATGGTCCGGCCCATTCTTCCGAGTCAAAATCGGGGGCTTCTTTTGGGTCGGGAATATCGAGCAATCCCTCCATAGCCTTTTCCAACTGGGCAGTGCTCCTAGCGCGAAGGTGTGTTTTTATTTTCTGGGCGTTCTTACGTTTGCGTGCCATTATTGGTACTCCTTAGAATCGACTACAACAATAGGTTCTATTAGTATTATACACCAAAAACAAGAATATGCACAAAAGAAATCATATGGGGGCTTCTTTAGGGGCCAGTCGGATAAACTTGGGTACGACATATAAGAAAAAATAAGTTGAATTGTGTCTGAACCACCTAGGCTTTTCTATCACCGCGACGGGGTATGACAATGAACAAAAAACCCCCACCGAAGCTTGAGAAAGTCAAAAAATCACACAAACACCATTTACAATACCAAATAACGCCAAAATAACCATAAACCCTTGAAGCGTAGGCACTTATGCACGAATAACCAGCCGCCGCAACCATAAATCCTTATATATCAACGACTTACGACGATTTTTGAGAAACTTTTATATTCTTTGCCGAATAGTTAACGAACAGGGTTGACGAATGACGATATACATAGTATAATACTTGCATAACAAACAACGACAACAACAAAGGACAAGACAATGCTGACCAAGTTCAACAAAGCTGACAAGGCTATCATCGACAAGCTGATCGCGGATGGTAATGATCTGATCTGCGATGGTCGAGGTTGGTGGTTCAATAACTTCTGCTTCGCATCTTTCAAAGACTTTATGATTTTCTTGAAAAAGATGGCGTAAGGGGTTGACACAAGCCGATCTACTTGATACAATACCCGTATGACAAACAACAACACAACTAAGGAAAACACAATGTTCACTACAGGAAAAGAAATCTTCAACTCACTGGAAAACGAAATCAACATCATCGGCATGAAGGTTTCTTCTTCTTGCTCTAACGAATTCGAATTCAACTGCATCGAAAATTGGGATGGGGTTACTGTTGAAATCAACGACAACAACATCATCACCAACGTCGGATCATGGGGATAAAAACTTTTAGATTCTTTCCAGAATAGCTGGAGAGACAGCTTGACAAATGACGATAACTATTGTATAATACTCTCATGACAAACAACAACACAACTAAGGGAAACACGATGAACGAACCACGAATCACAATCAAGGGAAACACGCCGATCCCAACGGTTAAGGTTTCAGAGCCGCGACTTGAAATCAAGGGAAACACTTCGATCCCTTGGAACTTTGGATCTGTTGATAAGGCTACAAAATGACTCGAATGATTGACTTCTGCTCTTGCTTGTTTCAGGTTATGGCCTTTGGCCTATCGGTATTGTTTGGTATTGTCGGCATGATTGCAGCGTTGCAATACTTTCAATAGCACACACACACACACAAGGTACACACACATGAGACACATGACAAACGAACATGGTAATACTATTAAGGTTATCGAACATATTATCCTTCGTAACTATTGGGAGTATTACATTGTAGAGGCGGCTGATGAGGATGGTATAGTATTCGCCTTAGTAGTAGGTGACTACACTGAATTGGGCTATGTGTCAATGGATGAGATTACACCATACATAATGACACGTACTACTGACATGGATGAGATCATGCCCGCACCAATGTGGTCATGGTGTACAGATAAGCATGACTTCGATCAGAGCTACAGTACAGAGGCGGAGTTGTATTAGCTCATCTAATCTGCTATACGCTCACGGGGAGAGGCATAAGCCCTTGCTATGTAAGGACTTACGTCTAGCCCGGCAGCCGCCGCAATCGTAACCCCTTACCACACAACGACTTACATCAATTAAAAAAACTTTGCAATTCTTTACCGAATAGGTGACGCTTGGGGTTGCAAAATGTCGATAATAACTATATAATACGCGTATAAGAAACAACAACACAACAAAGGAAACGACAATGGAAGACATGATCAGAGAAATTCAGGTTCAGGTAGATTTTTACTCAAGCCGATTTCAGGCTAATGGTCATCGTACTGATCGTGAGATGGTAGAGTTCTACCAGAATTGGATTAGCCAACTGATTGTAGATCAGGAACGATTAAAAGAAATCTAAAACATCTTTGAAAAAGAGTCAACTAGGGGTTGACAAAACACGATCTACTTGATACAATACGCTCATGACAAACAACAACGCAACTAAGGAAAACACGATGGACATTTACTGCGTAGTTTACGATTACTTTGAAGAGTTGGATATTATCGAAGTATTCACCGACAAAGCCAAAGCAGAAGCAATGGCGGCAAAGATGGGTTCCAGTTGTTCCGTTATGGAATCAAAATTAAATTCCAACTAGGGGTTGACAAAACACGATCTACTTGCTACAATACCCACATAAGCAAACGGCGTTCACAATAGAACTGGCTATCATCAAGCGGGCAACCGCAAGGACGAGACGAAAGCGGGAATAGAAGTCGCCTCCCGACGTTTGCTTTTTCTCCATAACTTCTTACAGTATAAGGACTTATGGGGAAACCGGCTGC
>Ga0233414_10000491_pt1 | contig 16280 bp, 10 predicted proteins | sample Na_anoxic_10_MG_FD_189020 | JGI IMG/M metagenome (GOLD analysis project Ga0233414, IMG submission 189020) | Seawater microbial communities from Saanich Inlet, British Columbia, Canada - Na_anoxic_10_MG | ecosystem: Environmental > Aquatic > Marine > Inlet | place: Canada: British Columbia... | reverse complement strand
GCTTTGGGCGGCTATAGCGTCTACCTCAGGGGCAGCCTCCTCGACGACAGCCTCCTCTACTACGGCTTCTTCAGCTACAGGTGTAGGCTCCTCAATAGGAGCGATACCTAGACCTAGCTCAGACTCTAGGTCAGAGACCTCGCCCTCTATGGTTTCGACTTCTTCTGGGGTAGGTTCTTGTTGTCGGGATACTTCTTCTTCCACCTCTTGTATATCTGTGGATGATTGATTTTCAGAAATGTCTCCTGGGCTTTGCTCTTGAACGGCATCTGGCTCTAATGTTTGTTTAACTAACTCAACGACCTCAACATCATTACGCACAGCATAGCCCTGCTTCTCTAGCTTAGCTTTCTGCTGTGGTGTCATGTCCGTGATATGCTCCACGAATTCAGTACGCGTCATAAACTTCTTACCCACCTTATACAGTGGTACATCTGGCTTCCTCAGTAGCTCAGGAACTAAGTCGTCAATCTTAACACCGTCCTTAACTATCTTCTTGGTCAATCCTATCTGACCAATCTCTTTATTTATCTGTGATATCTCACTAGAGAACGCCTCCTTATTGGCGCTAGACAACTGCTTCTTCGCCTCCTCCAAAGCCATCAGTCTCGATACCACCTCAGGCGATGACGTACGTGAACGCTTCGGTCCCACACCCAATGTCTTCAGCGCGTCACGTCGGGCACCTACGTTCTCTAGGATACGCTGCTCTGTCTCTGCGTCTATCTTACCTAGCTTCCGCATATTGGTAGCCCAGTCATTGATACGTTGGTCAGAGGCTTTCTCCCCCGCGATATAGTTTATGTCCGTCAGCTGATGCGCTACCGATAGGTCCGTTCTGTTTCGTGTCTGACTGTATATATTAATGAACGCGTTAGGAGCATTATTCCCTAGACCACCGATAGATTCAGCGGCTATCTCCTTCCAGTTTATCTCCTGTCCAGAGAACACCTGAGCCGCAAGCTCACCTGTACCCTCTACCACGGGGTCAAATATCATACGCTCTGCTAACTGAGTGGCTGACCTAGTTAAAGTGGAAGCAAGACCTGAGGTAGAGAGCATCCTGCCAGCAGCAGCTCCACCAACTATATTGAAAGCACCAATAGTAACTCCGCGTATAGCACCTACACGACGGCCCTCAGCCATAACCTCCTCGTTATTAAGGGCCTCTAACACCTGTGAAGGGTCGGATATATTGTACCCACCCTCACGCATAGAGTCTAGTATAGCGTTAGTGTACTCAAGGGCAGCTCCAGCCGCCGCCTGTCCCGCCAAGAATCCTTTACCCGCTCCGATTAAAGCTCCAGCAGCAGCAGTAACAGGAGCCGCAGCACCCGCTACAGGGGCGCTGGCTGCGGCACCAGCGGCACCAGCTATAGCAGCGCCAGTAGCAGCGCCAGTAGCTACAGCAGCAGGTATAATCTTTATGCCCAACGGCAGTAGCATACTCAGAGACGAGGCCACGTAGTTAGAAGTAATCTCCAGTGGGTCATCGCTAAAAGCATCCCACCATTCCTTTACCCCAACCGAGTTGTCGATACGTGACATAGCACGTGACTGCCCTGGCTTCATGTTGGACATACGCTCAGAGATAATAGCGGCTGCCTCCTGCTGATTCTCAGGCATCTTACCTGACATCTCATAAGCGAGCATAGCTTCGGCTGCCCACCCTGAGTTCCAAGCGTTCTCTACACCGTCTGTAAATCCCTGTAAGTTCTCCGTGAACTCAGCGTATACCTTCTCGTCGTGCTTAGCATCGAAGTATGTCTTTGCTTGGTCGTATTTAAACGCAGCTAACTCCTGAGATTGTTTAGCGGCATTGAACTTAGTGATTAGGTTGTTGGCGTAGTCCCTCTCCCTATCGTTCTTAGGCTCGTAGTTCACCAGCTCCTCAACAGGAATGCCGAACGAAGCCATAGAGTTCTTTTGAATCGTGGCCTCCTCAGCGCGGGCCGATTGATTAATCTGTGCCGCCTGACCAGCTATGTTATTCTGACGCTCGTTGAGGTACACGTCGAAGTCCTCACGCGCTGTCATAGCATCGTCATCCATTACCGCATCGAAGAGGGTGTCCTCGCGCTGCTCGATAGAATTTACGTAGCTCTCTACGTCCTCACGCAACACACCGTTAGTGTAGTGCTGGCTGTATAGAGCCTTCTCTTCCTCGGTAAGAGACTCTAGCTCCGCGTTGTCGCTGTCCTCTAAGAAGATACGCTCATCACGTAGCGCCTCGTACTCCTGTAGTGACGCACGGTCAGAGACGTAGTCCCTATTTTTTTCACGATAAAAATGCTGCGCCTCAATTTCTACAGGGGCCACGTCCTTCCAGTTGCCCTCAGCAAAAGCATTGGCCTCCTCCTCGGTATCGAAAGTAAAGACCTCGCCTCGGCGCTCAGCTGTTTGGATAGCTTCGTCAGTACCCAATCGCATCCACGTCCTGCCGTCTGAGTTATAGTTGTCAGGGTTGATAGGAAATAAAGTAGGCGCCACCTTATACTTTCCGTCCTGTTCGTACGACATAAACTCCACCGTGGATTCACTGCCGTCGTTATTACGCATAGCTTTCTCCCTCATATTCTGAGCGCGATAAGCTTGGTCTAAAAGGTTGTCGGTCTCTAGCTCTACAGGCGCTGTAGCATTGGCGTTCATAAACTGACGTAGCCGTTGCGACTCCTCCTCAGCTCCCGCATCAGTAAACGTATCGAGGTCCACGTCTATAGACGCACTGCCATCGGTAGTGGTAACGGTCATAGCGTCGCCGATACCTGTCTCGTTAAAAGTAAACCCGTACTTACCGAACTGCCCCCGCATATCAGGGACCACCTGCTCCTCCTCCTGGGCTATAAGACCAGGGGTTACAGCGGTAAGGGACTGAGAGAAGTCGGGAGTCTCAGTAGCTTCCTGAACGGATGGCTCCAAAGAACCATCGCCCGATGTCGAATCCATAGCCTCGTCTTTTTTTTTTAAGCCCATCAAGGCTTGGTAGTCATCCATACTTTTGGAATAACCACCCGTCTGAAACAAGTCGTAAGAATCTTGAAGAGCTTGAGGGTTTGTATTGATAAGCTCTACAAACTCATCGAAAGATTTGGCGTAGCCCCCTGTCTTAAACAACTCGTACGAGTCCTTAACTGCTTGTTCGTTCATGACTATTGATTAATATCGACTTGTATCCCTATTACCGTTTGGGTTGGTCGTAGCTGGTGCTCCAGAAGCACCAGGCGCTCCGAACTGTCCTCGTCTAGCAGCCCTAACTGTTTCGTTATTGTAGGCATCAAATGTACCTGCGTCAAATATAGAACGAAAGTCCTCCGTGGTAATAGCTCTACCAGATTTAGCCGCGTCAATCACCATCTTGTTTACCTCCTGCATCGTTGACTTAGGAACATCATTATCATCAGGAATATATATAGGTTCAGTCATTACGCTAGGGACAAAGTACTCGATAGCATCATTGTCGTTTCCTAAAAACCCTTCACTACTAGGGATATCATTCTCATTTATATAACGAATAGTAGACTGAAGGCCCGCTGTAGACAAGGCTGACTGAGCTGCGGGTGCCATGACGGAGAACTCAGGGTCCTCAGGGTTCTCTCCTAGCGCCTCAGTGTACGCATTACGTGGAGACTTCTTAGTCTTACCAACTACCTCATCGTATCCAGAAATCTGTGTAGGCGCGTCAGTAATTCCAGCCCTCGTACCAGCGAAATCCTTATTCACCATAGTAGATGAGGGGTCGCCTCCACCTGAACGCTCCATTACCTCAGTCACATCGCTTACCCCATGAACAGTATTACCCAGCTCAGCCCACTGCTGAAGAGTTACATCCTCTGGTAGGTTGATTGTACGAGAGGTGCCGTTACTATAGGTAACGGTGTACTGTCCGTCGGTTGTAAAGTCAAGGTCTCTTATATCCCTACTTACCGCACCTGGTTCGCTCAATGCTTTATCAGCTGCCATCTGCCGCTCTTCAGCGCTGGTCGCGTTAAAGATTTGATTCCATGAACCGACCGCCTGTTCCTCAATTTTTTCTTTACCTGAACGAGACTCAGCTTGAGAGCTCTTCTCCCACCACTTCTCAGGGCGGGCTGTCTCTTTCTCGTCGAGCATACCACGTAAGCGATTGGTCACCGTCTCCTTAGCCATATCCATCTGGCTCTCTCGGTTGGCGTTAATCTTATCAGCCATCTCCTGTGTGACAGGAGGGACAGCGTCGAGGTTAGCTTTAATCTCTACATCAAAACCTGGCATGGGTGGTCCCGCACTGGGTTGAGATGGGTTGTCTATCAATAATATTTTAGAGGGGTCGTTAGCCGCTTCCTCAAAATCAGAAGTAAATCCAAACGGGGTGCCCTCATCATTAACCTTACGGTTCATTGTTAAGATTGAGCTTACGTTAGTAGGGATAGATAACTGTTCATTGACTAGGTCACGCTCCATATTAAGGTACTCAGGGCTGTTCATAGCAGACTCAAGAGTCTTTACGTTACCCTTCATCATCACCTTAACCTTAGACCCTAGGTTGTCCACGCTAGAAGCTAAGGCTCCCTCCATATCGAAGGCATCGTAGTTAGCTTTCATGCGCATCTTAAGGGCGTTAACCCTTAACCTATCGTTAGGGCTAGTAGACATCTCCTGCACACCCGTGTCAGGATTGGTTATCATTTTAGCTGCGCTTACCTGCCCGTTAGCGGGGTCAATAAAAAGGCTTGTGCTACTAAAGTTACCGAAGCCCTCTGATGTAGCCATTAGGTATTGCTCAAGAGGTTGAGACTCACCGTTCTTAGCTCGCTCCATCTTCTCCCCGTATACCGTTTGGTATTCCTTCGCCATACTAAACGCATCCTTAGTTCCCTGCTCTAGGTTGGCCCTGATATTGGTGTAGTCACTGACATTCATCTGCCCCGACTTCAGGAGATTCTCCGTGATAAGGGCGTACTCAGACAGGTCGTTAGAGTACTTAGTTACATAGCGGTTGGCGTCCTGGTTCTCCCCTAGTGGCGGACTAGCAAACATCTCGGCCTGCTCTCTAGCTTTCTGGTCCAGGTCAGCCTTCATACCGTCCCGTATACCACGCTCAGTGGCAATCATCTTGGACATATCGGTGCCAACTTTCCCCCAATCTACTTGAGTAGCAGCACTCCTCTGAGCTCTCTTATAGTATGTCATTATCCGAAGGGGTTCATGTTGTAAAATTGATTCTGAGGCATACCAGTTACTTGAGTCCCAAGATTAGTTTGCTGTCCCTGTACGCCAGGCATAGTCACAACTCCTGGTTGAGCCTGTGGCATAGCGTAGTTAAAGCTATTAGAGCGAGCCATGCCCTTCATTGCCTTAGGGTCTAGGCCACCGATAAAGGAGCCGTACTGCTGGTCATTCATACCACCGACAGATGAGAAGTCTACGCCCCCAATGGTGCCCTGTTGAGCGAGGGACTTTCTATAGTCAGCCGCCGTAGCCCCTTGGTTGTTTTGCATAAATAGCTTCTGCATCTTAGCGTCGTTCCTTACGTTGGCTGTCTTCGCGTATAGCGGCGCCATCTCCATACCTTGCTGTGCCACGCTAGCTACGCCTGCCACACCTGCTTGTATGTTAGCGGCTCTAGCCTGCTCAGCAGCAGCGGCTGCTTGTTGAGCTCCCTCTACCTCCGCCAGGTCAAGCTGCGTATTGGCGTCACGTAGGTATTGGTTCTCTCCTATTATAGCATCCTCTATAGCCGTCATCTCCTGACCCATAGCCGTGCGTACACCCGCCTGCTGTTGTGCGTTTTGCATAGCGATACGCCCAGCGCTAGCACCAGCTCCGCGCGGGTCGGCCTCACGAGCAGCCTGCATAGCGTCGGCAGCAACGACGTTATTTGCCTCGTTCATAAGCTCATATGGCTCCTTCTTGATAGACTTAGCCTCAGCATAGTTAACGTCCAAACGCTTCCGCGCTTCAGCCATAGCTTTAGCTGCGTCAGCCTCTGCTTTAACCTGTAGCTTCCGTTGTTTACCCGCCTGTACAAACGACGCCGTAGTGGTAGCCACTCCGATAGCTAGTGATGCAATTATTCCTGACATAGTAGTCTCTTGTTTAGTATGATATGCTCAGGTAGGGTACGGTAATCAGTAGTGTACACATCTTCCTCAGCTTCCTCAATGGTTTGTTTGTCGGTCCTATATACGCAGGTCCACGTGCAGTCCTCGTGCATATAAGCCACGCGCTGAGTGCCCGTCTCAGTCATCACCGTCATCGGTGCTTGGATTCTCTTTACCTCACCCGTATCCATAAGCACTGACATATCGCCAGATAAGAAGAACGAAGGGTGGTCCTGCTTGTGGATGTAACTGATAACGAGCGAGCCCTTAGGCATAAAGATTTCCCTGGTATATAAGCCGTCCTTTAGGTGATGCTTCAACGGCATAGTCTCCTCCATCTCTTTAGTATGGTGAATGACGGCGCCCTCATGAGCCATTATCTGCTGGGTAAACTCCTCTATGTTCTCCCACAACAAACCCCTATCCTCATGGATGTGAGATAGTACAGACTCTGGCCCGTTCTTTAATGTTTGTGGTATACCCATACTAATTCAAAGGTAAGAATTTCACGGGAAGGATTTCATCACCTCTGACTTAACAGCGAATAGCTCTACAGCCTCGGTGTCGTCATTGGTTAAAGTGAATACACAGTAGTGACCGAGCACCCCGTGAGACTCAGCTACTTGGTTCTTTACATACAGGATAAAACTCACGTTAGGTACCGCTACCGTACCACTAACCACAAGGTTATTGACTCCGTTAGGGAGGTCCACGTTGATAGACTGTACCGTACCCACAAACACGGGAGTTATAGTAGCTCCTGGGGCTGCGTAATAGATAGCGTCACCGCCCGTAATCATAGTGCCTATACTCGTGGTCAAAGGGAAGTTGATGGTAGTGGTAGTCACTCCCGTTACAGTAGTTAAACTATTGCCTATTCCATTAACAGAGCGCAGGTCGTAGTTAGCAAAGTCAGCACCTGTTGTACCAGAGCCAGCGCTGTTACGGATAAACGCAAACCAATCTGACTCCTTCTGCTTAAAGAAAGCCTTCTCAATAACACCTGGTGTCTGTAGCTCAGTAACTAACTCAGCCTTCCACGCGTGGTCTCCCTCGTAAGCTATTGTCTTAAACAGCTTATTCATAATAGGCTCTGCGTTAAAAACGCTCTCCATTTTAGATGAGTCCTGACGACCGTAGAAATTATTACGTAACTCGTTGGTGTTGTGCTGCCATAAGTTACCCCCACTAAAAGTGTACAGGTACTGGTTCATACCCTGAATCCACTCAGGGGTATAGGAATAAAATGAAGGCCACCCTTGGGCGGGTGGGCTAAAAGTCAGGGTGTAGTTTCCTTCAGGTACAGGCATGGCTTATTTTTTAGCAAGCAACAAGATTCGTGATAACGCCGTTCGCTACGGTCATAACATAAGTAGCAGCTGTACTATCTGTTACTTTATAATCTCCTGCTGCCAATCCAAAAAGCCCCCACAAGTCGTTAAACACCCAGTCGTGAACCGATAGTGTACCAGGAGTGTTTTTAACAGTAGCTTGATAGAACGTCTGGTCTTCAGTAGAGTTGCAATCACCCCCTACTAGAGACGAACTAAACGAAGGAAGGGTGGTAGGACACGCTACCTTAACGCCCCACGAGGCAGACTTACAGTAGCTAACCACGGTAATTTGGAGGGTAGAAGGGGTAGCCGATGCTTTAGGGATTACCATATAGCAGCTCTTAGGGTCTTGAGAACTAAAGCTTACATCGCCCCCTACTATAGTGACTGCCGAGGAGGACCCTGTAGCAGCGAAAGTCCCGCCTGAGTATACATAATCAGGTAATGTGTATGGGCTTTCTGTTATAATAGTGTTAGCGCAAACGCCTGATGTAGAATCACCTAGGTATGTAACACCGTAAGCCGTAGATGTTTTATGGTATCCGTCCACCTCTGAGCTAAAAGCGTTATACGTAACCCCGTTATACACCGCGTACATACCGTCAGGGACATCTCCAGGGACGTACTTAATAACGATAGCTCCTGTGCTTTCCCCTAGGTTGGTAGTAATATCGTAGACCCCTTCGGTTCCTCGATGTGTTATCTCGACGCCATCACAGTCAGAAGCACACGAGGGGCATGATGTAGCAGGGCCAAGCGTGCAGGTAGTGTTGTCTAAATACCTGACGATAACACCGTCGGAATAGTTCCCTGTAGGAGCACAAGTGGTTAGCGCCACGTCAGTAAAGACACCCGTTGATGTAGCTAGTGTCGTGCCGTTTAAAAAGTAGTTGCTTATTACGCCCATGATTTAAATTTAAGTACAGTCACATTCGGTTACGCTAATACTTACCGTAGCTACAACGCCCGTAGTTACAACAGGAAGGCTTCGGCTACACACAGAAGCGCTGCTTCGAGTTGTTATAGTTTGGTAGTCAGTAGCTCCGCCACTACACGTCGTATAGCTAACCACTACACTAGCTGACCCAGAGTTGGTTATGAGATACTCAGTGCAGGTACCTGAGCCACATACGCAATCGCAGCACGCGTCCTGTGGTTTAGTACCGAAGCACAACGCAGCAGCTGTCACCTTCCTGTAGTCCCAAATTAAATAGAGGTAGCTATCGTTAGAGTTAACCATATCAAACGATGCCGAGTACTGGTTAGGGGCAAGCGTACTGTCAATGGGTGTAGCAGAGGAAGCCGCACTAAGAAGGGACGAGATGTCAGCCTCGGTATTGCTGTATAACGTATTACTTCTCAAGTACTTGAACCCATCAGAAGCGATATCAAAATCGTAGTCGTCAGGCTGTATCTTATTGGAGATAAGTTTTACGGAAGCCGTATCCGATGGGATAATATTAGCGCCCTGAGAACCTGTGATAACAGTGTACTGAGAAACTAGCGGGAACTCAGCCGCCGAAGAGAACTCCATTTGTTCAGAGTGAAGGGCAGACTCAAATACTCCGCTGTCGTCAGTCCATCGGTACTGGTTATGGATAAACTTCTCGGCGTCACTAAGCGAGGTCACACCCACCTGTATGATGGTAAGGGGCACCTCGGTAGGGCACTTCACTGTTATACCTAAGACAATTGGATTTAACCCGCTATTAACGAAGTCTAAATCAAGCTGAGTAGCCGCGACGGAGTTTTTGTCTATCGTAAAACTTCCGTTGGTACTAGCACTACTCACTGGTGTTGTGACGGCTGAATTGTACGTAGATGTAATATCAAAAGTATCACCAGAACTAATCTGAAATACGGTATACGAAACAGTGACGTCACCCACCAGCTCACCCAGGTCGTAGCATAAACTAAGACCAGCGGTAGGTACAGTAATGCGCTCTGTAATACCACACTCAGCGCACTTAATAGTAGATGGAAGTTTTTGTGTGTTGCTACTCAGAACGTACTCGTTCATATAAGGGTCAAACCCTCCAATTTTTTGCGTATTAAAACTGGAGATAAACAAGTCCCTAAACCAGCTGCGCATACCCGCCTCAGAGATAACCTCTAGGCTTTCGTTCTGCGCTGCCGAGCCCGTTAAATGGATGACGGCCCCTCGTTTGGCGTCAGTGAAATACTTATGCGGTCCCCACTCAGCGAAGCTCTCTGGGTTATTGCTGATACCGAACTTCTCGACACGTGATATCTGAGTACCCAGCACCTCAGGTACGGAAGTAAGAGCGCCACCACCCGTGCTATCGGAGAGTAAGTTCTTACCCGCTAATACGTACGATATCTTGTCCTCCTGAAGGGTAAGGATGTCAGTCTCTCTAGCAAAGAGTTTCTCTACAGGACCAAAGGATTCCTCTAGTGGTTTAAAATTAAGAAGGCCCAAGTTAAACTCGTTGAGTTTATTGACGTTAGACTCGTTATTAAAGACACCGCTATACGTAAGGTCAGCAAAACGGTCAGCCTCCTTATAGTCCTGTGCGCTTACCGAGGTGACACGGTTACCTAAACTAATAGCTTTACCTATAATCGAGTCACGTACCTTATAACTTTCTACACCGTTACCAAAAGAGATACAATTAAAGAACTTAAGGTCTATAAGAGCTGGAGTTGTATTGGACTGGTCCTGAGAGATACCCCCTCCCGCATGGAACCCCCCTGTAATAGGGTAGGACACACTCGACTCATACCATACGTCAGGTAAAGCGTCAGGGGGAAGCGTCTCAAACACAAGCGTGTCGTCAGCCCTGAATATCTCCCATCTAGTACGAATCTGCGATTGCTTTTTGTCGCTACTTCCGCACGACTCCGTTCCGCGAGTAATCCATTTAATAACACTTCCGCCCGTAGGTTGGTACCACTTGCACTTTAGGTCGTATACATTTTGGATATTAGTTGTCTGCCCTAAACCGTAGTTGTTAGCGGTAGTAGTAGTGACACCCTCATAATCAAAAGTCAATTCCTCCGTAGTGTCGCCGCCTACTTCCTGTGTTCCGTCGTTTAAAGTGGCTGAGATATTATCGCCCACAAACCAATCCACTATATCAGTATAATCCTGAGAAGCTACCCATACTTTATTTAACGTGTATATCCTACGGTTGCACCCGTTAGATTGACCGCTGCCGCTACCCCTTCGCTCAAATGTCTGATTTAAGCTAATCCTACTACCAACAGGGACGTCCATACTACTAGGGATACCTTCATAAACCTGCAAGGGAGCATCGTTGCTAGCGTTCGCCGTTGTAGTTTGCAGAGAGGGAGTGCCCGTGATAAACGAGTCCTCTGTAGTTACGACATTTATAGCCGCCGAGCCCACCTTCATATAGACTCCACTAGGTACAGTAGCTACACCTGTAACAGTAATAAAATCTTCCTGCTGTGCTTTCTTCTCTAACACAGTGATGTACTCACACGAGGAGACAGCATTATCAACGTCACGCTTTACGATAAGCCTGTCCCCCGTCTCTACCTTCTGAGCGTTCTCCCCCTCCAGTAAGAAGTAGGTGTTGTTAGTAAGGTCCTCGTTGAAGAATATGCTAGAGTATACCGTCTCGTAGTTCTCTCGGTCAGGCTTGATAACAAACTTATATCGTGTAGCAAAAGCAGGGGGCAGCTGCTGCGTAGGTATAGTCGCTTTGATATAGTTCTGGTCAACAGAGTTAGCACACGGAACGTGGATGGTATTGTTCGGACTAACCAAAGCTGTAGTAGCTCTGTTGTAATCGTCCATGTATACAATCCCTACCTCGTAATCACGGTTACTATGAAGGCTCGTAGGGTTGCTTACCGACCTGTATTGTAACTCGTTAATACTAATGTTGTAGTACTCAAATACATTTAAGCTGCTATTGGGCGTTGTTTGATTATTTACAAAACGCATAGCAGGAAACTGAAAGCTAATTACGTTTCCGTTAATAGAGGTAACGATAGCCTGCTCTAACGCGTTGATACCACTAGAGTATTTATACGAAGGGTCAGGGTTGCCTCCCCCTATTGTAGGTGGTAGAGCACAATTAAATCTATCGGTAAACGTAACCCCATCGCACGATGTTTCAGCAGGGTCTGCGGCGTAAACAGGCAGGATGTTGGTGTTGGTTCCTATCTTTTCCTGGAAGTCAGCGCTGTTAAACAAAGCGTCTAAACTAGCGAAGTTCTGCTGTAACGTATAAGAGAAGTTTACGGTCACCCCCGAAGTCTGAGCCTTACCTGCAACGTTAGCGGGAGCGGCAAAGCTCCATTGAGCGTGGTTAAGAGTAATCCCAAAATCTATGGCCGCGCCAGAAACAAACTCCGAGTTAAGTATTACGGAGCTAAAATCTACATTGAGCACCCCGTTCGGTACGGTCTGCTGAGATTGGTCAGGGTCAATAGTGTATACACCGCTACTTGTAGTCGAGGCGCCAACCAGGTCAAAGACGCCGCCTTCCCTAGATATACGCTCTACCTCGTACTCAAGTTTAATTGGGTAGCCGTTCTGACTTAGTAGATTGTACCCATCCACATAGTTGCCATACACCAAGCGGTTACCCATAACGGTTTGCGCCTTAGCAAATCGAGGTACGTTATCATACAGACGCAATATCTCAGACGACGGAAGTAATGTAAATATCTTATTGTTAGAGAAATTAAAGGTATAGTCTATATTGTCACCGTACCCAAGGTCAGCTTTATTAATCTTCTCGATAACCTTGATGGTACTACTGTTCATCTCCTTGAACAACAGGTCAATACCCACCACTAAAGGACCGCCTGAGTTAAAGGTAACAGCACAGGAGTTAGTAGAGTTAATCATACCCTCATTGAGGTAAGACTCCACACTTAAGTCATACCCGTTAGGGATAAAAGAGGGGGCCGTAAACTGAGAGGTAGCTGAGTACTCGTTGTCCTCGTACTTATAACGGTAAGCGAAACAAATTAACCGCTCCTCCATAAAGTTCTCCTCGGCGATACCAGGTGCCTGGAAGGGCAATATCGTAGGCGAGTTAATAGGCGGTCTCTTAATGACAAGAATAGACTCATCTGAGAACTGGTCTATATACACACCGCCAACCAGGTCAGGGTTAGTATAGTCCTTATCCACGTTAATACGTCGAGGCGCGTTGTAGTCGTCAGTAAAGAACAGTAGGTTGTCTACCAAGTCAACACCCGTGATGAGGTGCTTATCGTCAAAGTTCAGCGTGGTCTTTGTGCCTGACCCGTCGTTGATACTTATGACATGGTACACAAGGGACTCGGTGATGGTGTTGTACGAGACAATAAGGTCTAGCTTATTGGTGGGGTTATCTATAGTTCCTGTCTCACCTGACGCCGTGTAATTAGAGTCATGGATAAACCAGTAGATAGTCTCGTTAGCTCCGTCAGCATACGAGCCAATACAACGCGCCGCTACGCTTAATGAAGTGCCGTTATATGTGTCAGATACATCGATAAACTTAAGTGTTGTAAGCCGCGTATTGCCCTTGGTGTTTTCTACTGAACCCACCTCGGAAGCCTCAGTAGAGCCCAATCGAATATTCAACGCGTCTATATACTCACCATTGGGAACGAGTCGCTCGTCCAATGATTTGTTCATACGACCCTGAACAAAGTTTCTTACAATATTTGCCATGTTACTTCAGCCACTTGTCCCGTCCCCTAAGATTCATAAGCAACCTACCTGGGTGGATATTACTAATTCTAATCTTAGCATTACGAAGCAATGCTGACTTGTTCTTCTTAGCGCGGTTGACCACGTACTCCTGAACGCCCAACTTAGAGTTGAGGATAGCGTACTGGATATACGCGTACACGTACTCCTCGAATAACTTGTTGACCATAACCTGGCTGTCGTCACCACCCATCATACCGTCAGAGACATACTCTAATACCACGGACTCACCTGATACGCCAGAGCTGAAGTTGATAACGCCTGACTGCTTATCTATAGCGAAGGTAGGGTTGGCGTTAGCTGTCTCTGTATTGAGCCCATAACGCCCCCCGATACCGTAGTCAAAGTACCATAGCCCGTCAACACACCAGCCCTCTGAGTTGTTGTACGCGCTGTTCTCATTGAGGTAGATAGTCCGCTTAGAACCGCTAATCCTATCCATATCGATAGGTGAGTTCTCTGGCTTTAAGACATTGCCCTGCTCATCGAATAAGATTCGCAGGTTGTTGTCCTGTAGGTAAGCCCCACTCCAGTTAGTCTGGATGTTCTCACTCAAAGGATACAGCAATCCATTTCGGTACGTAGAGATACGTACCCAGTTGACGTAGTCCTGTGGCAATACAAAGCGCAGCTGGTCAGAGACAGTGAGTTGCAATATCTTAATCTCCTTAAAGGCGTCGTAGTTCAATTCTTGTACCGCACGCTTAGCGTGGAATACAATCTTATAGCGCTCCTCGTTATTAATCAACGAGTGGTTGCCGTTATACATCAACAAGAAGTTCGTTACGATATCGAACAACGAGACGTACTGATAGCTGCCCCAGTTAGCATCCTCTGGATTGGCGCCGCCATTCTCATAGTACTGATAGTCAGATATATAACCCATTATCCTTGTTGTTGGTCGTTCTGTACCTCCTCACTGTTGGCGTACTGATACACGTCACCCTCGCGAATAGAGATACCACACTGCTGCAATATACGATTCACCAATCGGTACTCATCGTCAATAGCCAGCTCAAAGTCTTGGTATCCTGATACATTAGGGTTGAAGATAGGCTCGCCTTGAGTAACAAGTGAGAACGTCCACTGCGGAGCTTTAGGATAGCGGATGTACTGACACTGGATAGAGTTAGCTGTGTTAAACGACGCGGGAAACACGGTCATAGTGCTACCCTCGGTGGTATAAGCAGGGTAGTGTATAGAAGGAGCCGTCAACTGCGATGTGTTTAGCAATGTGATGTTGCTATGTGTAACGTACTCAGCCTCACCACGTAACGTCCGTGGTGTCGTGGCCGTGTCATAACACAGTACCTTATTTAAAAGGTAGTAGTCATCGCCTGTAGTGAGCTCCGAGGGTAGCGAGAAGGTGTTGGCCGCTACGTTAGCTAAGTCATTAGTGACAGAGAAGAAATCAATTACCTCGATAAGGCTCTTTGCAATATCAGCGTACCCTGTACCTGATTGACGAGCGTTCTCTTTATTGAGCTGCTTATTATAATCCGAGAAGTACTCATCGAATATCTCTAACTGTGCCTGCTTAGCGAATAAGTTAAAATCTGCTGGTGATATATACCCGTAGTTGTTCTTATTCAGTATCGACAGGACAGTGTTTCTGACTGAGTTTATCATAGGTCAACCTTTGCTCAAAGATAGCCAAAAAAAAGGGGCCGCTATTTTTGCTTGCGATGAAGCGCAATGAGAAAAAAAAAGAGGGACCTAAGCCCCTCCTTTATTTCTGTTTCCTTAAATATCAAGGATTAAAAATAACAGCACTAACCGCAGTGGGAGGTGTAGGTTTACTCTCTACCTCTCTCCAGTTACTAGCTAATGCCTTTTCTACTTGCTGTGTCATAAACAGTTTCCACTGATGAGTGGTTACATCCGCGGCATGACCAATTACAATAAGAATAGGATTTGAAGTAGCATTTAGATATTTAAGAGTTAACTGAACAGAGTTTGTGGTATCTATATGGGCAAGGCCCTGCAAGGGGATAGCAACCTCTTGACCTGTGACGTCTGTTAAAGTGATGTATTTTACCATAATATATTTATTTAAGATGCTCCAGGGCCAGAGACGTTAGTAACTGTTTGAGGAAAATCTGAAGCGTCAACCTCAAGCATAGGCTTGGTATAGCTGTCTTGTTGAACCTGAACAAGTAAGTCTTTTACAAAATTTGCCATAGCAATATTCTGAGCATTATCAGTTGTTGAATCATAGGTAATTGTCATAACGTCCTGGTTTGGCTCAGAATTCATATACTGAACTTTACAAGTTGTAAAAGGAGTTGCTGGGTCAATCTCGACATTGTACACGTCAAACGCGGGGAGAATCATTGTGTCATGGGTCGCAATGCCTGTGACTTTGATATACTTTTGCATGGTAAAAAATTATGCGTTAGAAAAAATTATCGACACAAATATACGATAAAAAAAAGAGGGGCTATTAACCCCTCTTCTCTAGTGTATAAACGTGTAGGTCTACATAGCAGACTCAAGCATATTCAAGTGGTCTAGCCCGTTGTCACCCATAAGGTAAGCGCCAGCCGCTGTCATAGGGTCATCACCAAATGGAACGGTAAGCATCTTCTTCTTATTGGTAGATGTATTGAACCAAATCTCCTGCTTGTTCTTACGGAACGTAAGGAGTCCTTTATCAAAGAACCCCTGGATAGAAGCGTTGAAGTTAAGCTCAGGGTCATTGACAGCCTGTAAAAAAGCCTCGGCGTTATGACGGGCGAAGATGAGCATATCTCTACGTAGCTCAGCTGTAGTTTGAGAGGACGGGTCCATACCAAATACCACGCGGGCTACATTCTCAATTTGCTCGATAGACATCTCACGACATTGGATAAGGGCATCTACCTCTAGGTTGACAGCCTCTAGCTCTTTATGAGCGTCGCGCTCATTATTAATCTCCTCGAACTTAATACCATTTAAAGGGTGGTACTGGAGGAACTCTTGTAGGACTGGATTCTGTCTAGGGACCGAAAGGAATCCATCCTCAAATACGATAGGTTCTAAAACCACGTTGCCGTCCTGCTCATCCACGAAGGGGGACTTCTGGTTGCGGGCGTAGCGTAGAGTTTTATTAACTCCAGCATCGTCATCCCAATATAGCAGCGGTGTACGGGCGTTACCTTGTGCAGGAATCATGTACGCCAATGG
>Ga0233414_10000490_pt1 | contig 16295 bp, 38 predicted proteins | sample Na_anoxic_10_MG_FD_189020 | JGI IMG/M metagenome (GOLD analysis project Ga0233414, IMG submission 189020) | Seawater microbial communities from Saanich Inlet, British Columbia, Canada - Na_anoxic_10_MG | ecosystem: Environmental > Aquatic > Marine > Inlet | place: Canada: British Columbia... | reverse complement strand
AATTTGTAACATTTTGCATATGACTGGTGATCATATGCGTTTCTGCGAATAACAACCTTTAGTTTATGATTATTCCATTTAACGATGCGAATGAAATACCAACTCTGATCTTTATTGTAGAATCTTGTATCTATTTCTGTCATAATCTTACCCTTTCAACTCTATTGCAAACGATTTGTTAATCGGGTGAAACTTCTGCGAACTGGTGTTTAGTTCGCATACAGTATACAGACAAAAACGATTAGTATAGCAGTCTTTATCGTATTGCCTATCATCCCTAATAAATAGAGACCTGTTTCAGTTCCACAAGCATCATAGATCTTAAAAATCATATTGATCATATGGAATAACCAAGAGATTGCGATCATTACTAATGTTAATACAAATATAGCTGTCATTGTTTTCTACCTTTCAACTCTATTTCTTTTGCGTTTTTAATCGGGTGACTTAGATTATGATCCCTTCCCCTTCGCAAACAGTACAATCCGGATGAACATGAATCGTCATACTCTCCCTCAACCTCATAATCTCCATTTAACCTAGCACATTCTTTGCATCCATGAGTTTCATTCCAAAGCCTGTCATGCTCATCCTTTACAGACTGAATGGTATCCCATAACTCTTGCTTTGTAAAGGGCCAGTTAAGTTGTACGTTCTCTACTTCTGCATCAATTCCCTCAACAATAGAACCAATCGAGATAGAATCATGAGAACAGATGTGTATAGACTCTCCTGAACCTTCAAACAAGACTTTACGCCATTGCTCAAGTCCTTGTCCTTTCCCATTACCTAATTCGGTGTTGAGAAGATCATACAAGGGACGAATGACTATAAGTCCTTTGCAGTCAGGGGTGTAGTGCTCATCGCAAGCCTTCGAGCAGAATCCATCGAAGAGATGATCCGGTAGTGGTCCATCTTCGGGGTAGAGAGATTCGAGATCTGCACCGCAGCACCGCAGCAAGCACAAGAATCGTCATTGTACTCTTCTGGAGGACCGGAACAACCAGGAGGATATGACCAGCCGAATAAACCCATTATTCTAACCCTTTCATTTTATTCATTTCTCTGTCCAATGTGATCCCAGCATTTACATCTGTAATCATGTAGAACTGTCTACGCCACCATTGAATTGGGTGCATCCAATCAGGCATACCTTCTATTAACAATGCTATCTTATCTTCATCGAATATAATCATAACTGTTCCCTTTCGCTTCTATTACGAATGGTTTGTTAATCGGGGAAACAGGGACAATGCTTTTTAGCATCATCATAATCTTTTATCTTACTACTTTCTTTGCAACCTGTTAAGACGGTTACTCCGTTTTCCTTTTCTTTGACTATTTTGCTGGCACATTTCCAACACATAGGAACTAACTCTTTATCTTTAGCCATTGTTTTTATCCTTTAGCGTTATTTCGGATGGTGGCAGTAGCAGGGAGTTGAACCCGCAATCCAAGACGACGACTCGGTAAAGTCTCTTGGGTTTACCAGACCAGAAAGTTACCGCTTTCTGTACTGCCATATCTATTGTATCTTTATTCTTTTTCGGGAAATTAATCTGTACTCCAATCATTGTCGGGGTTCTCTCTTTGGATTCTTGCCCAAAACTCTTCTGACGTTTCGTCTATATGCTTTAAGGCATATGCTAATCTTCTGACATAAAACGGCAAATCTTTAGGATGATCTACACCCTCTGGTGCCTCTGAGTCGTAGTATCTATCCTTAAAGATAATGAAACAATGACCAAAAGCATGTTCTTCTGCCCAACGATATATACGATGATCTCTAGCCATACCCCAGAATTTATCGTCTAATTGATCTCCCCATGACATGTATGCACCCTCGATCTGTTCATCAATAATCATAGCGAACTCTTCGCACAAACCATTATTAATATCATAGGCAGAGCTAGGATGATAATTGACTCCAGATATATATTGAGTAACCAGTGCTTTGATTGCTTTTGTTATCTTCGTCATGTCTTTATTACAAATGATTATTTAATCGGGAAAAACGAAAGAAGGACAACCATTCTAAGTGGTTGCCCTTCTCGTTCTAACGATTCTCATTTTAATCTTTACTCAAAGTTTCATAGGCTCAGTTAGTTAGGGCATGATAATTAATCTCCTTTATCCTAGACTATCCTAATCTAACTTCTCATCTTATGTCTCTATTGCGAATCCCTTGAGAATCGGGGAAAAGCGTGCTACTTTGCTACGTTCGGGTATACGGCATTCGGCAACTTGAACGGCGATACAGTAATCGTCGGTTCAAAATATACAGGACGACCTTCTCCAGTATCAGGGTCAATCATTATGAGCCATGTCGCGGACAACCCAGAAGGCATAAACAACTGATTCGGATCAGGCATCGGGACAACATGACTATCGGAATAAATTGTACCCAAATCTCGACGTGCAATCTTTGACGGACTCGTAAACTGTACGGAATACGGGAGACCATAACCAATGCACTCGCCAACAAATACGAGCCTACCAGTCATCTTGTTTTCAAGATACGCATAGCATCGTAGATTTTCCTGGTCTCGAAGCTCGAATATCATTTTCGCCAACTTGCGTTCTTGAAAGTTAACGATTGCTGGCATACCAACTTGCCTCTGAGCCTCTTCAGCCGCATTATCGGTAGCTTTACGCTGTGCTATATCAGCAGAATTGTCGCCAGACCTCTTACAACCGACAACAGCTACGCTTACGAACATCAATACGACCAACATCGTCCAAATTGTTTGCTTCATCGTTACAACTCCTTATCTGTAGTTCATCATCTGGGTTAGGAACCTACGAAGTTCCGGATTTAACGTGCTAGGATCGAAGTCTGCGAAATTCATCCTAACGATACCGGCGAGTGCTTTCTTGCCGCTTACATCTTCAGGCTTCAATCGCATAAACTCGGTTCGGATTTGGAGAGTTCTTGAGCCTTGCCTTCCGTAAAACTGCGAGTCTCCTTAAAGATCTTGCGTTCGACAGCAGCGTGCTTGGGTCCGAAGTAGCCTTTCCAAGCTATTCCCAACCATTCGGCTCCGAAGGCGAATGATAACATAACGCCTAACAGTAAGACTACAAGTAGAAAAATACCAATTGCTTTCATAATTCAATTCCTTTCAATTGTATTATAAGTTATTTCTTTTTCGGGAATTAGCTTCTACGAAGCGGAAATGTTAATCCTCGTCTTTCTTCTTGCTCTTTTTCTTGGAACGAGCATTCTTCTCAGTCTCTTCGATTCGGTGCCTCTCAAGGGCAGCAACGGTGAGAAACTTACCGTGGCTACTCTTCGTTACTCGCTTGTCCTTGAGACGAATCGTTGCGGCGGTTGGATCTTTACGGTTCTTTGCTTTGCTCATAATCTTATACCTTTCAAGTATATTACGATTGTTTTTTTAATCGGGAAATTTATCTTGCTTTGAAAACTCTAAAGATTTGCCATAATACTATAAGGACTATGATAAAGCTAAAGAATGCTGCAATCGGTCCCCCAAAGCGGTGCTGTAATCAACCACCAACTCCAGTTAATTACTGAGCAAAGTTTGAGAATAAGAAATATCAGGAATAATATGGCGAAAAAGTTATGGTCATTATATTTCTTTTCTTTCTGTCCAAAATTTAATTTAAAATACATTATACCCTTTCAACTCTATTATAATTGTTTTCTTTTTCGGGTGAAACAGAACGGCAATTTGTTATGGCCGGATTTTCACCGACAGGTGCTTCATCAATAATGCTATCCGTTATATATAAACCATCACGAGCGTTATCAACCAGTTTCCCAACTCGACCCATGCATAGGCAGGATGAGACTTGACTGAAGCACGTTAATCTCGCAGATGCAGGCTATAAGAACTCTCGTTCTTCCCAGCCGCAGGGCTACGTGCTGATAGCTATTCACGCGGGCATGTTCCCCATGCCGCATAACAAACGACCATTCTTCCATTTATCTCCAAATGACCTCTTTGTCCGCTGCCTTATTTTTACAAGCAGTTACTGATACGTGCGAGTAGAGGAAACCGTTGTCGCCTCGGAGGTTATATCGTTTTGTACTCTTGTTGTAGTCAAGATCGAAGAGAGTTCCGCCTGACTTCCCATTCATGGTGTCAAACTTGACCTCTTTTACTACCTTGCCTTTTCCTCTGAAACTTTTTGCCATTGTTCTATACCTTTCAAGTATATTGTATTTGTTTTAATTATCGGGATTTTCGCCTTTACCCTCTTCGAGATACTTGTAAAGGTCTTCAATAGATTCAACTCCATCAAGAACATGTCCGCATTCTTCGCATTGGTATCTGTCTACTTGACCTTTTGATGAAGTTCCATTGTCATCTTCATCATAGTCAACGTATCCATCATCTTCAATCGAAGTAATTGTTTGATGAAAAGTAACATTGACGCGAACTTCTTCGATCTTCTTACGACCACAACTCGAACATATAAAGTTTTCTCTGATATCCATTATTCTATACCTTTCAAGTATATTACGTTTTGGTTTTCTTTTCGGGAATTAGCTCTTTTAGAGCGGAATTAATTTGGCACATTCAGGTGCTTTTAATACACCTTCTTTGGTCCTTTTTAAGTCCCAATACCCAACAGTATTGAGTGTACATACAGCGTGTCCTCCCTCATTATCGAAGTGTTCGCATATTGCTCCTCCTGTATGGTAGTCCCAACAAAATTTACCTACAGGAACTTCTAAAGGTAACAATACTATATGTTTATTCGGTAACATTATTCGTTGTCTACTACTTCCAAGATATCATCAGCGTCCAATGTCGGATACTCAATTACGTCATCAAGATCATGCCATTCATTATAATCAGTTTCATTTGCACCTTGATTGCGTTGTTGGTCATCGTTTGCAAATTCAAGTGCTTCCGCTTCGGTGTCAGCAGAATATGATTCTGAGCAGATCTGAACGACTGTTCTTTTCCTGACGATAGTAAATATCTTTTGGTCTGGCATAATGTTATCCTTTCAAGTATATTATGATTGTTTTATTTTTCGGGAATTGCTGCGGTGCTTCCTAAAACTTCATACTCGCCATGGTTGCCACACCAAGGTTTACCGTTGTCCAGTATAGTTTTGAGATCAACTTTGACCTTATACCCACATTCTTGACATTTGAATTCAATCGTAATTTTCTCAAAATCTACTAAATGCATTGTTCTATACCTTTCATCTCTATTATGATTTGTTTATTTTTCGGGAAATTATGAATGTTCGTTTGCTGCTGCGTCTCTCACTGTCGTAATAGCAGTCTTAAACTCTTTACGAGCAATGTTAACGCCTTCAGCGGCAAGAGCAATAAGCAACGACTCAAGCCCATCCATTATACTATTGTATAACTCACGATTAAGCTTTTCTTTATGAGCGGATTCATTATAGGAACGGGCATCCGGAGAGAAATGACAAGTGCAATCTACTTTCTTGCAACAAGGACAAGTTTCTTTGAGAGTCCCTTCCAGAGTTGCACCACCATCCTCTGCGACGATGACTAAACCACATATATTATATGTTATTTTCATTTTCCAAGTCCTTCTTGAGTTTCTGTCTATCTTTTTTGTTGCTTTTTGTTTTGGTGCGTTTATTTTGTCGGCGTTTAGAGTCCGTACATGATCCGTCATTACTCTGCGTTATGCTTGGATCTTTTCTTCCTCTTGCCATGTGTGTATTCCATTCGATTTATTTATCGGGAAATGTCATCGAGATATTTTATATCAATCCCTGTCTCTTCATAATAATGATTAACTAAAGCTCCGATAGCTGCATAGAAAGTACTCCCATTAGCACAAATTTCTGAATTATCTTTGATTTGAGCATGATAACGAGGATCATCAGCAGGACGACTATTAACACTTTTACATACTTCTATTATTATCTGCTTTTTCGGTGCTGGCTTTCTCTTTTTGTCCAATTTAAGACAAAGTATTACCAGTGCTATAATTACAAGAATCAAGATGGCAATTAACGTTTGCATTATTTTCTCTGAGATTCTCTTGCGTTGACGAGACTGATAATCCTTGGATCTTCTGAATTAATGTCATCCCAAACGTATAGTTTTAGTATACCATCTTCGTTTTCAATCATTACAGGACAACCATGACCATCTTGAGAATAATGATCTCCATACCCTTCTGCAAAGAAACAAATGCTTTGCCCCATTGTAACAGAGCAATTAATAGGTTTTGCTATGTCACTCATAACCTTGTTGAGAATAAAGTCTTTCTTAACAAGACCATTAGGATGCTGCAATATCTCATCTGTGCTTGGAGAATCCTTCCACACCATCGTTATGCCGAGAATTTGAAGTACCAAAAACGGGACCAGAAGTTCAAACGGTCCAAAAACCATTGCGAGAAAAGCGAATGTCCAAATTGTTATTCCTTGCCAAAACATCATAGTAACGTCCTTTCAAACCTATTATATCTTGTTTTTTTATCGGGTGAACCGAGATCAATCCTCTTATTCATGTCTGCTATCTCGCTGATAAGAACAACGTCTTGATCTGCTTTGATACATTTATTCCTATAAAGGAGAAACCAGACTAAGACTACAACAGAAAGCAGTGCTATGACTAAATCGAAATGCTTGTTCCCCACGTAACCCTCTACCCAGCCGTTATATGCCATCGCGCTAATTTCCCCAACGAAGCATAAAAAGAATGCCAAAATGTTTGTTAAAATTCTCATCAGTTCTATTCTGTTTAAATGAAAAAACGGGGAAAAGACAACTGAACGCCGATATCAATGGGTTTCGACCCTCCACCTTCGTTCAGCATATCCCGCCATAGATCATGCGAGTTGCGACCTCACTCCTGTCTATATCGAGACTGTCTTTTGCCCTCAAACTTCATATCCCATCGTGCGAAGCAATGTCTCTGCAAGATGAGAACATTCGCATACTGTACCTTCGCAAGTCTCTCGGAAGGCGACAACCAACTATTCAACAACAGGACTTATGTCTTCGTCAAGTCGAACCGCTTCATTCTCAACCTTGTTGACCAACTCTTTGACCAACTGCTTAAGAGGCTTTTTGTCTGGCGGCGTGGTGTCTAACGTCGAATATGATTCAGTTAAAGAACCGCAATCGGGACAATGATCACTGTAATCAGTAAAATTAGAAGTTGTTTCCCAGTTTATCCCGCATCCAGCACATTTGTAATAGTTTAAGTATTTCATCTCAATCTACCTCTCATCTCTATTCCATTTGATGATTTAATCGGGTGAAGTCTTTTCAAGACGGGAATTCCCAGTCTTTATCAGCACTTGTCTGTCGATGCTCAATCCCACAGTGTTCGCAACGATAAATGAAAATCGTATATAATGTTCTAGTTGTAGTACCATAATTCTGAGAACTTATTCTCTCCCATTTATGTTTACATACATTTTCTTTGGGTTTAGGCTTAACCGCAGCAAGAATAGCAGTATTACAATGCTCACAATACTGATATCCATCAGACTGAATCCCAGAAAGATGTTCATGATTACATCTATGTTCAGGTCGCATCGGTGCCGCATAAATAGCCTTATTACAACCAAGACAGTACTGATAACCATCAGCTTGTACTTCACTTATCTTTTTGTGTTTACATTTGCCAAACATTGTTATTTGCCTTTCAAGTATATTGCGTTTGTTTTCTTTTTCGGGAAATTACAGAATTGGTTCTTCCATGTCGTGATCGCCCGGATCAAAGAACCATCCTTGATCATCCGAATCATTACTCGGACCCGAATATTCCGGCTTACCCGCCTTGATCCAACAAGCATAATGCCAAAGCTCAGTTTCGCCGACAAGTTCGTATTCGCTATAGTCATCACCTTCGATTCGGCCATAACCATCGTACTCCCCAATGATTACGCTTCCATTCGGTGTTAAAACTACAACTTTCTTCATCCAAACATTGACAGCATCTTCCGCGATAGCATGTGCAGATAAAGCTGGATGATTACATGCTTTACAATCCCAACTGAAGAATCCCATTGTTCTATTCCTTTGGTGCTTCTACCTTTAGAGCAGCGATAAGAGCAGCATTCGTAGCTTTGTCAAGATAGGTGACCATACTGGTACTCCTGGTCGAAAGCGTTAATTTAAGCGACTTCTTATTTGCTCGCTCAATTGCTAGTTCTTTTCCATCTTCAAGTTTGATAATCATTTGTCAGTCCTTTCAACTCTATTCTGTTTCTTTTATTTTTCGGGAAAAAGATTAACAAACTGCCAAAGTTACGCTATCTCTAGCTATAGAGATTGCTTCATCTCCGCCAGGACAACTCTCCAAATGCTTCTCAAGCTGTCTACAATCCTTCCTAAGAGCTTTAAACGTCCCAGGCGGGACATCGACTATCTCTCTGTCAAGAGCGTAGTGTAGCTCCTCCCAGTAACGTTCTAGCTGTTGTTTATCCATTCTATTAAACCTTTCAAGTGTATTATAACTTGTTTCTTTTTCGGGAATTATTCAAAAGAGATTGTACGGATCATCTGAGTCTGGAACATAAACTTCTTCTTCGAGGCTATAGATTGTTACATCTATCCCATTATCTATCCATATCTCTTCAATCAATTTTTCAATGAACCCGAAATCCCCTTGAGCCAAACCCGCCCCGAACTTCGGTGCATGTATCTCGGCATCAATCCCTTCTGCCAGATAAGAAACTTCTTTCATACAATCTGCCAATGCAGAGTAACGAATAGGTGGACGACCGTCTTTTCCTAAACCTACACCAGTTTGTCCTACCATGTTCGCAACCCACAACTTGTCAGATATTTGTACCTTTTGTACATTACCTAACGTACAAGGATTCATACGACTATCCCATGCGAGATATTTCTTTTTTGACTCGGGAAAACACCTTCCAAGAGGAACTACGAAACCTGCCCCCCAAGCCTTAACATCATTAACAATGTGAGGTATGATTATCGGATCCGGGTTCTCTGCTATTGCCGCAAACAAATCGCCAACTATGTATTTAATCTTTGTCATTATTTAACCTTTCTCTTGGACGATCACAACTTGGAGCTAAGTCGATGCGAATAGTTCCATCTGTAGCTATAACGTGTTGAAAAATGTCGCCTTCTTTTGTATAACGAGTTAATCGTTCAGGGTAGAAATTTTTGACTCGCTTACAAAACCAATCAGTAGCTGAAACACAACCACGTGTTCGTTTTATACTTTTCCACTCAAGAATAGCCTTATCTACTGTCATTATTCTACCTTTCAACTGTATTACAAACTGTTATTTAATCGGGGAAATAACCACTGCGGCTCGGGACTCCCTCAAGTCCCAAGCCTAGCAGATCTTATGCCGACAATACTTCAGCAGTCTTATTCATGAGTTTCAAGGCAGTAGCTTTAAGTCTGCTATTCGCTCCGAACAATACGCTATCCATTCTAGCTTCGTTCTTCTCAGCAGTATTGCTACCCTTGTAGCCGCTATGATGGTCAACGTGTTGCGTTATCGCATTAAATGCAGCCCATGCAGTTCCGCGAACGCCATCAATATTCTGAGGATCATCAGTAAACGCAGCCATAATGCTTGCTCTTGCTTTCGCCCTTCGAGTATCATTCTTGCCCTTCTCTCTCGGGAAAAGCAACTCAGTCATACCTTTCAACTGATCAATATCAAACTTGACAGTTGTAAGCTTCTGAGCATCTTCGTGGAACTGATTAAACTTGCTATTAGCAGTCATAATGCATTTCTTAGCATCAGCAAGCTTCTCAAAGATGTCGCCCTTATGTCGAATCGACAAACCTTTTGACTCGTTAGCAGTCGCAAGCGAAAGAGTATTCCAACAAACTACTCTTACGGATGTGGGCATTACTCTTACAGCCCTTGAACCATCATGAGCAGTCGTGAACAATATGTATTGTTCGAGTTTATCTCCAGCAACAACTTCAAACTCTTGTGGCATTTTGGCAAGCAACCAAACGAACTTACCGCCCTTAAGACTTCCAGCCGATTCGTACTTAATAATGCCATCTTGGTGAAGAGCATCTACGAAATCAAACGCTTCGCTGTTTTGTACAACTTTGTACTTTTCGGAAACATTTCCGAGATGGAAGTGGTTGTCGGCTCGAACGTTAGCCAATCCGGGGATCTGCTGGTGGATAACTTTCTTGGTTCCATCGGGTTGCTCTTCTATACGGTGGATGTACAACTGATGCTGTTCTACCAACCAATCGATTTGAGCAGCTTTTTGCATCTCGTCGCCGTTCATGGCATGATCTGAGCATTTGTAGCCCATATCCCACCAAGGAGGGTGACGATTGAAAGCAGCTTCTCTTGATCCGTCCTGTCGTTTTGTTACAAAATCGCTCATTGTTTAATCCTTTCCAACTTAGGTTAATAAATCGTTTGTTTCATCATCCCTATTACAAACAATTAATTAATCGGGAAAACAAACGGTCAGTTAATCTGAGAATTGATAACCATATCAAATAGCATGGTTTATATTAAAAGCCGCATGGAAGGGGTGGTATTTCAAGGGCGATGAGCGTTACATCTCCCACCTATCCTACACGCTTCCCAAGCCTCTGGTACCTAGAGACTGCGGCGATCTTAAAAAAAGCCAAATAATAAAAACGCTAAAAGTAAACATAACAGTATTTATCTAGGACAGTTAAACAACTTAGGACCATCAAGGATACCATCTTCGATGCAAATATCTTCGATTTCGCTATGAGAGCATTGAATTTGATCGTCCATATTTGTATAGCATAATATAGCATCTTCTACTCTGGTATAGTCCATTGCATCTATGACTACATTATTTAGCATTAATGTAATTTCTTCTTGGGTTTTACCATGTTCTGATAGGACAAATTCTATATCATCGTTTGTTACTTCCCATGCATTACTCATCTTTAGGAACCTCCAAAGTAAATATTGAATCTTCGTGATAGATAAGTTTTTCTCCGCGTCTAACCAACTCTTGATTAAACAGATAAGCTATATCGTCGCCAGTCATTTCAGAGATACGTTCTCTAAACATATCCATAACTTCGCCTGTATCCATCTCTATGTATTTTTTAACCATTATATCTACCTTTCAAGTATATTATGATTAGTTTATTTTTCGGGGGAAAGTTTCTACGAAACGGATTTTAAGCCGAACGTTTTGGTAAAAGGTGGCTGAAACTTTTCTTTCGATTACGTAACTCCATGATATGCTTATACCTACGCACCTTATAACTAGAACCGTGTAACGTTATAACGGGATTTTTCCTATCCCCGCCATTTGCGAAACCATTACAGCCTAAACAGTTATCGCATGTAGCGTTACCCTCGCCAGCTATCTTATCAGCAGGACAATGATATTCGTCTGGAAGCAACTCTTCACCCTCCAAAACAATACGGAAAGTACGGAAACCAAGTACTTTAGCACGTTCAGCTTCGGTGATAGAATCGACAGAAGCCATACAGTAATTGGCAAGGTGGCGTGTCGCTTTACGCCATTGGTGAGTATATCCAGTAACGCCTTTTATACGGCTAATAATGCCTTGCCATACATAATTAGGGACAGCCGCAGGGTCACCATATGAACCAATTCGCAATGTTCGATCTTTAATACTTTTGAGAGTAGCATTATCTATTTGCGGATATGAACCGCGTTTATAGGCTTTGTAGACGTTATAGGGACTATGCCCAAGATTAACATAACAGGTTCCCCATTTTCTATGCTTACAATCTCCGCAGATAGAACTATCGAGACCTTGATTTGCAGCATCACAAGGTGGCGTGTTCTGTAACATGATGAAAGACTGGAGCATCGTGCCAGTTTTTCGGTTATCGGTGCGTTTAAGTCCGGTAACGATAACCACAATCGGTTCTCCGTCAAGCTCGCTCGGACCTTCATACACGATTACGCCATTAGGTTTAGCCATTTTTATTACCCTTTCGACTCTATTATATTTGCAAGATTAATCGGGTGAAAGCTTTGAATCTTATTTCGTCAAATCTTTCAGATATTCTATCAGATACATTCGCGGAGCGATGTGTACGTATAGAGCTTCGTAAGCAAATATAATTCCATTAATAAAAAGAAGAATACTACCAATTGATGTTACTAATGCTATTATAAAACAAACTGGGGTTTCTTTATTCAGACACCCTTTACTAGCTTTCAAAGCCACTACAACAGCAATAAAAGCAAACAGAAACAACATGATTGAAAGTATCAAATTGCTCCAAAATCCCCAAGCTAGAACTTCTCGCACAAGTTCAGGAGCCTGATCTGCTACAAATTCCTTTGCACCTTTTGCCCATTCGAGAACCTCATTAACGGCTGACTTTCCTAGCGTATTCCAATCTGTTTGTGCTGCATTACTCATAATATAGTCCTTTCAGTGCTATTGTGAATTCTTATTTAATCGGGAAAATTGTGACTAGCCCATGTAATGTCCCACTTCCCAATCAAAAAATTTGCCTAAAGCTTTCCCTGCACGTATACTATTATAGACTTCGCATACTAATCCATCTGTACAGATATTTATTTCTCCTGCCCAATCTAAACAGCCAGTTCCTATTTCAAGCTGAGACTTTCCTATTAAGGCTGTATATCGATTAAGGTTTATAAGACTAACAACATAATCTCTTGGAAGCTCAGTAAATACAAGATCATAACGTGTAGCGTCTCCAGGTTCAATACGTAGTACAACATATCCGTTTCTAGTAAGACGTGAACCTGCTTCTTGTATGAACTCGTTAATATCATCGCCTTTTACGTAAGTTAAACGTATCATTATATTATCCTTTCATCTCTATTCTGTTTGTTTTTTTAATCGGGATTAAAGATTCACGTTATCGCAGATCTCTTTAATAGCCCTTAAAGCCGCCTCAGTCTTGCCAGGAACGACGATATGATTAGAAAGGTCATCATAATGCATCTCAATACATCTTCTCAACAGTGCTTTAATTTTCTTTTCATCTGGCGAATAAGGAAGAGTAGAACTATTATATAGTGCTTCGAGACTTTTCTCTTTATCAGTAAAAAAGTCTTTAATTTGCTGCATAGTCCATTCACCACGACGAATAGCTTTTAATCTTTCTCTATCTAATTGGATATCCATAGAACCAGTAGCAAGTAGCTGCTCTACCTCGCCCATGAGTCGAATAAGGTGATATCCGTACTTAACGTCAAATCCGAATTCTTCAATGAGTTTCTCGCGTTTACTTCCTTCTTCTGGATCTTTGTTTTCCATCTTTTTTTGCATCGAGTAAGCATAACCTTTGAAAGACTGCCAACACTTCTTGTTTAGGAATATACTACGATTTTCTCTGATAAGATTACCGATTTGAGTAATATGGAGAACACAATTATCAGGAACATAAAGTACGTCCACCATGTTCGGGGACATGTCTTTACATTTATTGAAAAAATCTACAATATTATAAACGGTAATATCATACTCTTTTTCTTTATAGTTAACGTGGTGCTTCTGCCAAGTTGAGAAACGTTTCTTTTGTTTCCCAAAACCAGGAATAACATCATTAAAAATACTTGGGAAAAGTTCAGCTTTACTGGGGATACAAACACCAACTATATCCCAATCAGAAAGTTTACCAGAAACTCCGTAGCTAACAGATCCTCCAACCACTTCCAGAACCATATTTGTTGGAATAAACCTAGGAAGACCTGGTAACTTTCCAGCATCATATAATTCTTTTACAATACTACTTCCCATAACTTAATCCTTTCGGTGCTATTATAAACAAAAAAGAAAACGGGTGATCCCTCTCACCCGTCTTCTCTTCCCTCGGCGGCGACTGTATGTTAGGCGATTTCGATCCAAGGAGCATTATGAGCATCGCCAGCGTTGAAAACCAACTCGTAACGATCAGGAGCCGGATATCCAAATATCTTACGAAGTATGCCAGCACTCAGACGAAGATCATTGTTTTTATCTACAACCAAGAAAGTGGTCTTGGGGGCGTTCGAATGTATAGATATCAACGCTGAATCGAGATCTACAGTTACAGTATCGCCAGGCTGAACGCCCAATTTGCGAAGTTCAGCGGCTCGAACGCAAAGCCTACCACGCTGGTCAACATCAACCTTACCATCGTCAATTGCCGGAGCAGGCGTACTTGCGGGAGTATTCGTACATCCAGCAACAGTCAAATTCGGCTTAACGGCAGGCGAAGCAGCACGATGCTCGTCCTTGTCGTATTCGCTAACGTCATCTTCGTAGTGATGGAGGATATTGAATTCCCCATTCGAAGTTGCGTTATAATCTACAAACATGGGCGAAACCAAAAGAGCGTTAACATATTCTCTTACGCCACCATGACCGTAATGCTTGACAGTAAGACCTTCTTTTCGAGCCAAAGTCGTTATGTCATGAAGAGAGAACATCGCTCGGTCCTCAACAAGTGCTTCAACAATTCGTCTTACGGCATCTTCTGTAATCTGATCCATTTTCGTTACCCTTTCAAGGTTAGTTTAAGTTCATCTCTATTGTATTTGTTTTTATTTTCGGGAAATTAGACAGCCTGTTTCCAAAGAATTTCTTTCTTCTCGTCAAGCTGACGAATACGCGGCTGGAACGGTTTGCCATCGCAAGTTAAGAACAAGTACTGCAACTCGATCCAAACCTCTTTGCCAGCAGCGATTAACTGATTGTATTTTTGGACATAACCAACCGAAGTCGCAGAGATACCGCTGACAGAACCGTTTACATTTTTGATCTGAAACGATCCTTTTTGCTTTCCAGCTACATGACCAACAACTTGTAACTTAGCCTCTTTCCAATCCTTGAGCTTGTAATCTTTACCGCCAAGGAGAGACTTAAAGACAAGACCTTCAACGCCATGTTTCTTAACCCAACCCCAAGCCTTATCAAAGTTGTCCCATCGGAACGGAATTTTAATACGTGTCAAGCCCTTATTCGCCCTTAACATACGTTTTAGTTCTTTACGTTTTGCTTCAGGGTCATCGTCAATATCTAATGCATTAAACGCATAGAAATTGGCATTTTTCCAAGTTTGACTGTTGAGATCAAGAACGTTACCGAACGGGATAGCGACCTCGCCCTGTACATTTCGATTAAGTACTTTAAGGTCTTTGACGATGTGAGGAAAACGATCATTGCGAATACAACCTCTTTCGCTAATAAGTTCTCCTGTTACGTTGTTCCAACTCATGCAAGTACCATCGATCTTGCTTTCCATCAAGTAAGAACCGTTGTTTAGGTGCTTTGCTTCGTCGTAGTTTATCTCTTTGAAGTTTGGCATAACTATTATCCTTTCAACTCTATTATGTTTGCAAAATTAATCGGGTGACTCTTTACTAAAGAAATCTTCTATATCCCAAATTTCTTTACTAGATATTGGACCTAAACTTTCGTTTTCTCGATCTTCATTCATAAAATCTAAGTTTTGTTCAAGAAAACTGAGTCCAAGAGAGACTATTTCTTTTTGTCTTTCTGACAGTTCCATATTATCCTTTTAACTTTTCATTGAAATGGGGATTTAACATCTCTTCGATATCTCGTGCTTCGCCATAATCGATAAAACTACCAACAATCTCAGAAGGTGCTTCTTCTAACATGTCTTTCACATCATCGATATTCTCTTCTAAGAAACATAATGCGAAACGTATTACTTGTCGCTGTCTAGGAGTTAGATGAATATCCATTAGAAGTACTTTACCTGGACAAATCCAGAACCTTGATAAGGTGAAGGAGCATAAACTTCATCGTCATCTTCGTCCATGAGATCTTCTGCAACGCATCTGATATAATTATCATCCTCGTCTTCACAGAACTCGCTCTCAGTATGATACTCTTTGATAAGTCTAGGAAGCTCAGTTCCAACCGCTTTCCTTAATGCCTCATCATTCTTACCTTGAAGGACTTTCTGTTCATGGATTCCTTCTGCGTCATCTACAACCACTGTTATTACTGCTATCTTCATTGTTCTCTACCTTTCAAGTCTATTATGATTGTTTTCTTTTTCGGGAAAAATTAATTAGCGGGCTGAGTCGCTGGCTCCGGCTTCTTGAAAAACGGTGTTTCAGCATCACATTCCACAGCGATCCAACAACCAAGTGCAACAGGCATTGCAATTTCGGCAGTAACTAGCCCAATACCCATGTCAGCGATAAAAGGAAGATCCTTCCCAAACGCTACGTCGATGACATAGTTGGTACAAAGACCGCCTAGAAATATGATTAAGCATAAAAACAACAACATTATAATACAACCTGATTTCACTATTTTCATGGGACTACGCCTTTCTAATCTTATAAAAGATTTACCTTTAAATTTAGGGAAATTAGGGAACTCCCCGCGC
>Ga0233414_10000488_pt1 | contig 16368 bp, 21 predicted proteins | sample Na_anoxic_10_MG_FD_189020 | JGI IMG/M metagenome (GOLD analysis project Ga0233414, IMG submission 189020) | Seawater microbial communities from Saanich Inlet, British Columbia, Canada - Na_anoxic_10_MG | ecosystem: Environmental > Aquatic > Marine > Inlet | place: Canada: British Columbia... | reverse complement strand
AATATCTGAAACTTCTGCATCAGGGTATTTAGCTTGGAGTTCTTCTATGGTGTTCGCCCCGTCCATAACCTTCCTACTTGCTTGACCAGCCAACACAGAGCTTTCTGGGTAGGTTCCATGCTCGACTAACTCATATCCTTCTATCTCTCCGTCCATATCATAAACTGGCTCAATAGATTGATATTCGTCTGGATCTTCTTCATTGTCATATTCTTGTCCTTCACGATCTTGGAAAACTTGTTCATCTTCCCAGTTATTATAATCTTCGCCCTCATAAGGCTCATAATCGTCAAAATCATCAAACTGTGCCGTTTTTTCTATATACTTAGCTGTTTTTATAATTTTCATATGTTATCCCTGCTTAAACCTTTCTGAAATGACAATGATGATACCATTCCATGTGCTTTAACTATTTTAGCTTTTGCGACTTCAACACGTTTGTTTACTTCGTCTCCGATCTCAGGTGAAATCTTACCTTGAGAAAAGACCATATCTGTTACAAGAGAATCTAAATCTGATATAGTTCCCAGTAATAATGCTAAAATGTCTTGTTCCTCTTGTTGAGCCTTTTTAATAGTATAATAATTTTTTGCCATAGTGATCTCCCATCAATTATTATTCGACATGTTTCTGCCCATTCCTTTTTAACTTTAAAAATATAGTTCTTTTGATACACAAAAAAAGAACCGTTTTCAGGGGGAGGAAAAACGGTTCTCAAAAGCCATTAATGGCTTTTCGACTTAGATTGCAGTCTAAGCTAGAATCCCTTTACAGGACTCAAAGACATATCCTTAGATACGTCGGGCCAAGGATTCGATCCTTGGGGGGGGTATAAAAACATCAAGAGAGATATAGGTTAACTTTAGGTTAAAAGAACTGGGTTTGAACCAGCTACTTTCGCGTTAAATGCGCGATGCTCTACCAAATGAGCTATCTTTTCTGAAATAACGTATTAGTTCTTGATAAATATTTTTGTCTGATATTGAAGAGACTCAAGCGGGTGTTGGTTGACATTCTACAACAAATAAATTTGTATAGATTCTTAATTCAACGACAACTGCAAATTTAAAATTTGTCTTACATTGTCTCCAAAAGCGTTAATTCCCGCATGCCCTGCGGTATAAATATTTTGATAGGCTTTACCTCTTCTTGAATCTTTTCAATATCAGATATTTCAAAGAAAAACTGGGAAAGATGTCAGTCAATTTTTGCGACCTTACCTATATAGCGGTAAGGTCTGAAATAGTCAAATCATTCCTGTATTGGCTTAAACTAGTTCCTCAGTTATCATATTCGGTTTTAAATTAGCTTACTTCTTTGTTGCTACATACTATATCGGCAACTGCTTCATCCAACTTTAATCATTATACATTTTTTTTAAGACACCAGAAAAATAAATACATTATCTCGGAAGAATTCTTTCTATAATATCCTTTAAGATCAATATAGGATCGCACTTAGGGGAATCATCATTATCTATATCTTCTGTTGCAACATTTTTAAATAAATCTGGCCAACGCTTCTTTATGTTAATCTGGTCCTCATTGGGAGCATCATCAGGCAACATCTCTATACGACCATTACTATCTAATATATAGTCTGGGGCATTGCCATAAGCTGATTTTGTGTCAGTATTCCAAACGTTGCCTTCAGTCGGTATATAGGCACGAAGTTTCTTCCCATCCCAATATATGATATAAAAGAGAGGAATCTCCCAATCGCCGCCTGCACAATCTCCCCAATACGGCAAACCATTAGGAGCTATATGGAATCCATTGATATACCTACATCCATTATCGCAATCCCAATTCTCAAAATCAAATTCAACTTTTGCCAAATCTTTTTTGATCTGAGGAAGATCTCGGCACTCTCGTATACCAATCTCATCCATCTTTGCTTCTAGTTCATGTAAATGATGTCGTTTAAATTTTCTAGCCATTATGCCAAAAATCCTCCAAAATATAAAACAGCTTGGACTACCCACCAGCCTGCTAAACTAGAGAAAAATGAGCTTTTGCTTTTAGTTATCAAGCCAAAAAACGTAGCCAACGCTAAACTACAAACTATATGAAACAACCAGTATGTTAACATCTTATTCTTTCTCCTTCAATTCCCAGACTTTGGGTCTGGTGGTTAAATGGTATTTCTGTTCACCTTGTGATGCATCAATTTGTCCCTGTTTGTACCCTTGCTCATGTCCTTGCTCACGCCCTTGTTTATGTATGTTGAAAAAAGAACAAGTTATCAAAAACAAGCCCATCAGAAAGATGAATAAAGCTTGCGAACCTTGTTTAACTCCACGCAAATCAAAGAATGTAAATGCAACTCCAGCAAGAGCGACCAAACATGCGCCCATAAAAGCGAAAAATATTGCTAAAAATATCATTTTTTATCCTTTAGTTCCCATTTAGTGGTATTATCTGGTTGTGTAGTCAGATGGTACTTTTGTTTACCATTTGCTGCATCTATCTGTCCTTGTTTATATGACATATCTGAACGAACTCCAAGAGCAATTATGAGAAAGAGAACTCCATGAGCAATACATAAAAGACCAAACCACCAAGTTAATTTGTTGAATAAAAAAGTTCCACCAAGAAGTATCGTCAATACTGACAAAATTATAGATGCAACTATTAAAAACATTTTTCTATCCTTTACATTTCAAAAGATTCAGCTTCATTCCATTCTTCGTTGTCACGCCACTCCTTTGTGGCGACGAGAGAAGCATAAACGACAGTCTCACCTTTTCTAACGATCTGCCCTACAAACCTCTTGCTAGATAACTCTTCAACGTCAACCTTGCCAGAAGAGTTGCTAACGGTATTGTCAACCTTTTGTCCCATATCTATATCAGCAATATCATTAACGATCTTCTTGACTCTAGCATACTCTTCATCAGAAGCCTCTTTCAAAGCAGCCTTTAAATCAGATACAGAAGTAGCCTTTCTCAAAGGAACTCTCGTAGGAGGAACCTTATTATCATAATCATTCGCCTCAATGATAGCTAAACTACCGTAACACTCACGAATAAGAGCAGACCAAATTGAAGTCCAATAATCATAACTAGGCGTTCTTTCTACACCAACAACTCTACCGTTGATAAGAATAATAGCTCCAACTTGTTTGTCAACTGGCTCAAACTCCGCTACAAATCGATCAAGCTGTTCTTTGAATGAGTTAAGGAAGTACTCAAGGTGAGCAGCCCCAGAACTGCTTTTAACGCCAGCCCTATTGTTTAAAGTGCTAATGTCTCTCCAAAGTCTATCATAACCGCGATTGTTACGAACCTTGTGAGCTTTCTCTCTAAGAGGGAAAGGAAGGATCATCATGTTATGTTCTCCGCTGGCAACATAACCGCCTTGACTTTGCTGTATACACATAGCATTATCAAACGATGCAGTCTTCTTCCCTTCAACAACGCCGACATGTGGCAAAGCATGGTCTTGAGCAGACTGCTTGACAACGTAGCCAGCTTGTGGAGGAATGATCATTGTTTCTTTTTGCTCGTTTTTGAAAACAAGTGTACCATATCCGCTAGTAGAAACCTTGGCAGACTGATTTGGAGATACAAAACTCTCATCAGACATTTCACTTACGAGAGGTATAACTTGCATAACTCCAACACTTTGTATTTTTCCTGGCGTACAACCCTTAAGGATTTCAGCCAACTTCATTTTTGCTTTTGCCATTTCTCTATTCCTCTTCCTCTTCTACCGTTTTTTTAACTAACTCTAATACTTTGTCAAAATCTATTTTAAAGCCTAACTTTTCCATCAACTTTTCAAACAATTCTGCTATCTCTGCACGTTCATTTTGTGCAGCCATATTGTCAACCAATGCTCTAAACTTTTTACTTCCGCAAGAATGAGTTGAAAGATAATACGCTAAAGCTTTTGGTACAACGAGCGTTTCTTCATCTTCGATACGGAAACTATCTATACGACATGTATTACAAGTCGGAGGATCAGAATCCAAATCGACTCTATGCACAAAATAGCCTGCCGGAATCGTTAAAGTCTCATCTACTTCTGATGATTCATTTTTTCCATAGTTTTCCGGCCAACTTGCTTTTGTATTTTCTGCCATATCTATCCTCACTTAGCGACTAAACGGTTTGTGATGATATCAAGTAACCCAGCGATTCCTTGCTCTAACTCACCTTGATTGATAGCAGCACGAATCATTGACAATCCGACACCTTCTGGCTTAGACACAGGGAGAGGCTCAATACTATCCGACAAAGATCTCAAACCAGCAGACTCAGCAGACATAACTGGTGAGATTTGGAAGATAGGAATATCTACATCCATATCTCTCAATGCGTTAATAACTTCGTTAACTCTGCCAGCAGGAGCATTCTCATAACCGTCTGAAATCATGTAAACAGCATCAGGATTCTGTTCTACGACTTCTAACAATGCGTCTGCAAGAGAGGTACTCCCAGAAGTCTCTATCATACCATACTTATCAAACGTTCCGTTTGTCGCTACAACTGTAGCCTTCTCAGCAGAAGCTGCTAGAACATCCTTCATAGACAATGCTATGGAAATCGGTCTATGTTTTTGCGTATCAGAACCGAACATAGACAAAGAACTATCGACAACTACACCAACATGATAATGCTTCATTGGGAAGGTGAGACTTATTCTCTTAGCCTTCTCGTCTAATGCTTTACGAATATCTTTTGAACCGCCCTCTTCAAGAGCATAGACATACAACTTGACCATATCTTGTTTAGTAGGATCGAATTCAAGTTCAACGCCTGCCTTCTTCGCTGATCTCTGCTTAGCCATCTTCTGACCTTGAGACATAACATTCTTGGCTTTTTCAAGAACTTTACCGGCAGGAATATCTTTGTGGAATCTACTACGAATACCCTCAAGAACTTCTGGTGGTAAACCAACTCCCTTATCAAAGTCTTTCCTCGCAGCATAAAACGCGGAAATCAAATCTACTTTCCATGTCTTCTTTTTACCGCCGAGAATGAAACAAACACATTCCCTAGCTACAGCCTTATTGTCAGCATACTTGTCAATTGTCTTCTTAACAAAATTCTTCTCTTTCTCGGTCCATTTGCTAGGAGCCTTCTCTAAAACGCTTCTTAAAGCACTAGACTTCTTCTGACCGAGAGCATGGACAAGAGCGGTCTTCATCTTGTCTTTATATTTGATAGACCAGAATGAAAGGTTCTTACTTCCTATGATCGTATTGAATATCATCTTTCTGCTACGACTATTGTTAATCTTTTGATCCTTGATTACAACAAACATTCTAAGTAGATTAGTAATCGGTAGCTGAGACGTAAGGTCTCTAATGATCTCGTTCTCTTGATCTGCACTTAAAAAGCATTGGTTCATATCCCAAGGATAAGGTTCTGCCATAAGACGTAGAATGCCCTTCTGCATGCTTATATTAGTAACGCCAGGCAACAAGAGCATTGAAGCGTAAAGTCCTCTGTTAACGCCATATACAGCGTCATGAATAGCCGCTAAAGCTGTATCTTGGTCTTTCTTCTTATTATAGAACGTAGACCTAGCTGTGGCTGTAGTCATAGAGTCTATGAAACTGACAATCGCAGTTTGAACTTGCTTCTTGTTTTCAGTGACAGAAACCTTGCCGTTTTTATAAACAGCGAGAGGTTTTACCGTTTCTACTTTCTTTGTTGCTGTAGCCATAATTTTCTCCATTTTTCAATATCAAATACATTATACATATTGTAGAGTCACAAAATGAATTATTTGTCTTTTTTCAAAAACATTAAAGACGATATAATTCTTACCAACATCCCCTTCTTTTTTGAGTCATTTTGTTTCATCTGAATTCCATATCTCGAATTCATATCCATCTGGAGTTTCTCTAACTAAAACCGCTTCAGATTTAATAAATTCTTCGGTTTTAAGATTTAACACATTTACTCTATAAACCTTGTAGTCTTCCTCTTCTACTGTTAGCCCCATACTAAAATAACAATCAGCAGGAACTCCATCCATAAAGCCTCGCATGTGTTCTTCGAGAGTAAAATCTCTCCAAGTGATCTTCTTTTTCTTGACCTTCTTTTTAACTTTTTTAGGTGTTTCTTTGGTAGCTGCTGTCATAATGTCTATCCTTTATTGTTTTCTTCAAGAATTTTTAAACTAACTTCAACAGAAAGATAAGAGTCAACGATATTTTGAGCAGTCGTTACTCCGTACTTCTCTTCTATCTCACTCTTCCTAAACAATAACGCATCAAACAAATCTTTGGCTTTATCAAAATACTTTTGTGCGTAATCAGGTTTGGTTGTCATAAAATCTTGAACATTATTTATTCTATCTGCAACTTTGATTATGAGAGCCTCAATGCTGGAAGAACGAAACGTCTTCATGTATTCTTTTTTCGCGTCTTTATCGCCTTCATACGTTAGCTCTTGAACGACCTTAGCAGCTTCTTCTCCTATAACACCATCAAGTTCGTAATATGTTAATTTTGTGTTTTCTAAGACATCATGTAACATTGAAGCAGACATAGTTACATCTGTGCCCGCTCCCCAAGACCAAACCAATCTCATTACTTGAAATGGATGGATTATATAAGGAAGAGACTTCCCATTAATACTTCCTTTCCTGTCTTCAGGTTTATGCCACTTCACAGCTAAATCTATTGCGTCTTTTAACATCTTTTCCACTCCTTAAGAACAAACATAAATATCTGTCGGACCATCCGAATTAATAGTTATGGTCTTGAAATACGGTCTTAACAACATCATAAATTCTTCACTACTTATCCAATCAAACTCCTGATGATCAGGTTGAAGTCCTTGACAAAATTGTCCATGATGAACAACTCCATCAACTAACTGAGAAACCTCTGCATAATGCAAACCATCAAATTCATATTCTTTAACAACAATATCTTCAGAAGGTTTTTTATTAAAAGTGTTAAAGACGAACTTACCTCTACCAGTCAATGCATTTTTGACTAATTCAGCGCATGTTTCTTTAACACGACTATCTTTTTTCAACCAATAATTAATAGCTTGTTGACAAAAGATACAATCGAATTTCATATCTTGACCATCTTTGATGTTATAAAGAAACTGTTTAACATCACTTTCATAAAACATCATATGATTGTATCTTTGTGTAGCGGAAGCAGCTTCGCTAAAAGCGATACGATCTTCAGCACTCGTAGATAATTTAGCTCTCGTTTGATCAACAGCTACAACTCTACTAGCTTTACGATCTAAAGCTTCTAATGATGCTCTGCCTGTCCCAGTACAAAGATCTAAGAAAGAATCTCCAACCTTGAACCCAGCTAAATCCATCATATGACCAGGTCCACGCTTAGAGAACCTCTTGTATAATGTTTTGTATCTATTGCAATCCATTAAATATCCTTAAACAAACGGAAAACTCCGTGATCCTTAATCTCAAAATCACCTATAAGTCTGTGTACTGGTCTAAGCGAGTCTCTTACTGTCCCAGGTGGTGCGTAAACTAGTTCTGGCAAACCAGTATTCAATTCGTGATAATGGACTATAACATTAACACTAGGATTAGCAAAAAAGATTCTTGCTAACAATGGAGCATTTAATGTAGCTTTCTTATCATGAGAATGTACAATCCTTTTACCATGATCTACATAATCTACTATTGTAATATCTGCGATCTCATTTTTGCCTCTTGCAGTTGTGATAAAACCTCTATCCGTTTTAATCGCTACAGTCCCAAAAACATAACCATTCTTCTCTATAAACTTATCTTGATAACGATCAATGACTTTCATTATTTCTATTTCTGCTTGAGCCAACTGACAACGACTCAACTTATTATTGATCAGTTCAGTTTTATAATATTCATCATTGATCATATCCATCATAAATTTAGCTTGCTTAGGGAAACAAACCACATGCTCTGCCCCTTCTTTAGTCACAGCAAACTTTGTATTCAAGTCAGTAGCATCATTAGCAAAAACACAAGTCGCCCTACTTTCTAAAACGATATCGTAAGCAGCTTGAACCAATTCTTCATGATCAACGCCAGCTAACAGTTTGTAGCCGAACAGATGAGTATTTGGTGCAACCTTCTTGACTTCGTCTATGACTCTTGGAGCAATAGTAAAATCAATTGGGATTACATCGCCTGGCTTATAATTGTGAGAAGGGAATTTGCCTTCAAACGGTTTAACGGGGATAAGGTTACATACAGCAGCACCTAAAACAACAGCATCAAAATCAGGAGCCATCGCAAGTACCTTTTCCATATAATTATGAAAACCAGTATGTTGATGAAGTTGCTCTTGAGGAAGACTAGAAGGAACAACAGACACTTTGGAGCTTAGATGATGAACCTCGACATCATGAAAACTGTTGAATTTATCTGATGTCGCAGCCATCAAACCTCCCCTAAAACGGTTTGTAATCAACTTAACCGAATCAAGATGAGCATGAACTGCCCCGCCAGTAACTAGTATTTTTTTCATCTTAAAACTCCCGCATTCGCTGACACAAACGCCTCATACATTAATGCCTTTAAAGTATCGATTGGTTCTCTACCCAAAGACTCCTTGTATAACCAATCTAAATATCTATTTTTGGGAGCATTGTCTGGCCTACCATACAGCATCCTATTTGATTTTATATACATTCCTGCTTCAATATTAGTAGTGAAACCTGGCATCGTCTTTAAATCTCTAGGAACCCAAAATACAATAACTGCACAATCATTCAATCCTGTATTTTCCCATTCTACTTGATCAATATAATCAGTGCCTTCCCAAGTTTCTCGTTCTGGAACAATTACTTGACCTGGATATTCTAGTCTTTCTAGAAATTTAATCGCATCAGGACGCCACGACTTAACGTCTAATGATCTTGGAGTAGGACCAGCTAAAAAGATACTATTCCTTTCAACTGTCAACGGTTTGTCTGAGTACGATATTTTCATATTAAATTCCTAGCTGAAAGATTTTCGGATGTTATCCTTCTCATTCCCATATACCCAATACTTCGATTTCTTCTTTTGTAAGTTTTCCGAGAACAGCCTTTCTTAATTTGTCTTTTTCTTTTTTAGCGACTTCTAATTCCGATTTTTCTTCTTTATCTTTTTCAATATCATTTTTGATAAAATTTTCAATTTGTTCATCTGTCCACAATAACCACTTTGCAGGGAAAGACCAACTATAATTCCAACCATTCGTATACATAGGATTATAATCGGTTCCATCACTTTCATATTCTATACCAATATCTGTATTATTGTTTTTAACTAATGCTTGTATGGCATCAGCACTAATACTCCCAGCAGTATCTGTATCATCGCTTGGAAACCACCAATCTCGCAGTTTATTCCCAAACGAATTATAAATAATCTCTATTATCTCTTCGACTCTTTCATCCATTTTGACTGAAAGAGATTTCACGTTGTCCAATGCTTTACTATAAGCTTCTAGTTCTTTTTTTGTATACTTCATTTCAATAATTCCTCAAGATCTTTGATGTCTTCGATTATAACAAGTTTATGCCCACTTGACCGTTTATCTCATTTCATTTTCCATCTCTGTAATTAACTTGCGTATTTCGCCGCCCATTTCTTCTGTCAGTCCGTACCCGGATTTTAGCTTTGAATTAATAGTAAGACCTTTCTTACAAGCAATGATAGCTTCTTTATATTGCTTTAACTGGTAATGGGTCAATCCTAATGCACAATACGCTTGTGTAAAATCTGGTTTGATAGTGATCGCTTTTTTGAAAGCATTAATAGCTTCAACGTATTGTTTTGAATGAACATAAGTACTACCTATCTCAAGAATTTCTGTTGCGTTATCTAAAAATGAATATAAAGGTTTGCGATGTGTATCAAGTACATCATGAACGTCTTTATTATTTTCATAAGCATAAACCATTAATTCTAAAACATTAATACTATGTTTCATGTATCTTGAATAATTGCCTATTCTATCTAACAATTTCTTCCATTTGCTTTCATCTCTAGTCATTGAATAAATATCAATTTCATTTTGAAACATCGCTATTGAAGCCTGACCCGATGTAATCAAATAAATTTCTATTAAACGAGCTTCACCCTTTTCATGAATTAAATTAATTTTATTTCTAGCCGCTTCACTTAATCCATCTAAAATTGACATTTTATAATTAACTGTTGTGTGGTCTATCCCACGAGCAACCGAAATATACTGATGAAGGTCTTTAATAAATAACTTTTTACCATCAGAATTCGGCACAATTTTAATTGTGGTTTTAGTAACCTGTTTAACGACTTGCTTAGGAGTAACCTCTCCGTCTAAAAATGCATTTGGCTCTTCCTCTGATTGTTTACTACATCCGGCTAGCAAAATCATGCCCAACAAAATAACTATTGATTTCTTCATTATTTCAGTCCTTTCAGTCCTATTGCGTCTATCAAACAAATCGGGAATATTTAAAACTTACTCTATTTTAAGTTTCTACGTCTATATCTCATAGGAACATCTCTGCCTTCTTTTCTAAGCAATTCCATAATATTTAATACTGTTTTGTTGTCACAGTTCATTATGGATGCAATTTCTTTAATTATCATACCGTCCAAATACATTTTTTCCATTTTATATCTTTTTTTATAGAACTTCGATTTAGGAAGAGGCTTTCTTTTAACAATTTTTGACGATCTTTTTTTAAGACTTTTATCACTTAACATTTTTTTTATTAAATTCATTACAGTAAATCTACTACACCCCAGTTTTGATGCTATCTTAGGATAAACATAACCTTCATTGTACATTTTCTTTAGTTTCTCGGTGTCCCAATTATCAATTTCAACATAATTTTCGGTTTTGTAATAAATCTTTTTTTTAAGTCTATCAAACTTAGGCATATTAATTATTTCTAAAGTATGACAATTACGACAAAGAATATCGCATTTATCCAATTCAATAATAATAGTTTCTAAAGGTAAAATAAATCTCTTCAATGTATAACGATAATATTTATCAGATAACTTAAATTTTTTCTCTTCACGATTCCTATGATGAAAGTCTAGACTGGCAGAACTTTTACCTTTATAGCCGCATTTAGAACAATTATCATATCCCTTTAGTTCTAACAACTTTTCTTTTAATGGATGACTCATCGGATGATGTAATTCCGCATGACAATTACGACATAAAAGTTCACATTTATTAAGTTCTTTTTCTATCTCACTCCATTTAGAGGAGCATTTTTTCTTACTCTGTAAAAAAGAATTAATTTCACCTTTTTTAGTTTTGCTATCAATATGATGAAATTCTAAAACAAAAATATCATCATTGTTACATTTTTTACATTTACCTCCTAAAAGCCTAATAGCTTTTATTTTTTTAGCCCAAAATAAAGCATAAATCTGATCATTTTTATGTGGATGTTCCATGTTGATATTCTCCTCTATCTGTATATACGCGAGAATACCAACAATTCCTTTACACTTTATTTTTATTCTAATATTTTTTCCAATTTCTCTATATCCTCTATAATGACGATATTATGTCCAGCTTTTTTTAATTCTAATGCTTTTTGCAATTTACTGCCAGGTGAATCTCCTACTATTAGATAGTCTAGTTTCTTAGAGACTGATGATTTCACAATCGCACCTTGATCTTCAACTAGTTTTATCCATTTTGCTTTTCCATCAGGAGGACTTCCGGTGAAACAGAAATTCTTCCCAGAGAATTTGCCAGTCTTAGGGAGTTCTAGTGTAACATGCATCAATAATTCGTCAATATCATCTGAATTATCTGACATGTATTCTTGAACAAGCTCCGCAGTAATATTACCAACATCTTCAACTTGTTCTAAATCAGCAACAGACGCAGCACGTATTTTATCTAAACTACCGAAATGCTCCGCTAAAGCTCTACCAGTTCCCTTGCCTGCCCCAGAAATGCCTAGAGAAGCAAAGAACTTAGCAAGAGGAATCTTCTTAGGTTTTAATCTAGCTTTATGGATCTTAGCTAGAAGCTTATCGTTGTCTTTGGTCTTCTCTGGATTAGTTACCATATGAATAGCCGCAACAATCAGAGTAGCAGTTCTCTCTTTAAAACCAGCATCCTCAACATCCTCGACTTCTAATCCATAGAAATCTGCTGGACATCTGACTAATCCGAAAGAAACCAACTTTTCTGTCTTACTCGGTCCAATCCCTTTAACTCCAAAAATAGTCAAGTAATGCAATAAAGTTTTAACATTCTGAGCAGCACATTTATCATTCTCACAAACTAAATCCGTCCCAGTCTTTCCTATATTCAGACTAAGTGTCCCGTTGCAAGAAGGACATCTATTAGGATATTCTACCTTGTCTGCCTTTTTCTCGACCTTAATAACTTTCGGTATGATCTTTCCGCTTTTGATGATGCGAACTTTTGCCCCAACACCAATGCCTCCAGATTTAACAATGCCTACATTGTGGATAGTACAATTCTCGACATTAGTCCCAGCTAGTTGAACGCCCTTAAACTCCAAAACAGGAGTTACTCTACCTGTTCTGCCAGTCTGCCAACGAATACTTTCAACAGTAACAACCGCAGACTTCTCTTTGAATTTCCAAGCGAGTTTTCCTCTTGGATTGCCTGTAACAGAACTTCCATGAGTACCAAGCTGTTCTCCATCTTCAATATTGTTAACGGAAATTACAATTCCATCAACTTCAAAATCAAGACTTGTTACTCCATTTTCCATTTCAGCAAGATTGTCGTAATGGAAAGGCTTAAGAAGTACGAAGGGAATACCAAGTTCATTCCTGCACCATTCAGAGCGTTCTATTTCGGTCTTGTATGGAGGATTGTCATGGTTATCAATTGCATAAGCTGTGAATTGGAGCTTACGTTTCTCAGTTATTGTAGGATCATCGAACTGCCTAATCGCACCAGCAGCATAGTTTCTTGGATTTGCTGGAGGTTTTTTGCCCGACCAATTATACTTATTTTTCTTTCCATCTCTGATAATATCTGCAACGATCTTATCAAAGACTGAGATCTTACAAGTGACTTCGCCACGGATACGACAAGTAACAGGAAGTGGAAGAGTCATTTGAACGCCATCAATGTATTGAGCGTTTTCTGTAACTAACTCTGCATTGACTCCATCGTTAGGTCTAAGCCCAGCAGCAACTAACTTGCCTTTTTCATAGTAAAGAGCTAAAGCGACTCCATCATGTTTAAATGACGTAACAAACAAAGGAGTTTTAGCTTTCTTCGGATCATATTTCAACTCGTCGCAACAATCTTTAAGCCATTTCTTTAAAATGTCATCTTTCTCGTCAAGCGTTCCATTCGCTTTTGAGATAGAAGTCATTGGAGGATCATGGGCAATCTTGTTATCAGTTGACTGGAACTGAGAAGCAGTAACGCTATCAAAAACTTTAGACTTGGGATGAAGTTTAAGCAGCAACGCTCTCATAAGGTCATAAACGTTGTCTGGGACTTCCTTATCGCTTAAAGGGTTGATGCAATCTTGACCTTCATCAAACAAAGAATCCAAAACAGGGATAATCTGTTCTAGTTCTAATATGCTGTAACCCTCTACCTCTGCAAAGGTTGTATATAATTCTGCGTCGTAATCTTGTCTGCTCATTTGATATCCTTTCGCTTCTATTACGTTTTTTTAGTAAATCGGGGAATTCAACGTAACTTAAGATTTGTTAAAGAGCCTTTTGTACCAAGGCTTTACTTCTTTTAGTATTTCTAATTTAAAGCATCTAATTTTGCTCGATTGTAATCGACTAAGCAATCTAAACAGTTAACTTTGCAAATCGGATCTGCAAAAGTATCATGCTCATTAGCCCACTTGACACGAGCCTTCCTAACTTCTTCATAATTATCGAAAGCACCAATAGGTTCCCCTCCCTCTCTCAAGTAGATGATGCAAGGGAAGTGATAGCCACCAGCAACGACTGAATCATCTTGTAATAATAAACATCTATGACAATCAGTTTCTTTAATACCTCTTACGCCAATCCCTTGACGAACATTGTCTGTTCTATATTTTAATATGGGATGTCTATCCAAAACTTCATCAGAGATATTCTGCATAGACTCAACCAAAGTGTCATTCTGAGCAGCAGGGATAACCCTAATATCAGCAACGCCCAAACTGTCAGCATACTCGATAATCTCACAAACCTTATCATAGTTATCATCCGTCAAAACGATGCCAACAGTGACATACGTCAACTTGGATAAATCCGCAATATTTTGAATAACTTTGCTTCCAACCTTTAAAGAAGAGCCAGACATATCTTCTACGTCAGCAGCACAACATCCATCTAAAGAGATAGAGATATCATTAACACCATTATCAACTAACTCTTCATAAACAGACAAGTCGGCAGAACCGTTTGTAGAGATTGCTATTCTTTCTATCTCGCAATCTTTAGCAAATTTAACTATATCAACGATATGAGGATAGATAGTAGGTTCTCCACCTGAAAATCGAATATTCTTCAACCCGTCTTCAGCCCAACTACGAACTACTTTTTTGGCTTGTTCAATAGGCAAATCCCCTCTAGCCTCTTCTCTAAGAGATCTGCAATAAGCACATTTAAAATTACAGCGATCAGTCAAAATTAATTCACATCGTTGCATTGGAGACGTATCGCTGGCGTTAGCTGCACGTTCATCAGATAATGTATAGAAACCTATACTCTCTAAAGGTTTATTTTTCATATTAATCTCCTTGAACTAATCTAAGCCTCTTTTCTACTTCTAACAAATCTTCAGATACATCATCGTCATCATATGAATATCGTTCGCTATCGCTCTCATACCAACTTATAAGTTCTGCTTGAATAGCTACTATGTTTTTTAATTGAACGAGTTCAGAGCATTTTTCTCTCCAATCAGGAAGAAATACATCCATTTCACCCGGACCAAAACCGCCTCGCTCTGCGAGACGTTCGAGCGACTGTCCTTTGTGTTTTGCAGAATAAACGCTGTATGCCAATTCTGCAACACTCCACGGAATCTGCCTTGGGTGAGGCTTAGCCCCTCTCTCCGTTTGAATAGGAAATAATCTATTCTCCATTTTGTTCCTTTCTCAACTCTTCAACACGAACTGTGGGAGTGAATAGGGAAAGAGAACATCTAACAAACTCTCTGAACTCTTCATCGTATAACCTTTTATTATCCACATTAGCCATCAATGTATCAATAAAATGGACTCTGGCATCTCGTTCTGTTTGGTCCAAAACTCTTTCATTTGCATCCATCTCATTTTCCTCTATAAAAAGGTTTCATTTTGTTCTCAATAACGGTCATAATTTCGTCTACAGCAGACTTTCTCAATAGCACAAAATCTATTCTAAATAGTTTGTCATGAGTATCTTTAAGAGCAGCTAACATATTTTCTGATCCATGATGATTCAATGAATGAACTATCACTGGCGTATCCGTCTGAATCTTATCTTTAGCCATAATTATAGCTAAATCAATACCATCGCCTTTTGGTCCTCTCTGGTAGGGCTTGTCGGCACCTGCCAAGTCGTGATCTAAAAATATTTTGTCATACTCGTTGTTACGCAGCATTTCTTCCGCTTCTATTGGGTCATGCGCATAGTAGACACTATTCCCTTCGTCCAAAAACGCTCTCTTGAACCATTTAATGCGTTGCATGTCATCATCTAAAACAAAAATTCTCATAGCTTGACCTTAAAACAATAATCCTACTCCACATCCTACAAAAAAGAATGCAAAAGCGATACAAATAGCAATCATGACAAACTTACATATTGCAGCGGGACCAGAATAAAACATATTAAAAATCCTCCTCAACCATCATATCTTTCCATTGAGTGAATATACGATCATCTTTCTGTTTTTCTAGTTCAGTCTTATTAACTTGACTATAAAAGCCTTTTTTAACGAGCCAATCGCCATGTCCACTACAACCGCTCTGAATTAATAAAACGCAAAATAAAAACGTAGATATAATATATTTAATCATAAAATTTCCTTTCATAAATCAAATGCATTATAACATAAATTAAATCACAATGATGGAATTATTTTTTTAATTAATAGATCTCTGATATGCTCGTTTAACGAATCTAAAGTTCCATCATTAAAAATTGTATAATTTGCTTCTATTTGATCTATTCCCTCAACTGAATTACTGTTGTTAGCAATAGTTATATCCCCTCTTTTTGACAGCCTGCTTGACCTTATAGAAGGATCTGTCTGTATCCTAACAAATACAAAACCATTATCTTTAAGGCATTTATATGCATTATTTCTACAATCAGAATTTACGCATATGACCTTTCCCTGATAAGCGTATACAAATTTTCTGACCCTATCTACACATTTTGGTCCAAGATCTTTTTCAAACTTTTCTGCAAGATACTGTAAAAGTTCGCCATCTTGTGA
>Ga0233414_10000486_pt1 | contig 16375 bp, 14 predicted proteins | sample Na_anoxic_10_MG_FD_189020 | JGI IMG/M metagenome (GOLD analysis project Ga0233414, IMG submission 189020) | Seawater microbial communities from Saanich Inlet, British Columbia, Canada - Na_anoxic_10_MG | ecosystem: Environmental > Aquatic > Marine > Inlet | place: Canada: British Columbia... | reverse complement strand
CTGCTGTACTTAGGAAGTTCTCTCTGCTAGCCAAATCAACACGGAAACTCAAGTTGTGTCCTAGGAACGCAATAAGTTCAACTAGTGATGTAAATTCGCTTGATTGAATCCAGTCATTGTAGTTTTCTGGATAGTTGTTTTGAATATAGTCAACCATTGCGCCACGTATAGTATCGTAGTCATATGATTTAAAGTTTGCTTGCTTAAAGCTGTCATAAACAACTTTGAAATCTTCTGCTGCAAACAAGTTACGTTGTCTTGTACTTTGTGCCATTTTATATCTCTTCTTCTGATGTATACTTTAGGTATAACTGATCAGCTGTGCCGTCAGTTAAGTATATTAATTGTATTTCGCATTCAATAGAGTGATCCTCTAATATAACTCTCACATCTTGGAATTGCCAACGTGGATCAGTGCTAACGACACTAATAACGTCTTCTTCTACTAATTCAATAGTTGCATCGTCTAGTTGCTCGAATATAAGCTCAGGTAGTATACTACCGAACTCTGGTTCGCCAAGACGCTCGCCTTTACGTGTGTAAAAGTGATTCAGCAAATCACGCTTAGCAAGCTCTTTGTCTTCTAGAACAAAGTTGCCAAAACGTTTACCTACAGTTGAAAATCCTCTAAATGTTACCATACTACTATTTATGGCAGGAAATAACTGCGTACTTTAAATGTCAATGAAGTTGTGTTTTTGTGTATCTACTGTTAGTAGTTCTTCTGGCCATTGCAAGAAATCATTCCAGACTGGATCAGGAATAGTAAGATTATAGCACTTACTTTGGTTATATATTTCACGAAAGCTGGGCAACCAAGGTTTATTCATTGGAGTATGATCCCTGCTGTGTCCTTTTTTATGATTGCAACTTTTACACGCTGTTGAAATATTAGTCCAAGTTGTGCGTCCGCCGTCACGTCTAGGAACAACGTGATCAAATGTTAGTTCGTGTGATAGAAATACAATACCACAATACTGACAACGATACTGGTCGCGAATAAAAACATTCTTACGAGTTAGTTTAGCATATGTTGGTTGTCGTTGATAATCTGTTACACTGACAATACTAGGAACTTCCCAACTGGTATCTGCACTTCTAACTTTCCAGTTGTTGTGCATTTTAACAATTTGATACTTGTCACAGAAGTATACTCTCATTGCTTCTTGCCAATTTAATGTACTCAGTGGACTAACTTGCATTGGTGTGTAATCGGCGTTTAGAAGTAGAGTAGACATATATTTCCTCTATGTTGTCTAGATTTCAAATGTTATTGTGATATTAGTATTATAACAAGTTTTGCTGCAAAGAGCAACCAGTTTATTTAACAATCGCATTCTTCAGTTGTAGTTGTGCCCAAACGTATTACACGAGCTTTTCTTCCCTTGCTCATATTAGGAAGGAAAGTGTCATACTCTCTATAATAAGCTACTTCAACTTGCTTTAGTTGCGTTGCATCAAGTAGCCCTCTGGTGTATGCTGTTACAGTGTGTCCACGATTTTCACGTAGCATCCATATTCTGTCTTGGCTTGTATCGTAATCTGCTAGCACAAGTGCCCTAGCTTCTTTTAGTCTACGTGAACTATCAGCACTGCCGTTTGCTATCATATCAGCAACCAGTTTCCATTGATTTGCTTTTATTGCTCGTTCAATGTTGTACAATCCTGATGTACCTTGTACTGTGCGCCAACTGCCTGTTGAAAAGTATAAACTCAACAATGCATCAAACTGCGACTGTGATATAGATCTAACAGGAAGTTGTACAATCAAACTCTTTTGTTTAGCAAACACTGCCTTGCGCCAGTGTGTGTATGCTTCACTTTCTGTAGGTCCAGTGTTTTCGTTTGGATTGGTATATCCGTAACCAGTTACTAGTTTGCCTGCTTCGTTTGTGCTTTGGTACATACGAAAGCGTTCATAGCTAAGCATAACGTCTAGCATCTTTGCACTAACAGATATACCGCCAGTGTTTGCTAAAAAGCCAGTTGCGTGAGTGTCTAGTACTGTGTATTGTTCCCAGGGTATACGTTTGTTTGTTGCTACATTGTTTATTGACATTAGTATCTTCCTGCCATGTGGTTATCAATATATGGTTTGAGAACCGACGGAACACTTGGGTAACTAAAGCTAGGTCCCCAGCCTTTTCTAGCTCCTTTACGAACGTCAATGTGACAACTTGTGTTGTATACACCAATGCCGATGCCGCCGTGTTTGCTTCCTAGTTCAATAATCTGAGCTTGTAGCGCTCTAGTCATACCTTGTCCTTGAATTACAAAGTCAACTGCTTTACCAAGCATATGCTGGCTCTTCTTCGCTCCGCGAACTTTTTTGTTGTGAGTTGGACTACGATAACCTGATATTATCATAAATGTTACACCCAGATCACGTGCAACGTTTGCAACGATTTGAATTAGTACTGGGTCAACTCTTCTGTCAACTCCGCTACGCCAAGTAATGTATTCGTTGCTGTCTGCAGGGCTAGGATCAAACGCTGGATCACTAAAGTCACCTAGTTGTTCTCCTGAAGTTTGTACCGGAGTAGTTGTAGTAGGTTGATAATAACTTGTGCTGTTTGATGAACTTGCAACACCTTCTTCACTGCTGGTATCTACACGACTAACATTTAAGTGTCCTGCCCAAGGTTCTGCTTCTGGAACTCTGCCTGTGATAGTTTCAGTGAACGATACGTTACCCGGGTGTTGTACTTTGGTTGGTAGGTTTGCTGCCGAAGCATTGCTACTGCTTGAATTCATATAAATGTTGCTGGCTGTTTCACTGTAGTTGTCTGCGCATCTGATACTACCATTAGCATCACTTTGCAATGCCATATTGCTTGCACTGTATGCATCTAATGTACCCGACTCGGCTTCTAGTTTAATTCCGTGTACACCTGTGGCCTTGATATTAACTGCACTACCTTGCATATTAATATTGCCTTCGGCTGTAACATTAAAGTCGCCGTGTGTTGTAAAGTTTGTGCTGTTGTAACTGAAAACATCTAAGTCTCCTGCACTGTTCATTTCAATCCACACTGTACCATCTTTGTTGATAAAGTAAGTAAGTCCGTTTTGATCATCCATTAGTATTTGAGCACCGCCGGCAGTACGTACTCTAACCATATTATGATCTGCACCTTCTTTAGTTCCGTCATCTAAGATAACAGCGTGTCCACTTGGACTGCTCCAGCTTGTTACACGACTAGGTGATTCTCTTGTTGGGCTACTAAAGTTAAGTCCACGGATTCTATCTTCGTTTATACCTTGTGTTTTTAGTGCTTCTGCTTGTGGATGGGCGTCTGGACGTTGTGATTCTGTTTCTCTTGTGCGTGGTAATTCCGCAGCTTGAGTAAACTCGCCGCCACTGGTTTGTCCTGCAACCGGACCTGCCATATTTGTAACACGCTGTTCATCTGGTAAAACACCAAGTACAATACCTTTATCACTGTCGCCACTAAATGCTACAACAACATCTGTTCCAGGAGGTGGCGGTGGTGCCCAACTACCAAAACTATTTGCGCTTCCGCCACCACCAGTTGGAGTCATATACTGACACCATACTGCGCCAATAAAATCATCTGGGTTGTAATCATCTGTTACGTCAGGACGCATTGTTCCAAAGAACTTTGATATCTGTACTTTGATTCGTCCCATATTTCTACTATCGCCTGTTTCAACAACAAAGCCACGATATATACCCGATGGTATTTTAATACCTTTGTTCATAACGTTTTGGTTATAAGCTTCACGTACTTTTTTACTACTTGTGTTTGATGTTCTGTTTGCCATTAGAAAGGACCTCCGTCGTTGTCTGCTTGGTCTTGGAGTTCACCTGGATCAATTGTAGTTTGAACTGCACTAGCTCCGGTAGTTCCTATAGCTACTGGTGCGTCGTTTTCAATAGTACTAGCAATAGTACTGGTGTTAGTACCCAAGTCTCTTGCGCACTTTAGATGTTGTGTAAACATACCATTTTGGTAGTTTGTAATAACACTAAGCACACGATACAAAGCACTAATTTGATAATCTGCATCAGGCGGGCGTCTGCCATCTGATTGTTCATCTGTTCCTACGTTCACACGCAAATACAGGAATTGTCCACCACGTTCGTAGTCTGCCAAGTCACTTGCTGGTTCTTGATTAAAGCCGCCCGGTGAACCTAACCAGTATGGATCTCCTTTGATTCCCAATTCAATGGTAATCATATCGCCTGCATTTTCTAGATTTGTTTTAACTGCCGCAAAGTTTAATGCGCCACCTAGCACATCGTTTTCTGGACCATATACATCACTGTCGTCAACGACATCACCTGAGAATTGCAAACGCATATCAATGTCTGTGCCTGGCGCACTTTCAAGGTTTGCTTTAACTGTGTTAGCTAGTTCAGTTTGATTGTTGCGCAATTCATTACTGCGTGAATTCAAGCTTGTAATATCTTCTTCGTCTTCTTGAATAGCACTTCTTATAATACTATCAGTGAAAACATTAGCAACACTTTTTAGTTTGCCTTCAAGTGAAGTTCTAGCGTCTGCTATTTGGCGTTGTACGTCACGCAACTCTATTTTATTTTGTTGTAGTTTTTCCAAAGGAGTTGTGGCGTTTTGTCCTGCTTGTGCGCTCACTGTATTCTGATCACCAAAGCGTCCATTGCCGATAACACTTACTGCAAAGTATGCATAATCAAATTTCATATCCAGGTCTAGTACTTCTGTGTTTGCACCCGTGTACAAATAATCATAACGCTTGCGAAGTAGTCCTTCATTGCGTAAGTTGTTTACTCTAGCATTTTGTACACTTGTATCAGTTATGCTTGACAGGTATTCTGTACTGTCAATAATTTCGTCAGCAACAATGTGTTTGATAATACGATAGGTAATACGCTTTGCATATTCGCCTCGTAGTGGATCATAGTTAGTGTATTCAACTTGTGTAATTACTTTATAGAAAACTTTGAAATGATCCAATGTAGTTGTACTTGACTCGTGTGCGCCATCTTCTCTTGCATAGCCGCCATCGTGCAATGGAACTTTCTTATATTCTTCTGTACATTGAAGTGCTAGTCCAACCAAGTCTGTGATGTTCGAACCGTTTGTAATACTAAAGCTCATCTTACCATCAGCGCCAAGTCCGACACGGCTTTGTCCGCTAACTTGTAGTTCTTCTTCTGTTTGTTGGAATTTCCAATTGCCCCAGTCTTGTATGTCGTCATCAAGTTCAATAATGTACTCGTCTGCATAAACTGCGTTGGCATTGTATTCTAAGTTAAGCTGTTCGCTTTCCTCAATACGTTGATTCATTAAACTAATAAACTCGTTTACACTTGCTGCGTCAAAAGAAAGTTGATTCTTAAGAACGTTTTCTAAATAGCTCAAGCCTTGTGTACCTGCTTCAATAGCACTAAGTTGATATGTTGTTCCGCCGTCGTTGATATTGAATTCAAACTTGCCTACTACCATTGGGTAATAAAACTTGCGTGGATAAGTTCTTGCTTTACCAGTATGATCACGTCCGTTAAAACTAATAACCATAAGATACTTAATGTCCTTAGGATGAGGAACTCCAAGTGACACTGCGTTTTCACGAAGTTGTTTTAGCAGTGTTGTTCCAATTGGTTCAATGATTTGAATATCAAACTTGTTACCAAAACTGCTTCTTGCTTCGCCGTGTCCAATAGCGTGTATTTGTTCTACTCTTGAAATATTATAACGTGACTCTGCGGCATTGTCTGCAACAAGTCTAACTCTGTTTCCGTTTTCAAGTGCTGACTTAAAGTCAGTGATGTCGTTTGGATGCAACTGGTACAATTCGATATTGTACGAGTATGTTTCAAACATATCTAAAGGGTTGGATAAAAATGACATATGTGTTAGACGCCTATCACGCTACTGTTAATTGGTACACGAATAGTAAGTCCTGACTTAAAATCGTATATTGGGTTTAAAATTTTGTTTCTGTTGTACAATACAAATACCCACCATAGGTCACTGTCGCCGTATAAATCGTGTGCTAACAAGTCTGGACGAGTGTGATACTTTTGTTCTAGCGTAATTGTTTTGGTGTTTTCAAAACTTATGTTTAGCGGTGGAACATAAAGATCCAGGAATTCCTTTTGCATAGGAGTGTTTCTGTAATTGCTTGTGTTCTTATACTTAGCCATTATATAAACCCTTTATTATTTTTGTAAAGGCTTCCGCTAGCCAATGCGCCTACACTAAATTGATTCTGTCGTTGTGGACTGTACTGTGGCATCAAGTCAATTGCAATAGTCATCTGAACTGGAAGTTGTGTTGTTCCAACACCGTCTACTTCAAATTCAATATAGTCCATATCGTCTGGGTAGGCTAATGTAAAACTGCTAACCAAAACAGGCACACTTTGAAAGTTCATTGCGCCGTATGCGCTAAAGTTTAGAACTGGTGGTGGTGTACCACGTGACGCATCTGCACCAAAGTCCATTTTTGTTACAACACGCAAGAAGTGAATTGCTGCGGCTGTATACTTTGCTTCATCAACAGTTTGGTTAATAAACTGTGCTGCAACTTGTAGGTTAGGCGCACGAGTTCTTGCATAAGCGTGTTGCTGATAGTTTGAATGTACTGTGTCGTATGTGTTATAGTCGACACTTGATTGTGTAGTAATGTTTGGCGAGTACGGAAATATAATGCCTCTACTTGTTTTACTAAGCGGACTACCTGGACCAGTTGCTGGCAAGCTATAGCCTGGCTTTGTTAATAGTCTTGCACGTTTATCTGATTTCATTAGTTTCTTCCTAGCTTGGCATCCATTATGGCCTGCACTTCTTCGTCGTAGTTTCCAAATAAGTCTAGGATAAACTGTTGTGCTTGGCTGTCGTCTAGTGTAGCATACTGTTTGCGTAATTCAGTAGCACTCTTAGCTGGCTTGCCTAGCACTTTAAATGTTACAGTTGGAACAACTTCCAAGTAACCGTGTTTGTCAAATGTTTCGCGATCTTGCTGATTGTATTGATAGTAGCTTGGGCTACCGTCTTTTTTAATACCTGGCTTAAAGCGAGCTCCTTCGCCTTCCATATCTTTAGCACCTAGTCCAAACACTGCGGCTGTACTGCTTTCGTCGTGCTTTGCTAGTATGTTCTTAGCCATATACGGCGATGGTTCTTGCACAATTGCATCTGCTGGGATGCCTGTGAGCATCATCATTTTCTTCTTTTCCTCAAAGCTAAACGGGCTGTTTGGCTCTACTTTTGCACTTGTTGCTATGTATACTTTGTCGTACTTTTTGTTCAAATAGTCATAAACTGCACGATGTCCTTTGTGGAAAGGATGGAATCTTCCTGGGTATACTGCAATAGTTTTACCTGCAACTGCTTCTGTTAGGATGTCATTTATACGCATTTTTAGTTCTCCTGATACTACTATTTATCAAGGAAAATCTCCGGTTGACAACAGATGCTTTTTGTCGTAATATAGTAGTAATCAAGGAGTCTAAATGTATGACTAAAAAAGTAAACTATTTGAACAACAAGGAGTTGCTGGTGCAAATTCACCGTAGCAAAATGAGCTTCTGTTGGTTTCAAGATGAAAAATATTATAAGTTCAACGCAATTATCAATGACGAAGACACAATAACAGAAGAAGTTATCAGCGAAGCTAAACAGCATCGTGCAGATGTTATTGCTGCAGAACGTCACGCAGTTGCACTTGCAGAGTGGGAAGCTACTCCAACCAAAAAAGCAAAAGACAAGCCACGTCCAATTGACTATAAGTTCAGCGGCGAAGTGTTGTCTAATGAAGATATTGTTATTCGTGTAATGACATTTGATCACGTTCCTAAAGAGCCTGGTCGTAAGAATAAACCAAAAACAGTTGCAGACCATCACGCACGTTGTAACTTTCCTCCGTATCGCCACGTAGCGTGGATCAATGGTACTTGGCAGGAAGTAGCACGTAGTCACTGGGAAGGTGGACTTGATAATGGACAGTTTAGTGTATCACACGGACGCATTACAGAGAAGCTAGCTAATATGATGATGCGTTTGTGCTTCCGTTATAGTATGCGAAGCAACTGGCGTGGTTACACATATGTAGATGAAATGCGTTCACACGCACTTGTACAACTTAGCCAAATTGGTTTACAGTTTGACGAAAGTAAATCGCAGAATCCATTTGCTTATTACACTGCCGCTATTACAAATAGCTTTACTCGTGTACTAAACTTGGAGAAGCGTAACCAGAATATCCGTGATGACTTGTTGCAAGCTAGTGGGCAGATGCCAAGCTTTAGTCGTCAGTTGGATCACGAAGCGGCTACCAAAGCTGCTATCGAAGCTGAATCACACGACAAGGCACAACAAGAACTAAAAGATCGCGGTTACAATAACATAGACGATCCGGACTTATTTAAGAAATAAAGGTACATAGCATTGAGTGAACTTTTTAAAAAAGCAGCCTGTTTTACTGATATCCACTTTGGATACAAAAACAATAGCCGCGAATTTAACAACGACTGTGAAGAATTTATTATCTGGTTTATAGAAAAAGCCAAAGCAGAAGGTGCAGAAACTTGCATCTTCCTTGGCGACTATCACCACAATCGAGCAGGCGTTAACGTTAGTACACTAAACTATAGTGTGAGCAACCTACAACGACTAAGCGAAGCATTTGAAAATGTGTATATGATTATGGGCAACCACGATTTGTACTACAGAGAGAAGCGTGAGATTCACAGTTTGCCATATGCAAACTTGTTTGAAAACGTGCATCTTATCAACGAAGGCGTAGTTGAAATGGGTGGCGTAGCACTTGTACCTTGGCTAATTGGCGACGAGTGGCGTGCTATGAAGAAGATCAAATCAAAATATGTATTTGGACACTTTGAACTTCCATACTTTAAAATGAACGCTATGGTAGAAATGCCAGACCACGGTGGACTTAAAGCAGAACACTTTGACGGACCAGAATATGTATTCAGTGGACACTTCCACAAGCGTCAAACTAGCGGAAATGTTCAATACTTAGGTAGCCCATTTCCACATAACTATGCAGATGCGTGGGATGATGACAGAGGAATGATGCTACTTGAATGGGGTGGCGTTCCACAGCACATTGACTGGGAAGACGGACCTCGTTACAGAACTATTCCATTGAGCAAACTAATTGACAAGCCAGAAGAGTACTTGCATAAGAAAACATACTGTCGTGTAACACTTGATGTTCCTATCAGTTATGAAGAAGCCAACTTTATCAAAGAAACATTTGCTGAACAATTTCAGTTACGTGAAATCAGTTTGATGCCTGCTAAAAAAGAAGAGCATAGCATTGATTGGAGTCAAGGTGCTGATATAGAGGTTGAAAATGTTGACAAGATAGTGTATACTCAATTACAAGCAGTAGACAGTGATATGATTAGCAGTAACAAACTTATAGAGATTTATAACAAACTATGATTAATATTAAAAACATAACAATCCGAAACTTTATGAGTGTAGGGAATGTAACACAAGGTGTACGTTTTGATGAGTCAGGACTAACACTTGTATTAGGTAACAATGTTGACTTAGGTGGAGATGGTTCACGTAACGGTACAGGTAAAACTACACTTGTTAACGCACTAAGCTATGGCTTGTACGGGACTGCACTTACTAACATTCGCAAGGACAATCTTGTAAACAGAACAAACAACAAAGGTATGTTGGTTACTGTTGAGTTTGAAAAGGATGGCATTGAGTATCGTGTTGAACGTGGACGCAAGCCTAACATCTTTAAGTTTATGGTTGCAGGACAAGAAGCAAATGCAGATGAAACTGACGAAGGACAAGGCGAAGGACGTTTAACTCAATTAGAAATTGAAAAGCTACTTGGTATGGGTCACGTTATGTTCAAGCACTTGTTGGCGCTGAACACTTATACAGAACCATTCCTAAGTATGCGAGCTAACGACCAACGTGCTATGATTGAGCAATTGCTTGGTATTACTATGCTCAGCGAAAAGGCAGCAGTACTAAAAGAGTTGCTCAAAGAAACAAAAGACAGTATCAAAGAAGAAGATATGCGCAACAAAGCATTTGCTGACGCTAATGCCGGTATTGAAAAAAGTATTGCCGACTTGGGCAGACGCCGTAGCATTTGGATACAGAAAAAAGATTCAGATGTGGGCGAACTTGAAAAAGAAATCTTCGCACTTGAAAGCTTTGACATCGAAGCAGAACTACAGTCACACGTTGAACTAGATGATTACTCAGCTAAGAAAACACGAGTAGACGAAGCTAATCGTTGGATTTCAAGTATACAAGGCGACGATGTTAAGCAACAACGTTTGGCTGAAAAAGTAAACAAAGAAATTAAATTGCTACAAGATCACAAGTGTCACGCTTGTGGACAAGACATACACGATGACAAGCAAGAGAAAATTTTAAACAGCAAACAAGAACAAGTAGCAGAAGCAAATGCACAAATGCTTACTAACAGCACACAACTGCAAGAGCACCAAGCTGTTATTGCAGAAGTTGGAGAGTTAGGCAATCGTCCTAAAACTATCTACGCTACTGCCGCTGAAGCATACGAACATTTTAACAAGCTAAGTACATTTAAGAATCAGTTAGAAGAAAAGAAATCACAAACTGATCCATATGAAGAACAGATTGAAAGTTTGCGTAGCGAAGCATTGCAAGAAATTAGTTGGGATCAAATGAACAACCTAACACAACTTCGTGACCACCAAGAGTTTCTTATGAAATTGCTTACTAACAAGGATAGCTTTATCCGTAAGCAAATTATTGAACAGAATCTAAGTTACTTGAATCAACGTCTTGGATACTTCTTAGCTAAGCTAGGTTTGCCACACGATGTTAGTTTCCAACCAGACTTAACTGTTGAAATCACAGAACTAGGACGTGAACTAGACTTTGATAATCTATCACGTGGTGAGCGTAACAGACTTATACTAGGTCTAAGCTGGGCTTTCCGTAATGTTTACGAAAGTATGAATACACCTATTAACTTAATGTGTATTGACGAACTTGTTGACAGTGGTATGGATGCAAACGGCGTTGAAGCCGCACTTGAGGTACTAAAGAAAATGGTACGTGAGCAAAACAAGAATGTGTTCTTAATTTCACACAGAGATGAACTTGTAGGGCGTGTTAGTCATACACTGCAAGTTATCAAAGAAAACGGATTTACAACTTTTGATACAGACGTAGAGGATACTGGCGCAGATGGCAAAGGCTAATACAATGCATACACTAAGTGCCAATGCGCCCTCAGCAATAACAATAAGTAGTAGTACTAGTAGTAGTAGTAACAATAGTAATAATTACTATTGTAACAATAGTAATATTGGTTTTCATCAACCTTACAACGGTCCTGTTACTATTATCAGGGCTCAGCACAATAGATCAAAGCTGGACAATATTTTTGCGCCCAACGAATACGACGAGTATGGATATTACAAGGCGCTGCACGAAAACACAAAGACACGTAAATACAAAGATCAAGTCAGTACACACGACATTGATGATATTGGATTGTACGTGCTAGAAAGATTAGCAAATGGCAGGTAGTAAAAGTAAGAACAAAGGAAAAGGCTTCGAAAGAGAAGTTTGTAATTTTCTTGGAGATTTATACGAAGATAGTTTTACTCGTGTACCAGACAGTGGAGCATTTACCGGCGGTAAGAACGCATTTAGAAGAAACACACTAACCGAAGGACAGATACGAGCTCACAAAGGCGACATTATTCCTCCGGATGATTGGAAGTATCTCAATGCTGAATGTAAGAACTATGCTGAATTTCCATTCCATCGTTTGTTTTGGAACGAACGTGTACCTTTGCTTGAAGCTTGGTTGGAACAAACACTTGATGCAGCTGATGAAGGTGATGTAAACGTTTTGTTTATGAAGTTCAATCGCATTGGACGCTATATTGCTTTTGACTTGACAACTGGCAAAGACTTTGTTACAAACAGAAGCTTAGACTACAAGTGCGAAAGCGGTTTAACTTGGCGTATCACACACTTCGAAGACTTTTTTGCACTGAATGATTCAGCTTTTAAAGAAATCTGCATAAATTCATTAAAATAGCATACTTTCTGGTTGACAGATGGTAAATAACACTGTACTTTATTAGTAGTAGAACAAAGAACGACAATGTGCGTTCGAAACCGGGACCACCCACAAAATTACGGACAACTTAGGCTAACATAGGCTTTTAAATCCTTACTGAAACAATGTGTTCAGGAAACATTCTATAGGAAGACTCAGTCTTCTGAAAATAAAACCTCAAATGCAATCTCAGGTTTACAGGGCTAGCTACACAGCAACAGTTCATACAAACTTTCCAAAAAAATCAAAAAAATAATCAACACATAAGGTTGGCGGGCCAGTTTATCATTCCGCTGTGGAAAAACCTATAGGGATATAGGACACGCAACACATTATGAAGCACGGCAGACCGTGAATGCCCATCAAACAAATTGGGGCGCCGATTGATGTAGGACAATGTTGAGTCCAGTCAGAATCAGACTCGTTGGTGTTAGCGTTATTAACACTGAGTAAGCTATAAAGATGCAGCATAGTCACGTGGCATCGTTAAAATACAACTGGTGTAAGTTGGGTTAGACCAAAGCCCTTTAGCATATTACTTAATGAAGCTCGTGTAATGAAGAGTGAATCGAAAATACTTACTGACCTACTTTTGCCGTTTCTCCGGGAATAGAGTTTAGAATTTCTAATGCAGGGTCACCTTAAAACAGGTGACCTATGGCCATTCAACCGGGAATAGATATATCTCTTATATAATTATTATTCATATACATATTCATTTACATCTAAGTTGTTTGTATTAGTTGACTTTGAAACATAGATACATGAGTACTACTACGAATGTAATGAGTTGTATTACGATATGTATACTGAGTGCTTGCACGAAAGAAACAAGATGTTGATATATGTGTATACTTTTATTACTATGATTGTGACTTGAATTCTGTTGTGGTATTGAGTATAGTATTCTAGTAAAAATCTTTGACATTTCCTATAGCCATAAAAAAACAGCGTACTCTTTCTAGGCAATCTAGAGTACGCTGTTTATGTGTGAATAGAGTATCAAGGTATTGAATCTATCACAACACACAGATCTTGTCTGTGCTGACAAAGCTTATTACAGGGGCTATTGATAGTAATATTGGCTTTGCTCTAGAACTTAACGGAACTTGCAGGTTAAACAAGTTGGTTCATACATTTGTTAAGTTCTTACTATTATTTATCACAATTAACTGTAGTGTTATAATCTACAGCATTGCACTTCCTTTTTTACCAGATTGTTGATCTAGTTTGATTTGTATTTCTTTGTGCAACATTTTGCGTTGTTTCAAGTTCATCCACTTTATATCAGTGTATGGTATTCCACTATGTATACTCAAATTGATTAGACTATTTTCTAAACTGTCTGATCTCTTTTCGTATTCAGCAACCAACCGCGGAATATCTTCAGGATTGGTATTGGTTACTTCATATCGAAAAAACTTGCTGGGTCAACTCCAATCTGTACGTCCCAAGTGTGCTCACAACTAGTACAACTTGCACTTAGCGTTCTAGCCAAGCCCAGTGCTGAAACTTCTTCAACTTTGCTGCGAATCTTTTTGTATTCGCCTACTGTTAATACTTCTACCCACTCTTTGATATGTGCGGTGTCTGTTACTTTGATAACAGCATCCGGCTCTTCTTCTGTAGGTTGAAGAATAGTTACTTCAAGTACACTTGCACTGATTAGTTCAACCAAACGCTTACTGCTTTTTTCCATAGTAGTACGGATAGCGGCAATTGCGCTTTCTTCGTCTATTTCGTTACTTGACATTTGTATTTGGCGTTGCATAGCTGATAGTTCAACTGCATATAACGCAATACTAATAGTGCTTTCAACAGTAAACGGACGTATTTTGATATTAATATCGTTGTTTAGTTCTAGTTTGTATTCACTTTCAAGTTCTGTAGCATTAGCTAACAGTGTTGGCAAGTTAATGTTGTAAGTGTTTTTTTCTTCGCATTTTGGACATAGTGCGTCTACGTCCATTTCATTTCCGTAAGTTGCAATACGCAAGCCTACAAGAATAGCGTCCAAATCTGGGTTTGGAATTTCACGAGTATTTTTAATGCCTGGTACACAACGAGCAAGTACTTTAAACAAGCTTTCGCCGTTTAGCAAGTTGTCCGGGCTTTGGAAAAGCATTTCGTCGACTGCCGTCATAGGCAAGATACCTACCTCGCCGTCGATGCTCATCTCTGGCTTTTCACTATAATATGCCCCACCTGATGGTAATTTCACATAGGTTTTAGGGTCAGTATAGTACTTTACGAGAGGATTGTCATTCATTGGGGGTTCTCCGGTAATAAATAGTAGTAGCATAAAAAACTGCTACTACTTTGATAATAGTATTTATCATCTTTAAAAGGGTACTTAATAATGGCAAAAGACAGAGGAATAATTGAACTAGAGAGCGGAAGTCTTCCTATAGATTGGGCGACTGAAGAAACTCTAGCTAAACTTGTTGATATCCTCGGTGCTGAAAGCAAACGCACCTTGCCAGCAAAACGTGAAGAGAAAAAAGCCCGCGACGAATCTGCTAAGATGGACAAAGAAATGCTAGCAGAGATGAAGAAGCTACTTAAAAACAGCGAACTTAGTGATACAAAGCAAAAAGCAATAATTAACAATCTTTCAAAAAGCCAAACACTAAACAGTAAAACTCAAACAGCAGAACTAACAGCAGAACTTAAAAAGCAAGGCGCTACTTTCTTTGAATCAAACGCAATTACCAAAGAAATGGCAAAACAACAACGCAAGATAGCACTTGACGACAATCGCTTGATGAGATCACTAGTGCAAGCCGGACAAGCCGCTAAAAAGTCTAGTGCTGTTAAAACAGGTGGAACAGCAGCCAAAAAAGTATTAAGTGCAGTATCACCAGGTGCTGACGCAGGCGGTATGGCAGGTATGGCTGCAGGGTTTGGTGCATTTGGTGCAGGAATCGGAGCAATGGTTGGCACAATTCAAGGCTTTGTTGATAGTACTAATACAGCTATGCAAACAGGCTTTAGTTTTGGTGATCAGCTTATTGAAACAAGAGTAAGTGTTGCAGACTTGGGTATGAACTTACAACAGTTCAGTGAAATACTAGCCGCAAATGGCGATAGTGTTAGACGACTTGGCGACACAGGATTAGACGCACAAAGAAACTTCCAACAGCTAATTAGAAGCTCAATGGATGCCAGTGATGCATTTGGACACTTTGGGTTAACAGGTGTTGAAGCGGCAGACCAACTTGGACCAATCATTGATGTACTATCAAAAGCCGGTGTTGGACAAAGTGATATTATGATACAAGCACAAAAAACGTTTATGGGCTTGAATCAAGAAGTAATGGGACTAGCAAAAGTAACTGGACGTGACAGACGTGAACTATTGCGTCAAACAGCATCAATCCGCGGTGATACACTTTTCCAAAGCTTGCTTGGCAGTTTAGGACCAGGCGCACAAGGAGCTGCAGATATGATTGCAGTAAACTTTGGAGTATTTGGCGAAAGTGCTGATACATTTACAGACTTGTTTAAAAACTATACAACAGAAATGAAAACAGGTATTCCCACGCTAACACAAACACAACGTCAATTCTTAAGTATGTATCCTGAAGTAGCTGAAAGTATGCGTCAATTAAGTCAAGACTTTATCAATGACCCAGAGGGCGCAGCCAAAAGCATTGATAACAAGATTATGGAATTGTTTAACACACTTGACGCTTCAAGTGTAGACCTTGCATCTCAGGCTCGTAATTTTAGAGCGGCAGGTAATGAAGAAATGGCAGTGTACATAGAAGCATTGATTACAGCACAACGAGATGCACAAGCATTGAAAAATCAAAGTGCAGAGTCGTTACGAGCAAACAAAGCGGCTATGGACGAAAACACAGCGGCTCAATTGTCACTGCAACAAAATATGGCAGAAGTTATTCAAAGTGTACAAGCACAGTTCTTAAAACTATTTGGTGTTGAAAATATTGAAGACTTAGCCAAAGAAGAAGTCAAAGACGAACTAATTAACAAAATTGGACTAATGGGCGATTACATTGTAAAATTCCGTGATTGGATTGCAGGATGGGTTGACACTATTGGTAAAGTACTTGGAGCAGACGAAGAAGATATGAAAGCTATGCCAGAAATGGGCAAAGTACTAATAGGCTTAGCAGGATTGTTTACATTAGGTCCGGTAATTGCATCAGTAACAACAGGCATTGCCGCTATGTTTGCAGCCAAAGCAGTAGGCGCAGCTATGGCCGCAGGTGCAAGTGCAATGTTTGGAGGCGGATTCGGCGGAGGCGATGGCAAACGTCAAAAAGGCGGAGGTA
>Ga0233414_10000484_pt1 | contig 16439 bp, 30 predicted proteins | sample Na_anoxic_10_MG_FD_189020 | JGI IMG/M metagenome (GOLD analysis project Ga0233414, IMG submission 189020) | Seawater microbial communities from Saanich Inlet, British Columbia, Canada - Na_anoxic_10_MG | ecosystem: Environmental > Aquatic > Marine > Inlet | place: Canada: British Columbia... | reverse complement strand
TGCGGGCTTCGGCGCTGGCTTGGGTGCTCGCAGCTTCGGCCTGGGGGCCACATTTTTCGGCAACGGGATTCTCACAGCGTGCTTCTTGGCGAAGTCCGTGAAGAGAGAGGCAACCATGTCGGGCAGCGTCCACGACGCGACCGCTTGCGACGGGAAATCGAAAGCAATCTTGCTCGCTCCGCTTTTCATGTGGAGCGCGGCGCCCGACTTTGCCCTGGCGTATGCCTTCAACTGGTAGGTGATCACGACAGGCTCGTGGCTCACCAGTTGCACAGTGACCGAATTGCCGCTCACTGATGCTGCCTCGACGTTCTTATGCTTCTTGAACAAGGTCGGTGCGGATCGAAGGACCGACACGAGCAGATTCTTCGCCTCTGCGTAGCCATCATGGGCCTTTTTACCCATGCGGCTTTCGGTGATGTTTTCTGGAGGGGAAACATACGGATTCTCCGTCCCTGACGCTTCCTCTTCTAGTCGCTCAATTAGCTCTCTCATCGTTTTACTTTTGCATCTGGCTCCCAGGTATACCTTCCAAGCACCTCCAGTGCAAAGCGCTTGTCTTTTGCACTCACAATGCCCAGTTTTTCTAACTCACCCCAGTCCCAGGCGCCCCAGGCGTCTTCGATTCGCGACTCCAAGACCGTTAGATCCCGGATCTGCTCCTCAATACCTTGGGACATCTCACGGGCTTTCTGTCCGACCGCCTCAGATATGTCGTCAAGCGCATACAGAGCCTTGTCTGGGTTGTCATCAATCCACCGACCGCCGCGACGCGCCTCCTCCAACTCAATTCTTTCGATTAGATGTTTCATCGCTCTCGCTCCAGTCGGTCAATCACCGCTCGTGTCAGTTTCCTATTGTTCACAGCCAGCCCTGGGTCGTCAAGTATTGCAGCGATGGCTGCGGGCTTGATCTTTGCCCTCTCCGGCCCCTTCAAGTCTAGCTCCGAGAACACCGCCCGGTTATCCACCGCAGGCTTCATAAGCGCGTCAAGGAACCTCTCTGCGTCGCCTCTCTCCATGCCCGTCGTCACCTCGCGGAACCTCTCCAACTGGCGCTTGTCCAGCTTGAGGCTTGTCAGCGGCGTATTCACCGGCACCCCAAGGTCCATGAGGTCGAGCAGGACGCCTACCCTCCGGTCCTTCTTGAGTTGCTTCGCCAAGTAGGATGCGAAAGGTGCAGTCGATTGCGCCATGTCAGACACCACGTCGAGGATGCCCAGTTCCTTCATCTGCTTGAGGGACTGTCGTGCGGTCGGCTCGTTGAGCACGTTGTTCACGAGGATCGTCCCGATGGCCTCCCACGGCATCCGCTTCATTTTTGAGGCGTTGCGCTTGATCGATTTTTTCAAGTCAGACGGAACCTCGAACCCGTACTTCCCGGTGAACTTGATGACTCGCATGATCCGTGTGGGATCATCCGAGAACGTCTTGTCCGGGTCAGACGGACAGTTCATGACCCCCGCCTTCAGGTCACGCAGGCCGCACCCCAGGATGTCGATAATCTCGGCCTTCTCCGGCCCCTTCGCCAAGTCGGACAGCCTCCAGAGCAGCGTGTTGAACGTGAACTCGCGCCGCTTCAGGTCGTCCCTAATGGTGGCCGGGACCACCTCGGACGGCTTGTACCCCTTGCCGGATGCGCCCCCGTAGCTCTCCTTGCGGGCATTAGCGATCTCAATGACCTCGCCCTTCATATCCTCGCCGCCGATGTCCCAGTCCCCCTTCACCGTGAGGATGGCGACTCCGTACTGGTTGGTCGCCACGTCGGTCTTCGCGGGAATCATGTCAGCCAACTTATCCGCGAGCCAATCTGAGTCCTTGCCAGCCGCAACCGAATCGATCACCACGTCGATGTCCTTGATGGGCTTATCGATCACGAAGTTCCGCACCGCGCCACCCACGACGTAGGTGTCCCTGCCAACCCCCAAGTTCATCGCAGCCGTTGACAGCCACTTCATGAGCGCAACGCTCCGCGCGTGCGCACCCCCGCGCGCGGATTCGATAATGTACTCCAGGCTTTCGAGCAAATGCTTCATCCGTACATGGCCTCTATTCTGCTTACCACGTCTGACATGGATTCATCCAGAGATGGCTCGCACTCTGGCGGGTTGGACACATTCCTGACTGGGTGGGGCACGAAGTTGTAGCCCATTCTCAGCGCGTACTTCTCGAACTCCTTGAGGTGGTCATGCCGGTCCTCCCAGAAGTGAACCGCCCTGAGCGTCGGGTACTGGCTGAACAGCCACCTCATGTGCTGCTTCTTGTACTGAGCCGTCCCGACCCCGCCTGGGTTGAGCATGAGTTCGTCCGGGGTGAGCCCCGCGCTCGCAAGCAGCTTCGAGATGCGCTTGCGGAACTTCTCCAACCTCCCTGTCATGACAATCGTGACGACATCCGGCCTCCGCATGGACTTGCGTAGCTCGTTCGCGACCGGGCGGTTCCACCAGTCAGACGACACCTTCTCGGGCACGCATGGAGGCGTCAGCGAGCGAGTGTTGCCCCACCACCCCTTTGTCCACCCCTTCGGAGGATGCGGGCTCTTGAACAGCGTCCCGTCAAAGTCGAAGATGTGGATCTCTGTCATCTAGCCCCTTGGGAACCCGTCCACGACGCCCGTGTATGACTTCGCTCGCACCTTTTGGACGGCATCGGGCTTGGCGATCAGCTTGTTCGAGTAAAACGGCTTGACCCCGTTCGCAGTCGAGATGGTGACGTGCGGGTTCCTCTGGCTCAAACGCTTCAACTTCGGCGGCAGTTTGACAGTCACCGCGCTCCCGCTCTCGTCTTCGGCGTAGCCAACGACCTCGGCCTCCACCTCCTCGCCCATGTCAAACTCCTCCAACTCGCCCTCCTTTGGCCGGAACACGAGGGTCACATGGTCCGCATAGACGTTTGGGTGCTTCGGAGGGAAGTCCCTCAAGAGCCTCGCCCTTGAACTGTCGTCAAGGAACACTCCGACGTACACCGGCAGCTTGGACTCTGTGACAGACTCCAGCCTTTCGAGCAAGTACCTCATTTTTTCAAGTCCCTGTCAGGCATGAACACGACGCCAGACCTCTTGAAGTCCACCCAGGTGCCAACGTCCGGCCCATAGGGTCCAGGCATCACGTCGCGCGGCCCAACTCTCTCAACCGTGTCCATCCTACCGGGGTACGGCTCAAGTTGGGCGCCCTTTTCGAGCAGCCTCGCTACCTCCCTGTCAGACAACTCCGACTTCGCCTTCTTTATCTCACTTGCGCTGGCGGTTTTCTTTGGCCAAACGCGAGCCTCGGTCAAGTCCTCAAGTCTCTCGATCAAGTGCTTCATGAGTACCCGATGGCCTTGTTGAACACGTCTGACCGCTCGTCCTCGTACTTGGCCGCCTGCTCGTTCAGCTTGCGGGCATCCACGATAATCAGCAAGGGGTCATGGACGTTCGGGGCCACCCTCACGCTCTTGATCTCTCGGCGCACCGACTCCAGAGCCCTGTAGATGTCCTTCATCGCGTCCCGCTTTTGCCAGTCCTCCATGAACCCATCTGCAATCGCCTCATTGAGATTGTCACGGACCATCACCGCCTCCTGCTTGACCCGGAACTCAAGGGCCTTCTTGACGTGCTTCTCGATGTCACGGGTGTCTCCCCGCCACTTCCCGTGCAACTCCACGACACCCGGCACCTTCGTCTTGAGGAGCAAAAGTGAAGCGACTGTCAAAAAGCCCTTTTCATCACCCGCCTCCACGAAGTTTGGCGGCGTACTGTTTTTGTCCCAGTTCCTTACGCCTCGCATGCCACCGCCCATGCGTGACTTGGCCTCGGTGAGTGACTCTAGTTGTTCGATTAGGTGCTTCATTGTTCTATGCTCCTCCTTCAAACTCTTTCATCGGGTTCGGGCTCCCAGCGCGGGCGGGTGAAGCTAGATCCGGTTACTGGAGAGAGATTGTCCCCGACCCTTTCATTGAAATCGGAGTTCATTCTGAGATGAAGAGCGTATTCAACCGTTAGGCCCCTCACCTTGATCGCGTATCCGCCACCACTCACGTCGATAGATCGCAAATCTATATACTCAAGAGGGATGTCAACCTCACCTTCATGGTAGCGCATGTAGTCGTCTTCTACCTCGAACCCGTGAACTCCTACGGCATCCGCCAACCACTCTCTTTTGAATTTCCTTGGGACATCGGAACCGGGAATACTGAATTCAATTTCATCGAACTCCTCTTTCAGCGCTTCGACAAAACCCTTGTCCCTGGGCAAAAACTTTACAAGCAACTTTGCGATGTCTTCGACTGATTTCTGATCGAAACCTCTCCATTGGAAATCTTCTGTCATAAATTCGACAAGATCATCGAACAGCCTGGCTCCATCAATCTTGAAATACAGATCCTCTACAGGAAAACTCTCCGAGAATTCCATATCCACATCAACATTTCCGTAGTTGTCCACAGAAACCCTACGCGCATGCCTCTCCTTGTCCTCATCAAACAAAAATTCCCCTTTGGTGAAGTCAAAGTCACGGGCAGCCAGACCAACATTTTCGACAATGGTTTCTACACCGAGCCGGTACGATCCCTGTATGATTCTAAGGGTTTTATCTTCGCTAAGCTCTTTGGCAACCTTTTTCAAGAGCCTGGATGGGATAAAGACACCCTTCGCTATTTTGGAGTCGCCCCTCTTTGACCGCCCCCGCCTGCCACGCTTCCGCCTTTTCGCTCGTTCCGTAAGACTCTCTAGTTGTTCGATTAGGTGTTTCATTGCTCGCTCCTAGTGTCCATATCCTGCGGATGTCTGGTGTCGTGGCTTGCCGTCCCATTTGGAGGCAAGCTGGTACTGTGAGATCCTTACGCTGCCCTGTGGACTGACGCGCTTGCGAATCTTTGCCCCGACGATCTTGCCAGGCTCTGGCATCACTTCATCTGTTCCGCGCCCCGGCCTGGTCACCTTCAGTGCCACCTTCTGAATGACCACCGTGCTCTTTCCTCGGAGTTCCATGACCTTGTAGAAGTCAATGTTCGTTTGGTCATAGCCCCAGTCTGAGTAAAGGATGTCTCCCACCCCAAGGTCATGGCTGTGAGCCCCATCCTCAGACCTCTCGGCCAGTCGTTCAAGTTGTTCGATTAGGTGTCTCATATCATCTGCCCCTTAAGCGCTTTACCTTTTGGCACCTTCCGAACACCATCTTCTCACCAGGACCACAGGCGCGCCCCATTTTCACTTCATGATCTTGTTTTTTTTTCGCCCTTCTTTTCGGGCCAGGCAGCCTATCCTTTGCCCTCTGGGCACGCGCCTCCCAGTTTCGAATCTGCTCGTGAATGAGGATTAGATTCTCTAGTTGTTCAAGTAGGTGTCTCATATTTCCCGCTCCTTTGCCCTCTGACTTCACCATCGCCTCGTAATCCGAGTGCTTCTGGTCCATGCCGTCCTTGCGCTTGGCCCTGCCAGAAGCCTTTTTGCCCTTAGCCGTCAGCTTGTTTGACCCCGGCTCGAACTGCCCCGCCTTTTGGAGAGACGCTGTGCAGATGGCGAACGCCGCATCCCGCGACTTGCCCTGAGCCATCACGTCCACGACGCAGCGCTCCATGTTCGCGCCCATCTTGGAATACTTCTTTCGCTTCTCGATTAGCTCTCTCACTTCAGGATCCCTTTCGACCGGACGTATGCGCGCGAGATCGAGCACGCCTGCTTGTCGATGGCGAGCGCCATCTCTATGTCATTGTGGAAGTTCTCCATGCAGACCTCGCTCATGCCTGAGCGGCTTAGCCACATTTCTACCATCTCCACCGCCTCGTCCTCAAGATTATCGATGACTAGCGCAGAGTCGCCAGGCGCAATCCTCCGGCCCTTCCTGTCGATGGCATATCCCATGTCGCCTTTGTCATACAAGGCAATCGCTATCGAAACCTCCGGTGGAGCGTCATACCTCTCGGAGCCCCAGGCAGCTACCATTTTTAGCCACTCGATCCCGTCGCACTCAAACGAGGCATGCTTGCGCAGCAGTGTGTTGTAGATCCGGTTGATGCCGTCCGCGACACGAGCGGCCGTGGGGTCTCTCTCGAAGCGCTTCCCCGGCTCTATGAACCCGGATGGGATGGAGATCTTCATCCTGCCCACGGCCCTCTCTTTTCGGCCCTGAGTTGCATGAGTCCCTTGACCATGCTTTTGTTTTTCTCAATCCATAACTCGGCGTCCTCTTTGTCCTGCTCGTGCTTGCACACAATCGCCGCCTTGTGGACAAGATGAGATGCCTCCACCATCGCGATGCACGCTCGGTCCTCGGCGGTAGGCTCGCTTTTGTGACCGTTTACCCTCCCGACCTTCTTCCCTACCTGATCGAAAAACGCCGCGATCTCCTTCGCTCGCTGGACTGGCATCCCATTGGTCCAGTACCCACCTGCAAAGTCCAGAAGGTCTTCCCTCGCCTCGGATACCTTCTTTGACGAAACGAATGACACGAACGCAATGTAAGTGCGGACAAAGGTGTCAATCTGCCGAGAAGTCTCCGTGAGATCGTAGGACATGCCCGTGATCTCAGAACACTTCGGGTCAGACTCATCTTTTGTCACCCTTTTCATCACGCAACCAGTTGCACGCGACTACCGTCTCCGGCGCGCTGCTTTCTTCGACCTCGTAATCGCGTTTGTCTCATACATCTCGACCCTATCTCTCACCTCATTGAAGGTTGCCTCCAGGTACTCCTTCATCTTTTCGGCAGCTTCCTGGTGGTCGACATTTTGATGGAGATCAAGCTCCTCAAACGCATCTCCCAGTTCGGCCATCATGTGGTCGCCCAGACGATCAATCGCTTTGTTGACGGACTTCCAGTCGAAGTGCCGTTCTGATCCCCCCTCGCCCAGCGTGGTCCCTGGTCCAAGGACGGTGAAGATGTCCTCTTCGGACCCATCCATCCCATCCTTCCTGCCCTCCTCCATGTAACGCACGAATCCTTCGAGCGCATCCTCCCGAGACTCTGAATAGCTCTTGAACGTCCCTGGGTCTTCGTACCGAATGATAGCAACCCCGCCCTTCTTGCCATTCCAGAACGGTCCCATGAGGCCATCGAGTTTGGGCTGACCCTTCAACTCTTTCCTGGCTCCAGAGCGATTCATCACACCGTCCTGATCGTAGGCTTTCAACAGGTCCTCAAGGCTAGAAAACACCTTTCGGCCCCTTGTGGTGACCACCTCATAGTTCATGTTCGATTTGTCTTCTTGCAACTTCATGGTCTCCTTGTCAGACAGGTACATATCCGTCTCTGAGTCATAATACTTCCCCTCCTTGGGGTCGTAGTAGACGATACGACCAGACTTGAACCTGAACGGCCCTTCAAGCCCTCGCCTCTTGGGGTACTTGTCCATGTCAATGGGAGCCATTTTGCCCCTGGACATGACCTTCTTGTAGTGCTGTTTGGGTGTCATGGGCTACCTGCCACCTTCAAACATATCAGCGTACACAATGTCGATAATGGCTTTGGGCAGATCCATCCAGTAAGAGAGTTCCGTATGGCTCCCAGGAGCGACGGCATCTCTCTCGTATTCATCCCTGATTTTCTGAGCCATTTTCCGCTTATCCATGCGCTCAACTTTGGCGAGGCTACGGGTACCGGCCGTGAATTCTCCGAGTTCTGTCAGATGGACTGAAGCCTTGTTGCCGGTCCAATCCGCTTCATCGAGAACAGCTTTCCCCATTCTCTCGATTAGTTGTTTCATATCTTCAGTCTCTTCTCTCGTGCGTAGCGGATCACCGCGACTGCGTGTTTGCAGAGCCCGTTCTGCATGTTGGGGTCATTGATCTTGGGGGCTGGAACGGCCTTCTTGTTGCCGTACTCGTAGTCGAAATCCTGGCTCCAGTGCTGAGCGCCCCACCACTTCCATGCGGGGCAAGTGCATGAGATCTCCGTGTCCATCGCATACACGTTCTCTTGGAACGCCGACTTGGGCGATGACTTGAACTTTACCATGTACTTGCCGCTCGCCTCAAAAACAAAAGCGCCTGACTTGAGCCTGCCCTTCGGCACCACCGTCACGTCGCGAGCCCTGCGCTTTGGCTTTGGCCCCACCCTCACAAGAAGGTTCCCCATCGTGTCCTCCTCAAGCCGTTCGAGGCGATGGAGGAGGCCCTTCATGCTTTCACCTTGCCGATCATCGTCTTCAGGTGCCTCGAACCGCCAATCTTCCGGTAGTACCAGCCGTTCTTTCCCTTGTACTTGCCGCTCGGATGAGCGCCCACCCACTCAATCGGCCTCGATGGACCGAGCACCTTCTGAACCTTCTCTGCGTCCTCGATGGGTTCGAGCCCATATCGGGTCAGCATGATGTGGGCCATCGCGTCACTCACCTCTGCGTAGACTTTGGTCTTTAGGCGATCTGCCATGTGCGAGAGCGCGGCGTTTTTCGCCTTCCGCGAACCGTCGTGCCCCATGCCCGTCGTCTTGATCCCGGCCGGCTTCTTCTTAGCGAACGTGATCGCGTCCACGTCTGGGTCATCATCAAGATCGACCGCCTGGAAAAGCTGCGCCTCGCCTCCGAGGATGTCCTTGCCTGAGCGGATCTTCACATGCCCTCCAATTGGGGCGTAGGCTGTCTTGATCAACTCATAGAACTCGCCAGCCAACTCAGGGTCACGCTTCAAGTCTGACAGGCTGAGCGAATACCACTTGTTCTTCCTGAACTCCCTCTCGGTGAGGGGGCGGCCCTCGATGTGCTCAAGCAGGAACCTCATCGAACAATATCCTCCGGCGAACTCCAATTCCCAGACGGGACGGTCACATTGCCCTTCCAGATTCCGCCTGAAACCACCGCGCCCGGCAACAGAGTCACGTTGCCTTTGATAACTGCGTCGCCCTTCGCGACCGAAAGCGGGTGCATCTTAGCGCGGCCTTTGACGACGGCGTTGCCATGGACCACGGCATCCGTGATAAGGGCATCCTCGCTAACTTTTGCGTTGTCCTTGATCTCGGACGACCCCATGACCCTCGCGTTCCCGTACACCTTCGACCTCCCGCTCACGCGAGATAGCCCTCCGACCTCTGCGTATCCGTAGACCTTGGCTCTGTCAAACACACGAGCCTTGCTCATCAACTTCGCGTTGCCGAACACCTCCGCCCTATTCATGGCGACTGCCTTCGGTCCAACCTTGGCCTTGTCGTAAACCTTGGCCTTGTCGAGCACAGAGCCCTCAATGCTAACATCCACGCGCTCCCTGCCACGAGGCACGCCTGACCCCCGGCGAGGGAGCCGGACTCTCTCTTCAAGTCTTGTGAGAAGTCGCTTCATTGCGGCCTTGGGGGCACTTTCCCGTCCTCGCAAGTCCGCATCATATACTCGACCATGGTCCTCTCGCAAGAATTGAGAGTCAGCCCGTACTCAGACTTCACGTCCATCCACTTTGAGATGTATTCGCACCTGTAGTCTGGATTCTTGGGAAGCCATTCGTCTGGACCCTTGCTCCCCTTCGAGCGGTTCTCCGACGCCGTGACTGCGAGCAAGTTGTCCGGGTCATTCGCAAACTCCACTCGCCTCTCTCTCGGCCACATGAACCCTCCCGACTCAAACGCATCCTTGAGCGTAACCACATGGTCGATGTCAAGGCTCCCCGCGTCTCTTACGATCCTCCCGGTATATGGGTCCTCCCACACCCCGGAGGCAACTCGGCACCCCCTCCTGTCCGCAAATACGACAGGCTCCAGCGAAGAGTCCACCAAGACCTCCTGCCGTGCATCCTGGCAGTCCCCATCGAAGTCTCTCCAGTGGCTCCAATCCGACCTGCGGTATCCGGGTGAATACATCGCCTCCTCGCCCGCCATCCCGCACGACGAGCCGACCCCGAGCGCAACCAATTGCGCGGCCCTAAAGAGAGATCGCCGCCCAAATGATTTGAGCAAAGAGGATGGCCTCAAGAGCTTCGACAATGACCGCTGACTTCTTTTCCACATTGACATGCTATCAGCCGTTTGTCAATAAGTCTATTTTTCGGACTTTCCGGCAACTGAGAAGTCTACGGTGATGTACCCGTTGATGCTCTCGGACGCTCGTATGGAAACGTCAATGTCGCCGCACGGGGACTCAGAGACCTCCCCGTCGACGTACCGATAGCCGTCCTTGCGTAAATCACACATCTCATGCCAGGCATAGTCAGACACTATATCAAGGAGTGTGATCCCTTTTATTTTTTCATCTTCTTTGCCCACCAGTCGCTCACTGACAGCGTTGCGAGTTCTCCGAGCTTTGGTTCCTGCCCTAGCCACGACCCCACGCTGTAAGGAATGGTACCTGACCACCCCTTCATCGGTCCAGAAACGACTTTTGCCACCCACGCCTTTCGCGTCTTCTTTACAACGACGACAGCGAGGTTCTGGCTCTCTTCGAGGCGCTTGAGGGACTCGCTAATCGTCATCTGGGTGCCCTGTCCCAACCTGCATGCCTGCGGCTCTAAGGGGCGCCACGTCGATAAACAAATGATGGTCCATGTCGCCAACGCTCGATACATGGCGCAGATCTTCGCCATTGATGTCCTCGCCTGTTTTTACGAGCCGAAACCTCACGGCCATGCCTGGGGCGTTCTTGTTTGACAGGACAGACACCATGACCCTCTCGTGAAAAACGCTTGCCCCAATGACCTGCGAGCCGGAAGGAAGGGAGATCTCGGCTGTCCCTTCGTCACAAAGTTTGCCCCACTCTTCCAGGCAGACGTTTGTCACACACACCATCTAGTTACCCCCCATAGCCCCTGGTATCGAGTTCACGAAGTAGACGCACGCGCCCACTCCTTCATCTGGATCTGCGCCCAAGAACACGAAGTCCACATACGCGCTGCCGTCAGCCGTGTCAAAGAAAGTCACCCCCGTGTTGGCCGCGTACTGGATTAGGGCCATCCTTACGTCATCGGGGCTCAACTCAACGCGAGTCGTCGCACTCATGCTGTCAGCATACACGCTAGGGTCGGATAATCCGAGTTTTCTCGTCTTCTGGATCTCCAGAACCTTGGACCCCGGCCTGCGCAGCCATCTTCACCAACTGCATGTTGGTCTTCATATCTTGGAACACGTCGCCCGCAAGACCCTCCGCGGTCAGCCATTCCGGCAAGACCTCATGGCCGGCGTTCATCATCGCCATAAGCTGAAGTCGTATGAGTTGTTGCCGCACCCCCACGTCCACCATTTGCGGTGGCGCGGACTTCTTGGAGCTTGTCAATGCGTCGGTGAAATCACCCGGCATCATCATCCTCGTCCTCGACAAACACGGAGGGGATCACGCCAAAGATATCCGTCTCATTGAGCAACTTTAGCTCTTGGCCGCCCGCCTCAATGGTATGGCCCGCATAGTCACCGTAAATCACGACGTCCCCGGCCTTTACCGGGACCTCAATGTACTTGTCATGATTTGGGTTGTAGTTTCCCGGCCCGCATTTCACAACAAGGCCAACCGTCGATGACGATTTGGCATTCTGAGGGATGAAAAGCCCTCCCTCGGTAACTTCTTCTGCGTCCAAAGGCTCCACGAGGACTCTGTTCAGAGTCGGAACGAGTTCGTGAATGTGAGCCCTGATTTTGTGTCTGATCTTGTCGTCCTGCATCTTCGTCATCCTGCATCCTCTACAACCGCAGTCAAGCCACGAACATCATGGCTACACCGTATCATTCGGTTTGTCAACGACGTTTGCGCTTTGACTTCCTGTCTACCTCAATCGTGCGGATTATCCCCTCGATCTCCCCAAGCGCACTGTCAATCGCCTGCTCAGATCTATGCGCCGCCTGCTCGGCCCCCGGCTGCGCAATTGGTTGCATGTCGATGTCAAACATCTTCCGCACCCCCGGCTCAACCGTGAGGCAACGCTCCGTATACCCGCCTGCCCTCAAGCATACAAGCACGGGCTCGGACACCTCGAAGGAGCAAGGCGTCACACCAATGAGGCCGCCATCCCGCGCGTCAATAACCTCGGCCTTCACACTGGACCCAAATGAAACAAATGCGCCGCGAGGCTCTCCGGTCTCGCTGTCGCCATTGTTCGTAACGACGTTCAACGTCTTTTCAAAAGTGACCCGTCCAACGGGGTCTTCTGGGAGGGGCGATTCTCCGCACGCCCCGAACAGAACAACGGCGCTACTCAAGAAGTTTCTTGATTTCGTCCAGTTTCTCACTCACCGATTCCATCTTTACCTCAACCCTTGCAAGCGCGAGGGAGTTCTCGTCGCCTCTTTTTGCGAGTACATCCACCTTGGACAGCCCGCTCTTGAGAGTTTCATGCTCTCGATCTGTCGCAGCCTTCAGTGCGTCGACTCTACTTTTGCACTCTTCGCTGACCCTTTCAATCGCCTTCGCGCTTGCAGTGTCAAGCTCCTCTAACTTGCCCGCATGGACCGACTTCATGTTTGAGATGTCCATTTTCGCGACCGTTAGCTCGTTTGCCGTATTCCAGATCCACCCAAACATGGCAATGCCTGCCGCGCCTGTCAGTGTGACAAAGAACTTCGACATCTGCTCTGATCCGAAGTGTATGCCTGACTTCTCAGGCACTATTTCTTCTCCGTGGCAGGGACTTCCACGTCCTCCGTCCCGGTCTCAGTCCCAGTCCCAGCTTCAGCCGGTATCGCCTTGCAAAGATCACGGACCTTGCCCTTCGGGATGCAGTCGCAGCAGCCAGCCGCCTTGTCCTCAGCCAAAGCCTCCTCGCACGCCCCATCGGCGGGGTCAACGCAAGCCACCGCCGTGGCAGCCACCATCGTGCTGCAAAGGATCGCCTTGCCCACATCGCATGACTCCAAAGCCTTCTTGCACTCGTCGTCACTCTGGCATTCGGCCGCCGCCTGCACCAAAGCCGCGTGTTTTTCCAAGGAGATCTCCTCTCCTCCAGTGGTGCCTGACCCCGGTTGCCCGTCAGATGGCTTGCATCCATGAAAAAGGAGCCACGAGGGAAGGACTGCTAGAAGCATGAATGTTTTCCTGACTGGATGAGCGGTTCGCATTTGAGACAAACCCGAAATGCAGATCGGGCCCTGCTCTATGGTTAGCCCAATTTACGGGGCGTAGGCAAGTTCTTACCAAGCCTATCAGTCGGTTTTTTAGACTTCTTGGGGGGCCGCCTGGACCTGCATGCGATATTTGTCGGTTCCTGCGGGAACTTCTGAGTCATGTACGTCCTTGATGCAGTAGCCGCTCGACTTCTTGAGCGTAAGAGGCAGGGCTAATCCCGCGCGCTTGAGAGATTCATCGGCGTTTACTTCAACTTGTAGTTTTCGAGTCATTGTCTGTCTTTCGCTGAGGCCAAAAAAGATGCCCGAGGACGACCCCGGCGGCAAGAGGGATCACGGGGTACTGCTCCGACACACCGAGCACGTAGCGGCTGAACGTCGCGTCTAAGCCTTTGGTCGCCATCGCAAACACGTCGGCACCAATAAACCCGACCACAACGAAGATCGAACTCAGGCGCCAGAATCGTTTGAATGAAAAGTTCATGCGTCAAGGTAGGGCGCAGCGGCGGCATCCACGTCTGCCTGAGTTGCTGCGGCGTTGACCGCGACAATGTAGCTTTGAGCGATGTCTCGCGCGGCCATGACCGCTGCGGAGACGGTGCCGACGGCCCCGGTGAGGTCGGCGGCGCTCACCAGCGAGTAGGTATCCTGCTCGTCGTAGGTCGTCACGGTGAACGGATATGTGACGAGGCCACGATCATCGAGCACGGTCAAGTTGCCCCAGTTGATCTGGCTCGTCATCGAGCACGAGAACATCAGGCCGCTCCCCGGCGGGTACTCAGCGAGGGCCACGTATTCAAGCTGCCCGTCGCGCTGCTCTTTGATCTGGCCGATAACGAGTGCTTTGTATGCTGCGAGCGGGATTGGAAGGGTCATGTTCGCCACCTCAAAGTTATCCAGATCACCACGTCGCGAATCTGGGATGCGCTCGAAAAGAGTTGCAGGATTCCGCCTCCGGCGATGTCCGTGTTGAGAGTGAGGTCGCTTCCGACGGGCGTGTTCGCCGGGCTGGTCACTGCGGCTGCCGTCGCCACGCCATCACGATAGACAGTGAGCACTGGATTGTTATTGGTGTCCCGACGCGCATAGGCTAGCTCGGTGACTGTCACTCCGCGCGGGATGTAGTAGCCGCGATCTGCGGCGCCTCCCAGATTTCCGACCTTCATGTACGCGTCGGTCGCCCTTCCGTTGTAGACGAACCAGACGCAGAGCGGGATCGTGGAAAGCCACTTCGTTCGCGTTGCATCGTAGGTCATCTCCATCGCGTTCGCGGAGTTGTAATAGATGTCGCCGCCAGAGGGCGCGGGCGAAGACGGGTCCGTTGCCGACGACCCATAGTGGCGGAGGCCAGTGTCCTGGATGATCTTGCCGGTCGTGCCGCTGAACGTCGGGATTCCCTTGTCCACGCTGCTCGCCGGTCCAACTACGTCTCCACTTCCGCCACCTCCCGGAAGGTCGCCAAGTGTGACGCGCTTCTTCGCGTTCCCTGCCGCGCTGTCCTCGATGAGAAGGAGGTCCGCGTTGACGGGCGTTCCCTTCGCGGCGACTCCAGCGATCTCTCCGGCTACGTTCGTGTGGACCGTTGAGCCTCCGCGAGACGCTGCCTCCGGCGTCGGGATGTTCGCGAAGATGTAGTCAGTGTCGAGCACGATCACTTGCCCGCTCTGCGCCGACGAGAGCGTGACCACTACCTCGTTCCGCGGGTCGCTCGTGCTTGGAACCACCGACTCGATGAGGTCGTTCCTCGCCTCGTTGCCGACACGTACGAGTACCGCAACCTGCAAGCGGTCAAGATTGTGCGTCACTGTCACCGTGGCGGTGGACGCGAAGGTGGTCTGAAACAAGCTGTCGAACGAGCCCGCCACTAAATCGGTGCTCCTTCCGAGAACGCGACGGCTGAGATGATCAGCGCCCACACGGTCAAGTCCTGATTCGGCGCGCCGTCGTTGTCCAGTTCAAAGCGCACGAAGCATAAGTCGTCCTCGTAGAACCCGGTGATGTCGAACGGCCCGAACTCCTGCTCGTGTGCAAAGTTGTCGAGCGTGGCGGGCAGCGTTGCCCCGCCATCGAGATTCTGCGTGTCTGACTGCGCCGCGTTAGCGGTCAGCGTGGAAGTGTTTGCGAGCGTCCGCAGTGTCGGCGCGGTGCCGCCCGCGGGGTCCGCCACCTTCACTCCCGTCACCTGCGTCGGCAGGAAAGACATGACCCCGACGGGCGCGGTTGTCACCGGCTGCGTGCCCTCCACGGAGTAGATCACCTCCATGTTGACCGGGTACGCGGTGCAGAGGCCGTCCTGAAGCGCGAACTGAAAGTAGATCGCGTCGCCGGGCTGGTTCAGCTTTGCGTTCGGTGCGATCTGGTTCCAGCCCGTCGGCAAGCCGCCAGTGCCGACCGCGATGCTCGCGTTCACGACGCCGCCCGACTCCCCGAAGATGTTGCCTCCGGCTGAGATCGTCTTGCGCCACATCGCGAGTCCGTAACCCACACGCTCGCCGTCAGGGTTGAACATCGAGTGTGATGGCGTGATGGCCAAACGCTCCCACTCCGGCAAGGTGGTGACGGCCGTGACGACGCGAATCCTCGCCCATCGCCCTGTCCCGAACGCGCCGAGCGTTGTCGCGGGCCAAGCTGTTCCGTTTGGCAACACGGGGTCGGGGGAGCCGCCGTACACGCCGAACCGGATGTTCTCGTTAGTGCCCGACCGCAGGAACAAATCGGCGCTGTAGCGTGCATCATCTAAAACGTTCACTGCTTGGCACCCCACCTCCACCCATGTATTCACCGCCGTGCGCACTTCGATCACATAGGAACCGCCGACGCCGCCGGTGACTTGCTTCAACAGCACACCCCAAAACTGTAGCGCCACACTCGCCGCGTCCACGCGCAGGGTAGTGAAGGCGATGCTCGCACCGGCGCTTGTGGCTGGCGTGCCCTGGAAGGTGAACGTGGACCCGCCCTTTGTGCTCGCCGTGGTCGTCACGTCGGTCAGGTTGCCGCCATCCGCACCCGCTCCTGCGGTGTTGTCGGTGGTGATGACCTGCATCCCTTGGACGTAGCTCCGCCCGCGTCCGGTGTGAAGGAACGCGCCGCGCTCAGGGAATCCGAACGACGCGCCGCCACCGTAGACCGCGAACTGCGATTCATCGGTGGCGTTGCTCTCCTGAAGGAACGAAAGCTCGAAGTCCACCGCGATGCCGGACGGCGGGAAGCTGTATTTGGCCTGATGCGCTGCGGTGACTTGAACGGTCGTCGCGTTCGTCCATGTCACGCCGGGATCGAGAAGAAAGTCAAAGGCGGTCGTCTCGATCTTGCCGCCGTAGATTCCGACGAAAGCACCGTCAGCGGTCATGTGGACGGCGTTGGCGATTCCGAAGATGTTGGCGCCGTAGATGAGCGCGGTGCCAGTGTCTACCTCGATGGCGTTGGTGATGTTGGGGTTGCCGAGGTTGAAGTCCGCGACCTGAAGGCGGCCGGTGCCAGTGACCTTCGCGCCCGT